>Ga0233450_10000295_pt1 | contig 58910 bp, 36 predicted proteins | sample 011ome_30_FD_189956 | JGI IMG/M metagenome (GOLD analysis project Ga0233450, IMG submission 189956) | Coastal salt marsh microbial communities from the Groves Creek Marsh, Skidaway Island, Georgia - 011501CT (spades assembly) | ecosystem: Environmental > Aquatic > Marine > Intertidal zone >... | reverse complement strand
TTCCTTCTAAAGTTTTGTCTTCCTAATTAGGTTTTAACACCCTAAATTTTCAATTTCAAAATGTGCCTCTTCTCAAAAAAAGGGAAAAAGCGACAAAAAACAACTCCCTGCGCGCGCTCGAGACACACGCTACTTTCGGGGAACGACAACGCCCGAAGAAAGACTCGCGATGACGACGACGACGACGATTCGGAGGATTCAGACCCCCTCGTTGTCCTCGTCGTCTTCATTTTTTTTGCGGAGGAGGAGTAGGAGAAGGAAGAGAGGAGGGAGACAGCAACAACAACAACAACAGAATTCGTTGGTCGTAACGGCAACATTCGTCTCGAGTCGCGGGCGCTTTGTTGTTGCGAGAACTGACGAATGCGCGTCGTCCTCGTCTGTTGGCGAGAGTAGTGTTGCGAGTAAAAGGCTGCCTTCTTCAAGAAGAAGGCGCGTTTTGATGAGCCCCCCGGCGAAAGCGGCGTCGATAACGCCGTCGGATGATTACTTGGACGGGGAACGTTTAAATTTTTACGCAACGACCAAAACGACGAAAAACGCTCCCGACGACTGGTTGAATGCGAGCGAGAAGCGAAAGAGGAACATTTTACTCCCTTCCTCTTCTTTGGAGGAAGAAGACGCGGACGACGACATCTACCAACTCACGAGAGAAGACGAGAGTGTGCACGAGGAAATGTGGCTGGAAATTATGGAAATAGTGGCGACGTTTGGCACCATCGGCGGCGGCATCGCCGCCGTCGCGCTCGGCGAAGTGTACTTGTGTTCGCTCGTCATCGTGTTACCGATACTGGCGTTTTCGTTGAAGAAAAAGAGGGAGACGAAAGTGAGAGAGAAGACGCGGATGCGATTGATGCAGTTGAAAGAAGAGTTGATGGTGGTGACGAGGAATAAGACGACCAATGCGACCGTGATGAACTTATCCTCGCAGTTGCAAAAGAAGAACATGGTCGCGCTCGAGTTTGCCATTCAAAGAGCTTTGAAAGAAGATGGCGCGGAGTTCAGCAAGAAAATTGACGCTCGATTAGACGCGCTGGAAAGGGCGATGCAAAGAGCCGCGGAGAAGCAAGCGGCGAGTCAACGAGATTCCGGTGCCGTGGCTGGGATGTTAGCCAGGGACGTCGCGGATGCTAGGATTGACCAGAGAGAGAATTTTAAAAAAATGTACCGCGAGTTGGAAGAGGCGACCAAGTTATCGATGACGGAAAACGAACGAACGAGGCAACAGGTCCAGAAAGAGTTGGAAACGTTGTGGGAGCTGGTGGAAAACGTGGAGAGGGAGATTTCCGGGGTCAGCGACGGCGTTGGAGAGCGGTTGACGATGATTTTAGAGGCAAGAGCGGCGGAACAGAAAAGGTTGAGAGAAGAAGAGGAAGAAGAAACGGAGAAGAAGAATCCGTTTGAGAACAAAGCGATTGCTGAATTCGCGTTTTCCGAGGAGTTGCAAAACAGAGTAGATGAGATTGCAAAGCTCGCAGACGCGGTGCAACGCGTGAAAGAAGCCATCGACGCCAGAAACGAGGCTGAGCTCGGGAACGAGCTGATTTCAAAGATGGACGAGAGTCAGTGGCAAGCGCTCGGTTTGCGATTTGACGCGCTCTCGGAAATGGCAGAAACGACCGCCGAGCGAGTGGTTTCGGAAATCAGTGAATCGATCGAAAAAAAGAGAGGAGTGTTTTTGAGCGATGATGATAGCGGTGATGCGAACGCTGCGATGATCAATGCGATGAAAATGGGCGCGAACAAAATCATCGCCGCCAAGGAGAAGGAAGAGTCGTATTATTCGTTAGATCTGGACGATGATAGCGTGGACGATATGAACGAATCGAAAACCGGATTTGAGCGCGCGTTGCGACGAACGGGAAGCGTTGAAATGGTTGCAGAAACTGTGAAAGCCAGTAGTGATGAAGATAGCAGGCGAAGGCAAGAGCCATCGGCGTCCATGCAAACGAGGATGGCGATGCAACAACCGACGACGTCCACATCTGAAACAAATAGTAATAGCAACAACAACAGCAAAGAATCATTTAGCAGCAGCGTCACTAGCGATGCTCCGATAAACGCCCAGCCTGGCGTAACGAAAGAAAGCGCGTTCGAAAACATGCAAGCGATGCTCAGAACGGAAGAAGTAGAGGAAGATATCTTCGACCCGTTCGCCGGAATAGCGGCGTCCGCGTCGGAAGAGTCTTCAGAAGTCACCGCGAGTGCGATTAGCGAAATAGTCACCGACATAGCAGATGCCAAGAAGCAAGTAGATCAGAAAGCCCAAGAACCGATCGCGTTGGCATCGTCGTCGTCGTCGTTCGACGAGAAAATCGCTTCGGGTTTAGAAAGCTTACGCCAAGGCCGCAAGCTCGCGCGAGCGGCTGAAGACGAATCGGCGAAACCTGCGGTATCTTTGGAAAACCTCATGTCCGCGGAAGAGTGTTTTGCGAACGCCGCCAATGACTTTGTCGTCGCCGTAGAAGTAAAACCGAGCGCAGTTTCAGCGAAAGGGAATCTGGGCAACGCGCTTCTCGCTCGAGGCGTCGCGTTGCGAGCTTTACGAGATGCCACCGCCGAACGCGTGTTTGGTTCTTCGTCGAAAAAAGGTGCATTTGGCGGTTTAAGTGAAGAAGACGTGCGCTTCTACGGCGAAACCGCCGAGGACGCGCTCGTGGATGCCGGCAAATACTTTCGAGCCGTCGCCGTCGAAGACCGCACAGCAGCGGCGGCTGCGGATGAAAAAGAGCAACAAGCCTCTACTTCTTCATCGTCGTCGGTTGCCGTAATCGTAGCGCTCATCGCCTGGGGACGAGCGTTATCGCAACGCGGTGCGCTCGTCCGCGATGACGCCGAAGTTTTCAATTTATACGATTCCGAGGAGGAGGAAGACGAATCTGTCATTACGAGTAACTTGGCGGACGCCTCGAAGTTGTTCCTCGCCGCGGCGGAAAAGCACCGAGCGGCTATCGAAAAATGTGCCTCGGCTGAAGAAGAACAAGGAGACGCTAAGAAAACCAGCGCCGCCAAAACGCTCATCCAATCCAGACGCATCGAAGCCTACTGTCGCTGGGGCGAAGCCCTAGAGTCTGCCGCAGAGTGCGAGTTCGCACTCGGAAGCGGTAAAGAACGCGAACTTTGGACGGCGGCGAGCGGAGCGTACGGTGAGAGCGAACGCCTCGGTGAAGAAAGCGGCGCCGCCACTGCCGGCGTCGAAAGGTGTGAAGCAAAGCTCGGCGAAGATTTCGAATAATAAAGTATGAACCGGAGGCGACTACCTAAGCACCGTAGATTTTCTGTGTTAATTAATATTACTAAACTAATCCTAGAATCAGTTTTTCAACTGGATCCATGATCTTAACGCGCCTTTTGGATGGCACGCCGCCTTTCTCAACCGCCAACTCGCGTAATGCCGCAGCCGCAGCTTTGGCCGTCTTACTTGCCCCTGAGCGGATAAACACCGCGGGCCAACCCATCGGGGCATCCGCGGTCACCCATGTCCCGCTCCCACTACTTTCCTCGTCGTCGCCACTTTTTTTCTTTCTTACCGCCGACGTCGATATCGGCGCTAAAATGGTTGTCCACGCGTCCATCCACACGTCTTCGCGAGGTAAATAACAATGCACTCTCGACGTTTTACGATCCAAAACCGGCGCGATCAACAAGTCCCGTCCGAGTAAAAACTGCGAGGTCAAATCACTCGCTACTTCGTCGTAGGTGTAGTGAATGAACATCATTCGCGTCATAGGTAAACCGACGTTTTCCGCCTCGCGCATAGCTTCGCGTTTGTATTCGAGCAACGCAATGTGCATGGACGTGCACCACGCTAAATGCGCAATAATCTCCTCGTCGTCCCATACTTGCGCGTTGTGGTGTGGTCTGTTTCCTTGGTGTGAACGATACACAGCGTCTGAAAACGCATTCAATTCCATCCATCGCATCAGCAATTCTTTCGATCGGTGTCGCCCCGGCGTCGCCGTGTACCCGCCGATATCCGAATGACTCAAAGTCAAACCGCTTAAACCGCCGGTTAATATGCCATTCAGCGCGGATTTAATGCCGTCTCGATTATCCCAACTCACGAGTTGGTCGCCAACCCACTGAACGCTCGTAAATGACGGCGTCAATAAACTCGCCGATCTCGTCCAGAAAAATCCCGTTTTCTCCAAGCCGGCGCGTCGCAGAGCGCGTTTTTGAATCCTCGCCCAATCTTCCGGGTACCGGTTGTGCGTTAAAATTGGTAACTCTCCAGATTTCAGAGTTGCATCGAACGGTAAATATTCTCCAAAATCTGCCATGAACGCTTTCGCTTTTGTCGCGACGAGCATATCGACGATGACATTTTCGATCCAACGCACGCACTCCGGGTTGGTTAAATCCAACAAGGAAAACGTAACCCCTGGTTCACTCACGAAACCGTACCCTTCGCCTTTCTTGTTCTTGATGAAGTACCCATTCTCTAAAGCAAAACGGTATAAATCTCCGTGATGGTCTTTCGAGTCCATCAAAAACGGATTCACGTACGTTGCCAAGTGTGTGCCTTTCTTTTCAAACTCCTCGCGCAACGCGTGCCAATCCGTGTATAAATCTTCATCGAGTTTCCAGTTCCACCAGACGCGTTCGATGCCGATGCTCGTGTTTCGAAATCCCGACCAATCTTGTAACCAAAACCCGGCTATTTTCACCCCGCCATCGGTTAGCTGTTTTTCGATGCGTCTGACTTTACTTGGACCGCCAGTCATACCGACGATGACGCCTCGCATCGCCCATTCCGGTAACGGTTTAATGCGTCCAGAATATTCCGTGTACGCTTGTAATACGCCCGGAATATCTATCGCTGCGATGATTTGACCGCAAACTATGCCGGTAGGCGCAACCACGTGCACGCTGATTGCGTTTTCCTCCGTAAAATCAAACTCAGAATACGTGTAATTGGTGAGAAAAAACGATCGCGCCTTCGAGGTGACGTAATGTGGAATCGCCGAGTAGGTTGTCCACCAATCGCCGCTGGAACCTTTAAATAGGAGCTCCGCGGTCGCAGAAATCGGTTGCTTCCCTCTCCCTACGCCTTGTTCGCCAGTTATGATTGGCACTCTCCTACCTGTGTGTTCGATCGATGTGTATTGTTCACCTAATCCATACACTCGCTCGCGCTTCTCCACCGCGTGCGTCAAAATCAAATGGTTCAAGTTCACCATCCTCCGATTCCTCCTCGGGGATCTTTGCACGCCCGGAACGATTTCGTCCCAAATAATCGTGAATCCAATTCTATCATCGCTTCTGGATGCAAGCGCGACGGAATATGACGCTCTCAATTTCGCGTTTGCTTTCTGCTTCGCTAACTCAATTTCCGATTCTTGGTCGTCCGAGAAGAGCGCGTGGTACATTTTACTTCGTCGTTCGTAAAATGTGTTCACGAAGTGGTCAATCCACGCGTCCTCTTTCACCACCGTCCCTTTGATGACTATGCACTCCACTAATTCTACGTTACTATTGCTATTCTGACTATTCCCATTATTACCACTACCACTACTACTACTACTACTACTACCGCTACTATCGACTTCAATCAACGCGACGCCTCCGCCGCCGTCGTCTTTGTCCTCCTCCTCAACATCCGTCGTCCTCGTCTTCCTCTCCACCCTCCCGTCGTAATGCACCTCGCACGTCTTCCTTTCCATACTATCGATCGTCTGTACCGTCGTTCTCAACTTATCTAAAACCTGTATCCTAAAATGCCCGTGGATCAACTGGTGCACTTTAATCGGCCCGCTCGCGAGCGTTAAAAACGGTCTCTTGGAGATGGACGACCACGTTTCCGTGATTGGACACAAGCGCTGCCGGAAACAAAACTTGGCTCTCTTGTGCGTGATTTTCAGCGTTTGCTCCGTGTTTTGCCACTGCGTCGTAAAGAAGATAGAAGAAGAGTCGTGCGAACGATATCGTCGGGTCAGTAAACGCTGAATATGTGATGATGAATGTGTGCGCGCAAAGAAGAAGAAGAAGAAATTTTTAATCCGAAAACTCTCTCACCTGGACGGTAAATTTCCCAACATCAAACCTCACATCCCCCAAATCCGAAGCCACCCTCCCTTCCTCTGAAATCTTATGATACGTCTTATCCACGTACGGCGCGATGATAAATATGATCGCCAACACGAACGCGGAGGAGAATATTGGAATTTTCGGTCGGTAGAGTTGCGTCCGGACGAGTTTGATGGCGCGTTTGATGGGGGATTTCGGGGGTCCAATTTTCCCCAATTTTGTGTTTCCTCCTCCTTTTCCTCGTTCTTCTTTTGCTGTTGAAGAGCGAGGACCTCGTCGCGGTGGCGTCGAAGGTGGCGTGCTCTCCTCTTCTTCTAATTTGCGTCGGCGTCGCGCCGTTGATGGTGGCATGATGTGATTGATGTTTACGTGTGTGTTGTAAGTGTTGTGTGCGTTTTTTTTGAAGCATATGACTCGACAAAAGAAAAACTCTACAAAAATTTCTCATCTGAAAGCGAAGACGTTGAACAACATGGACCCTTTCAAATGCTCCGGTTGCTCGACAATTACCCGCGGAAACTTTCCTCTCGATTTTAACAAAGCGACGACGTCTTGAACTCCGGTTTTATCCTCCTTATCGTGGACTTCTACGACGATCGTTTCGATGTGTGCAAAATCTTCCTCGAGTATGCCGCGAAGGACGGAGAGCTCGTATCTCTCCACGTCGATTTTTAAGAGGTTGATTTTTTTCTTCTTCTTGTCGTTGTTGTTCTCGTTCGTTTCGTCTTTGAAGATGGCGTTGGATAAAGTCACGCACGGAACGGTTTCAATTCTTTTCCCTCGCGATAACCACTTCACGACGAAGAAACAGATGGATTTAATAAACGCAGACTTGACGAAAAACAGATTCTTCTCCAAGACGAACCTCGCGAATGTTTTCAACATCAGAAACGTCGGCGCGTGTTTTATAATCAACGCCACGGCGTATTCGACGACATTTGCGAGCGTCTCTTTCTCGTCTTCAATCGCCGTCGACCACCCTGCAGCGTTTGGAAACGACGTAAACGAGATTGAATCTTCTTCCCCGTCGCCGACGGCTTCGTTCGCCAAACGCAACGATACGTTCGGATCGTCCTTAAACTTCCTCTCCAAGTTGCGCTTCAACGCTTTGTACGTTTCCGGTGACGGTTCGAACGCGTATAATATGCACTTTCTGTTATTTTGTGACTTTTTTTTCAGCGCTTCCAACGCGAACAATCCGATGTTTGCGCCCACGTCGACAATCACCGTAACAGCTTCTTCTCCTCCCGTTAGGGGTTGTTCTGCACCTTGAATCAGATACAAATCATCCGTCGATATCTCATCGAATAAAAACTTCACGTCCAGCTCTGACACGTAATCAATCAACACGTTATCCGGTAACAGAGCTTGTTTTTCTTTTCTGTTCAGCGTTACGGTCTTCTTCTTCTTTTTCTGCTGCTGCTGCTCGCGCTGCTTCTCAAAGCCCGACGATGCACACGCACCACCCCTGATGGATTTCATCTTCCGCTGACTGAAGCCAAAACCAGCATCATCATCCTTCTTGCGGCAATGATGATGATACTGGTAATGAGAAAGAGAAGACGAGAGTGCCATCATCATCCTCATCGTTGATTTCAGATATGGTGTCGTCGTATTCTTTCGCGTCGTTTACGTCGTCGTCGTATCATCATCATCCTGTTGGGTGGTTTGAAGCGCTCGCACACCCCTAACTGTCTTTTTCTCTCTTACTAAACGATTAGGGTTTGAAACCCTAAGCTTGATTTGAATACATTTAAAAACAGACGAACAACGACAGAAGAGAACACGCTTTCGCGCGCGCGCATTAAGAACAATCGGAGAAGAAGAGAGAGTAAGAGAAGCGCAGATCTCTTCGTAAAGTATTTTTAAGCGCAGTAGAGCGCGAGATTTGTTGTTGAAGAAGAGGTTTTGAAACAACAACAACAACAACCGAGAGACAAAGAGAGAAAGAGAGATCTTCGTCAGAGAGAGAAATCTTTGTTTGCGCGAAAGTGTTAAAGAGATAATGGCGATGACTTTGGACGAGGAGGACAAAATCGAAGAAGAGACTCCTCCTGACGATGAAAACAACACGAACGCGTGCCGTTGGCAAGACGTGCCGTTGATTCCTCAGCTCGTTGGTACCGTGTCACCGTGTTCGTGGTACTCGGAAAAAGATGGGTGCATTTACTCCTGGGGAGGACAGAGCGGCGAAGGCGAGGAAGCCTCGAGGGAGGAGATGAAGGTTTTGGACTTGGTCGGTGCGTGCGTTTCTTTCGTTTTTCCTGCTTTTGCGCGTTTGTACTGATTGCTCACGTTTTTTATATCTTTCTCTTTATTATTGCGCTTCCAACTACAGGCGGCGAATTCGCGCATTGGACGTTTCACGTGGAAAACAGCCCGAACCCGGACGCGTTTCCGTCGTTTTGCGCGAGAGAATTGAAGACGAGCAGCCGCAAGAAGACGACGACGAAGAAGAAGAATGAAAAAGATGAAGAAGACGAGGTCTTGACGTTTTTGTCCGGCGGTGCGGAAGAAGGGGAGAACGGCGGTGCCGGTGACGACCATCATCCGTCGACGAGTGGTAGTAAAACCGTCGCGCGAACGTACGACTCCGCGTTGAAAAAATGGACCATTTTGGAGCCAGCGGCAGATAGGAAGATCAACGCGGTACCTGACGAAAGGTTTGGCGCGTCGTCGACCTTCATTAGCGATCAGAAGGTGGTGCTGTTTGGAGGAGTGAAGAAACGCATTCCGCCTTTGAAACCCAAGCGCATATGTGGCCCGCACCTCATTAAGGAGAGCGATCTCCCTACGGAACATGAAGCTGCGATGAAGAAACAGAACGCCGCGTATACGAATGAGACGTACATTTTCGATTTCAAATCCAACACTTGGAATCACGTGAGGGTGCCAGTAAGGAAATGTCCTCCAGCTCGAGCGTTTGCGAGTTTAATCTCTGTTACGGATGACGTTGCGTTTCTCTTTGGCGGCGTAGATGCTGCCGGCAGGTGCTTCAACGACGTCTGGAAGTTTGACTTTAAGAACAAAAACGAGCCATGGAAAGAAATTCTTGCGGAGAAAGAGGCACACGAAATGATTCCACCGAGAATGTTGCACGCCGTCTGCGCGCTTCCCGACGGCGATGGTATGCTTGTCGTTGGTGGGAGAGGCAGTAAGAACGAATGCCTCGGCGATGCGTGGATCTTCTCGTGCGAATTTAGCGTTTGGCAAAAGTTACCGGAATACATGTCACCGAAGATGGGAGTATTTGGTGCAAGGCTCGTTCCAGCTCGATCGGCGGTGTTTCGAATCGGTGGCGCGTTTGCAGATGAGGTAGAAGGGAATCAAGTTATGATTGAAGAATCGAACGTTACGGGCACGAATACCGCCGCCTCTTCGCAAAAAAAGAAGAAGAAATCAAAAGTCTCTGCGGTGGAGTTATCGACAACTAATTCAGGCGCGTCATTTTTTGCCGGTGCTGGGTTAACGCACGGCAACGAACTCACGAACCCAGAGTTATTTGACGATGATGATAAAAAAGAAAATTTGTGGGACGACGTGTTCCCGCTGAAAGACTGCTGGGACGCAGATGCCGCCGCCCTGACGACGGATCTTAAAACCAGGAAAAAGAAGAAATCGGCTGGCGGCGACATGAAGCTGCCAAGTGTTAGTATTACCCCGACGAAGACGAAAAAGGATCTATCGATTTCTACGAAAAAGTCTACCGAAGTGCAGCCTTCGTTGGAACAGAGCAGCGGCCGCGAAAACGCGAACAACGTGACATCCATCGCTACGACAGAAACGCCACGAGCCGGAGTCCGGTCCGCGTTTGAGCCCGTCAAAGGTTCGCAAGCGTTTAAAGTGGACGGTAGATCTGCTCCACCGCCGGCGGCGCCCGTCGCCAACTGCGAGTTCTGTGTCGTTGAATTCAAAGGCAAGACGAGAAATCAAATGTTGATGAAGCACCGAGAGGAGTGTTCGAAAAACCCGAAGAACATCATCGGCGAAGCGACCGAAAAGATTGCCTTATCATTCTCAAAAGCCGACCGGCTTTTAGGCTTGCCCAAGCTGAAGGTGCAAAAATCTGCCGCCCCGAAATCCCACGGCAGCGATTTGCCCAGCTTGAGTCCGCGCGCCAGTCGAGAAGAAGTGCTCGTCCCGGGCGTGCGTCCAGCACCTTCGGACGACGAGGACGAGGATAAAGTCAACGCGGTCAAGAAGAAAAAGATGAAGAAACAACCTTCCAAGCTCGGGCGATCGAGTTCGTCTCAGATGAAAGTTGCCTCGGCCGGGAGCGGCGAGGTCGGAGGCAAAAGCAGCGGAGGAGATGCGCCGAACAACAACGCCGCTGCGGCCGCCGCGGGAGCAAAGAAGAACGAAGAAAAGGAAAAAGCGACAACGACGACGCCTGCAAACAACGAGAAGAGCATGCCACCCAAAAAGAGAAAGTTGGCCGAAGACGGGGCTACGCAAAAGAACGAGACGACGGAAGAGGAGAGAGAGGCGTTGAGGAACGAAGAATGCTACCAAAGGGTGATGCAGAGAAGCGTGAACTTGCCCAGATTGCATAACGCATCTGGAGCCTTGACGGTCTCAGAAGCAGATTTGATGAAATCGTTTGCACAACTGGCTAATATGAAAGAAGACGCGTTCAAAATAATGGACAACAAGATGAAGGCGGAGGAGAAAGAGATTTGGGACGGAGCGGCGAAACACCTGGCGAATGCAATGCAGAGCAAAGATTACGACAAACTCTTCAAAGAGCTGAGTACTAACGGCACAACAACAACAACCTCTCCATACAAAAAGGCGAAAGGAGGAGGAAAACTTCCAGCGATTGGTTCGAAAGTCGATTCTTCCAAGAGTAAAATTACGGGCACTTTTGACGCCGGGTACTTCGTAGAGCTCGTCATCGACGGCAAGAAATGCTCGGGGATTGCATTTTCACCAGTTTTGAAAACGACCACCATTGGCGGGAAACAATAGCAGAATCAATAGCAGCAAGTGTTATATAAAGCACGCATATACAGCAGCATACGTATTAGTATAGTATTCGTAGTATATCTTGTCCGCATTAACAAAATAAGGGAGAAACTAACCGCCTCGTAACTTTCGTGAGTACTCTCAGATCCTTCTCCGCGAAGAATATAGGTAAAACGTACGTCGCGAAAACAATTATCAATATGAACAAAAAAGGATAAAACGTAGCCACGGGTAACACAGTATTCTTATCGAAATCTGTCGAACGCGATACTGTAAAGACGACCGCAAAGGATAGTATTTGCAAAATCGTGTACGCGTTGATTACGCCCAGACGCACGAAACGGAAACTCTCTTCCGCTCGGTGGTTCACTTGCTCTCTTTGCGTAAACATGAGAAGGAACCGTTTCCATATATCGTTATCTTCTAAGGACGTGTAACCCATGTAGAGTAAAAAACCGGATATCGCTGCTACAGGTATTTCTCCATATAACGCGTGACGAAAAACCCATAAGGAAAGTAAACGAAGCAAACTCGCGCATAAGTTCGTAAATCTTCCGTTTTCTGTGGCTGAAATAATATGCGTTTTTGCCACGTAATCTTCTTGATACTCGACGCTCAAACTCGAAATTCTCGCGTGGATGGGCGAGTGCGGTAAAGATGGTATAGCGATTGGAAGGCCGAACAAACCTTGCAACGCGTTTATAACCCCGACGATAAAGTAATCGTAATGATACGATTTACCTTTCTTAAGCTTATTCTCCGGTCGGTTCGAAAGAACCGCTGAGATTTGGCTCTCAAAAAATACTTGCACTGCGAGTGATACGCCGCAAAAGCAAGCGACGAGTACTGATTTTGGATTATCTTTCATCTCGGAATACCTTGCGGGCGTATATGTTGGCCACATTGTGCCACTCAGTTTGTACCTCTCGTCATGGACTCGATCGACCGGCACGTCTGGCGCGATGTAGCTCACGCCCGTAAATACCAATAAACCAATCGCCGGCGCCAAATCGGATAAGACTTTCCGTATCGTCGTCTTTAGAAACGGACTCGTTTTAATTGATTGTATTTTTCTACTCAAGGTGAACGTTCCAATGTGTAAAATGAAATACTTGAGAAACTCGGAAACTGTTTCCGCGCTTTGCATGCCTTTGTTGCGCATGGCGTTTATCGATGAATACATGAAAATAACCGCGACGAACATTCGCAGGCATTCGGCAAAGAATCTTCCAACGTATTTAATCAGCGACGCACCAGAAAAAGAGGCAAAGAGCATAGACGATAAGCCAGAGACCAGGGCGACGATGGAATAGAACGTTACCATGTGCGCGTTCAATCGAGACGCGGTTATCCTCACGACTTGAAGAAACGCTAACGTTGGACCGGTTATCCGAAATACTAACGCGGATTGCCCACCAAACAACGAAAATGCCACATTTGCCAAAGCTTCGGAGGTTAGAAAGCTCTCCAGGCCAATGCGTTCGTCGGAGTCGATGGTAAAAACCAAACCCACCGCCAAAGAAGGAACCGTAGTGTTGAAGAAGAGCCAGACGATTGTGTTCAAAGCTCGAAAAAATGTAGGCGCGTCTTTAAAGGCGTCCGCGAAATCGCTCCAATAACGTTTCTTAACGACGCGATGAAAATCATCCGAGATTCGTGCGAAAAAGGAAATATTTGAGCAGCACCGTCGTTGTATTGCTTTTCTCTGTTCTCTGTCTGCTTCCTCTTCTATTAAAGTTGTTTCGAGAAGTGAAAACGTTCGTTCTTGAGGTTGTCCGTTTCCATCGTCGTCGCCTCCGTGACGATACAAGAAACGACACATAGCCTCTCGAAATTCGCTCACAGATCCCGCAGCGAGTGCTTCGAAGTAAAACTCTTCGTCGCTAAAGAGAGTGGCAATAGTCCCACTCGTGGCGAGTGCGTTTTTTGTTTGTTTGTGCATAGCGTAAGCATCCGTGATGACCAAGACGACGAATTTATACCCGTTCCTATTATTATTATTATTATTATTGAAAGGAAGGGGAGAAAACGAAACTTTCAACCACTCTTTTGCGCGCGCGATGATAACCAGCCTTGCCGATTTCAACACGCACGTTTTTGCGGAAACAGGGATTATGAGCGCCCCGTTACTTTGTACAGAAGCGGTTGCGACAGACGAATTCATCGCGTCGTCCAAGAAAATCGAAGAGATCAACGCCGCGGATTCATCGCTGCTGTTATCATCAAAATGCGTCTTAGCTTTCTCGACCATTTTCTTCACCACATCTCGCAACGTCTTTATGCTCGTTTTCTCCGCGGATTCGCCTTCACCAGTCTCCGCCGCCGCCTCCGATGCCACGTTCTCATCATCCACATCTAACAAAAGCACCGCGTCTAACTTCTCCGACCGCGATCTCGCCTCTACCAACCTCATCCTCCCACCATCATCATCTTCTCCCAAACCAACTCTCGATATAAACTTCAAATCGTTCGCCGCCGACCGTTCTTTCCGTAAATCTTTCTTTTGTAACCTCGCGAACACGCGATAGAAAATCATCTGCTCTCCCGCTTCTCCTCCTTCCTCTTGGACGCTTTCCTCTGCAATTAAACCACTCCTGCTACTGTTCGAAGAATCCTCCGTAACAGAGATATTCTGGTCATCGTCTACGCTCTCCTGCGTGAACCGCCTCTTGATCGGAGACGTCATCGCCAGCACCACGTGATTGGAAGCAGCAGCGTTTCGGAGTTCTCCGTCGTCGTCTCTTTTCTCTTCCTTCTCGGCTGTTGTTGTCTCGAGGACGAGTAGGTTTTCGTCTTTTGTTCTCGTTTTTAAACCCTCTTTGTCTTCTTCTTTTCCTTTCATTCTCTCCTCGCCTCTCTTCTCTTCTCCTCCTTTTTCTTCTTCTGCTTCTTTGTCCTCCATCGCGTCGTCTTCGTCGTCGTCGACAGAAGAAGACGTTTTGATTGTTGTGGTGTTCCTCGTTTTTTAAACCGCTTTTCGCGTATTTTTTACTCTTCTTGAAAATATGTCTAGGGTTTTATTAGGGGTTGAAAACCTAGCAGACCCTAAACCCTTGACGTCTTTTATTAGGGGAGTTGTGTTGGCAAAAAACACCACTTAAGAATACGTGATGCTCCTCCTTCCTCCGATCGCGTCGAGAACCTCCTCCTCTTTCTCTGCCTCCTCCAGCTGCTCTCGCGAGCGACGACGACGAGAGCATTCTTTTTTGAGAGCGAATGTTCGATTTTGCAGTCAAAGTCCTACTTCTCTTTCTTCTTCTTCTTCTTTTTTTCGAACATCATCATCAATTTCATCATCGACGCTTAGGAGGAAGAGGACGCGAAGAAGCGAGAGAACAAAAATCAGCGCAGGTTTATTCGGGCAATCGAAAGAAGAAAAGATCGTGGAACAATACTTAAACTCAAAAGAAGGCCACGAGGCGATCTTAAAGGCGAAACGAGAAGGGAAATCGAAGAAAGAGTTACTCAAAATGCACAAAAGAGATATCGTCCGGTTGTACACACAAACCAAAGATATGAAGCTCCCGTTCCATATCATTTCGCAAAGTCAACGCCTGGTCTTCGCGAGCTTCCTCAACGCCGTCATCGACATTCCAATCCTAAACGAAGCCACGGAACAAATTATTTTCATGAAAGCGGTGGATGTCATCGCGGACGCGATCGAACGCCAGTTGGAAAAGATGGGGAGCAAAGCCTTCTTCGAAGGCGTGACGGACGCCGGCGAGTCGAGAGTCGACGTGTGGGTGGTCGCCACGGCGACGAAGATTAACGAGAAAATAGATATTCCAGTTTTGAACGAAAAGCAAGAGCAAGAGGCGATCGAGTTCGTGTTACACGCCATGGCGGAAAGATTTTTGGCCAGTCAAGGGAAAACCATCGCCGAGAAGAAGGGGAAAGGGAAGATGTTTGGTTTCATCTGATTTTCATCTGATGAGAGTTGTTGTAACTGTATCACATCGAAAGCTGCCATAAATTTTCACACGTTCCCGAGAAAAATTCTAAATAAGAGTAAGAATGTGTCGTCGAGTGCAGTGTTCCAAGTGCGACAAACCAACCTGGTGAGATTATTCTTTCGTGTGCCGTTATTCGTTTTAATCCGTCTTCTCGTTTCCTTTCTGTATATCTCTCTCTATCTATCTATCTTTCCTTCAAAATGTCTCATCTCTTTCCCAGTAAAAATTCTGATGAACATTTTCAACACGCAGGGCTGGATGTGGGATGCACATCGAAACCGCCTTAGCCGGGGTTAAAGAAGAAGACAGATGCAAATGCGAGCGAGGCTCGGTGTTCGGGTCCTTGCTCGGTAAAGGGAAGTAGCACATTTCGTGAGCGGACGTGTTGTGGTTACGTTTAGAAATTAGAAGTGTGTTTCTTACGTGAGATTCTCACGTCATGCTATCGTTATACCTCTCTGTTCAAAAACTCTCCGCTACGCGCTGCGCTAATTCTATGTCTACGATAATCGTCTTTAAATACGAGCATTATCATTATTATTAGTAGTATCTTCTTTGTCGTCGATGTGGTCGTCGTGGCTGTCATCAAACTTCCCGGCTTTATCGAAGCTCGCGCAAAACTGGTCGTGTACTTCTCTCACCGGCTTTAAGACGCCTTTCGCGATAGTCGCGGCTGGGATGAGATTTTTACACCCCTGCGGATGGCATTCGGAACACCACTGTTCGGGAAATAAACCGATATCGTTTATGGAGTGCTCGAACTGTTTTGTTTTCGCGCGGTCGGTGAAACCACCGAACGCGTCTCGAGTGGTTTCGAGTTTAATTACTAACGGTAATCGGTTGGAGAGTTTTGAGATTTCCAGCTCTGTCGCGTGCGTCGGGATGGCGAACGAAGAAGCGCCGTGTTGTTGTTCTTCTTCCTTTCCGCCGCCAACTTTCAAGGTTGGGAATTCGCCGCGCATGATTTTTACGCTCTCTGGAGCCGCGCCTAAAGGTTTGATGTTCACTCCGTTCACTTTCGCCTCTCGCGCGAGTTTTGACGGCGAAACGAAATGGTCCAAAGGACACGTTCCCGGAATGTGGTTGCTATCGCGACTGCCCGGATAGTGACACTGAAAGGTGAAGATGTTATCGTGACCGCCCCAAACTTTATCGCACCAACACGGCATCGGCGGGATCAATAGCGTTCGCTTCAACGAAGCTGCGACGGCCATAGCGTTCGCCAAGGCTTTAATGTGTCCAGAACCGGCGACGAGATGGTCGGTGATAGAGGGCGTGTCGTGCGAAGAGATGGCGCCGTGGTCGTCGACGGCGTCGTCGTCCCATAAGTGAGCGGAAGCGTCAAACGTGATAAACTTTTCTTCTCTTTCTTCTTCAGGGACGCGCCACAGTCCAGCTTCCATGAACCTCCATTTTTTTGCATCGCCAGAACTGCCGTCAAAAGTATATGTCGCGTGTACCGCAAACGGCGTCTTCTTTTCCTTCTCGTGAAATTTTTGCACCATGTACACGTGACCGGGATTAAACTTCGCCACTGGAAACACTCCTAACAACGTGTCCCCTTCCGCGGCGACCAAGACGCGCTTGTTCTCCTTCGGCCCGAGAGTTCGCGTTCCATCCATGCGCATCACCTCCAAACCAGGCCACGCGTTTTCTTTCCTCGACATCGCGTTGAACACCTGTTGATCGCTGGTTAATCGATGAAACCTTCCATCCGTCGCGCTCAAATGCAAGTTCCATTGCTTCGCCCATTGAATCCCACCTTTCGTGTGTCTCAAAAACACAATCCCGGTGTTAAAGACGCCTCCTTTGGCGTAATTCCCACCGTCTCTCTCGTCCGACGTCGGCGATAAATTATCGCTCGACACAATCACGTCGGCGGCTTTCAACTCTTCACACCCGTCGATATCGAACGATAAATTCTCCACCACTTTCCCGTCTTCGCTCACCTTCTCGCATTTCAAGTACTCCTCGGGATTCTTCAACCAAACGACGTCCGCGTCAGACATGACGACATCAAACCCAAACTCGAGTAAACTCGTCGCGTGCGAAATGCGCATCTTTGCAAAATTCTTCCACGCCTTCGAGGCGTGCGAACTTCCTTGCGCTTCCAAGTGGTGGTCCACGCGATAGGTAAACGCCTGTCCTTCGCCACCGTGCGATTCGTCCCCAACTGTTTTCTTCAAAATCTCGAACGCGTCGTCGTCTAAAGCACCAATCAACGTCGTCATCCCAATCGCTTTCGCCCACAAGATGAAATTCACCGCTAACTCTATGTGATGCGAGTTTGCGAACGATACCACCACCGCGCTGCCGCGATGTAAGCCCATGCGATTGACGACTTCGATCAACTCATCCGGAGCGTTTGGAAAGGACATTTTATCCACCCGAACTTTACTTTGCGAGTGAAATTTCCTCTCCATTTCTGCCGTCACCGGTGGTGGCGAAACATTCGGCGGCGGAGGGAAATCCGGCAAGGGCGGCACATTTTCCTCCTCCTCGCTACGGGTGGTGGTTCTCTCGACATCATCATCATCAAATCGCGACTCTCCTAACGGCGGCACGTACTTCTTCCTATCACTACTCCTATCCTCCCATCTACCATTATTACCAACCTCGTCGTCGTCGTCCTCGCGAGGAATGATGATGTCGTCGTAATCCTCGTGATTCTTCGGCGTCCCGCCTACCGGTAAGTGATTCCTCTTCTCGTGAGACTTCGGGACTCGAAATGTCATCCGTCGCATCCACGCGTACTTCTCCGTCTTTTGCAACTGGTCCACGTAGAGGAACAGGAAAAATCCAATAACAGTGACCGATAAAGAACGACGGACGAGTTTCTTCTTCAAAAGCGAAGTCGTGGTCGCGCTCGAGGAGGCGAAGTCCCTCATCTTTTCTTTCTATTATCCTAAAAGGAGTGTTTACCCCGAAAGTGAGGACGAAAAGTGCGGCTTTTTCTCGCGTTCTCGTTTTTCCGAAATGAATGAAGAAAAATACACGGACGCTCTTCATCTTCATGCTCTCGCATTATCCTCGCAAAATCTCCTCGGCTCTTCTCCTGGCGACGTTTGCACACTTTTTCTCTAAATCTCGAAACCACGTTTCAAACGAATCTCTCAATCCAAAGCGACTTTTCTCGATCAACTTGGAGACGACGGCGACGACGCCTTTGAGTTCGCGAAGTTCTTTCACCGCGTTTGAGTGTTCGGTTTTTTTTGTTTTGATTTGTTCGAGGAGTTTACGCTCGTGGATCGCGCGTTCGCAGAAGGAGAATTCGGAGGATGGATTTAAGCGCGACGCTTCTTTTTGTATTCGAGTGGATTGGATGGATTGACGGAGGTTGGCGAAGTCGAGTTTGAGTCGGAGGACGCGATCGCGGACGAGAGCGGCGACGGCGAGGGTGGAGGATTTTTTTTGCTCGTTGGTGGTTATCGCTTGGGAAAGAGAGAGGACGTGCGAGGAAGAAGAGGATAGGAACGCGGAGAAGGCGAGCTTTTTGTCGAGGAGAAGGGAGCGATGGTAGTCGAGGTCGAAGTTTTCTGCGTCGTCGTCGAGAAGAGGATTCGCGGGATTTGGATTTTCCGCTGCTTGGATCTGTTCGCGCGCGTCGTTCATGTCGGCATCATGCTCACCAACGCCGTTGTCGTCGTCGTCGTCGTCGTCGTCGCTTGTTTCAGCAGTATTATCATCATCATCATCATCACCTCCTCCTTCTTCTTCTTCTTCTTCTTCTTCTTCTTCTTCTTTTTCTTCTTTCCGCTCAATAGAGAGAGCAGTAACTTGAGAAGGTTTCAAACTTGCACTTTTACCATCATCATCATCATCATCATCACCGCATGTAACTAAAACCTTCCTCTCTAAGATTGCGTACGCTTCTTTCAGCGCGTTTAGTTCTTCTATTAGACGGGCGTTCTCTGCTCGTAAACGTTTAATCACCAACTCAGGGACGATTTCTTGGTTTACGTGATACTCGTTCGTGACGCACGATACACGTTGCGCAAATCTGCACGTCGCCACGTTTTCAGTTAATTGCGCTTCGTCGTGCGAACACGTCGCAATCATGACGGTGTTACAGTTACCTCCGAGCGAATCTCGAAGCATGCATGTTACTATTGAATTCCGATACGGCACGTGATACGTAGCGTTGGCGTCGTTTTTTCTTCGTCGAAGTTGTTGTTGCTCTTGCAAAGCGACGATGACTCGTTCGAGATAGTGCAAGGATAAGTTAATATGCTTAGCTTCTGTGAGCACGGAACCGTCTATTTTTGTTTTTGAGACTCGTTCGGAACCAGCGAGATCAACAATGTTCAACTTTGCCCTTTGTAGAGTATCGTCGCCGGACGTTCGTTTCTCGATCGTGATTGTGAACACGCAATGGGAACGACTCGATGCTAAGTTTAGCGGCGTTTCAGCAACTGCGCGATTCGCATCGCCGGCAAAGAGTAAATCCATCGCTTCTTCTTCGCTGCAAATTCTATGCGTGGATATGCCTTTCAAATGGAACGTTTTCTTTTCGTCTTCTTGAAGATAAACTCGAGGTAAATGAAGTTGATGTTGTTGTTGTTGTTGTTGCTGGTTTCTCGATGACGATGGTTCTAGATCGATGCGATTGTTGCCAATTTCCCTCGACACTTGAAACATTTCTGCTTCATTCATATCATCATCTTTAGCATTGACATCATCATCATCATTATTATTACCATCGCGTGAACATTCCTCGACGCCTCCCCGCGAAAACATAGACGACATGTTCAAATCATGCCTCCCTAACAAATCGTACGCTTGCTCGTTATACACCTCCACGTACTCGCACGTCGCGTCAAACGTGACCACTTTGTTCCCGTTTTTCTCCTCTTCCTTTCTCTTTCTCTTCTCCATCTCTCGAAATACCGTTTCTAAACTCCTCGGAATTATTCCTCGATTCTCAAACGCGCCGTCGTTCCCGCCGGTGATCGTATGCGTCTTCCCGGACCCGGTTTGCCCGTACGCGAATATCGTTCCGTTGACGCCATCTAAACAGTTTAAAACGACGTTTCTCGCGCACACATCGAAAGTATCTTCCTGCGACGCGTTTTCGTCCAAGATTTCATCGAAGAAGGTAAACATCTGACTTCCTCTCTTCGCGTATTTTTTACTCGCAGCAGCAGCAGAAGCATTCTCCTTCTCCTCGTCCTCCTGTTCGTCCTCCTCGCAGTCGAACGATACCATCTTTTTCTTTTCATCGTCGTCGTCTCCTCCGTTTCGTTCTTCCACGCGCACTCGTTTCGAGAGATGATCGTGAGATGGCTTCAATCGAAGATACACCGCTATTCTTTTGCTCTTTTTTTTCTCGTCTTTTTCTTCTTCTTCTTCGTCTCGGTCGTCGTCTGAATCGTCACTCCTCCCAGCGAAAGAAGAAGAAGAAGAAGAAGACTCTCTCTCTTCGTCCGCAACAGGAGGAGGAGGAGGAGTAATAATAGTATTCGCATCGTCTGTCATCGCTGTAAAGCGAAAGAGATGCTATTCGTGTAACAACAGTGTGGCTGTTTTCAGTCAAACTTTTTCTTTGCCTTCCGGGGTCGTATTTTTTGACTTTTTCTCTCTCTCTCTTTACTTGATGAAACGCTAATACATCAAAGGCGCAAAAGACGACGGGGATGATATATTTTAGTACGTTGTTCTAAATACTCTCTCTCTCTCTTCTCTGTTGTTACAAAATGCTACGGATGATGTGTGTATTTATTGTTAGTCATTTAAAATCCGAGTCTCAATCTGACGATGATATTGCGAACCCGATTATATACGCAATCGTCAAAAGCGGGGTCCGCCGACGCCGTCCCAAAACAACTTTTCGGACGTCAACATTAATTAATTCTTCGCGATCCCGGTTGGATTCTCCGCTTTTTCAATCTCAATCTCGTGCGAAAACTCCCACGGTTTCCACTCTCGCATCTTTGGAATCAGCTCCAACTCGTCTCTCGCTTGCACCGCTAACTCTTCGATTTGCCCAGCCGCGATCGTCTCTTCAATTTCGCTCACCGTTTTCCCACTTAACGTCACTTTCTTTCGGTGCTTGTACATTTCTTCCACGACTGTTCTGTACGCCGCGTTCTCCGGCACGAACTGGATCTTTTCCAGGACTTGGTCGCATAAATTCGCGTACGTGTTTATCGGGTCGTTCATCACCGGTAAACCGACTAAACCGGTGGTTTTTTTAATGGATTCATTCGCACGATTTGTATTCGTAAAAGGTACGCACGCGCTCGTCCTCAAAAAACGAAATAAAGTCGCTTTTGTCGATATCGTCGTCGTCGTCGCGAAGTGAGAGGAGAGCGCTCTTTTCAACGACCGAGAAGAAGAGCGCATCATTTTTTTGTGTGTTCTATTCTCAGAAAGATGATGATGATGATGATGATGTGGTTGTGTTTTTGAGGATGAAAAATGAAGGAACAGGAACAAATCGATTGATGAAAAAAAAAAAATTTCTTTCGAAAAAATTTCAAAAAACCAAAAACTTTTTGCTCACTTTTTCTTACGAAACACACACACTGTGAGAGCGCTTTGTACTACTACTAAAACGACTCGTAAGAATAAGAGCACGAATAAAATGTCGAGCAGCAGCGAGGAGGAGGAAGAAGACGAGGAAGAAGACCAGCGAGAAGAAGAATCGGAGGAAGAGGAGGAAGAAGAAGAAGATTCGGATTCGGAGTACCGTCATTCCCAGGATGATGATGATGGTGAAAATTTCATCCGGGAACAAAACGTGAAAGCGTTGCGAGATGGCCTTCCGCTCTCGAAAATTCGATACGCGTCGGTTCTGAGCAATTTAAAACCTCCGGAACCAGACGAGGTTATTTTGAAGAGACACTTTGCGCCGCTCGTTCCCGGTGGGGCGTTGCAAACGGGTACGTTTTTAGTGCGTTTGCTTGTATGCTTTCTCTTACGCGCGTTCGGAGGAGGGGAGTCGATTTTGGATTTTTGAACGATTCTTTTTCGTCCGTCGTTTTCAGTCTTTTGGGTGCCCACTTTTGAAAAAAAAAGCACATCATCTCTTTCTCTCTCTGTTTCTTCTCTGTTCGTCGTCATCGCGTTTACATTACATTTCAGTTCTGACGATTCTATTTCGAAAACGTTTTCTTTTTCTGTCACACAGCTGGGTTACAAAGAGCGATTCTCGCTCGGAAAATATTCATCCCGTTCGGATCGAAGCTCAAAGTCGAGTTGCCGAGAATTATCCCGTCCGACGCGGACGCGGAAGATATCGTGCTCCCAGAAGGCGTCGAAGAGTTGGTGTTGTGGCAAGACGAGGATAAGGAAAGAGAAGAGGCGAAGAGTTCGTTACCTGCGGTGAAAGTGGATAACATGTTGACCAGGTGGTTGCGACCGCATCAACGGGAAGGGGTGTCGTTTTTGTACGAGTGCGTGATGGGTTTGCGCGGGTTTGAAGGCGCCGGTTGTATCTTAGCCGACGATATGGGCTTAGGGAAGACGCTGCAAGCGATTGCTTTGATGTGGACTTTGTTGAACACGAGCATCGAGGAAGATCAAAAACCGACGGTGAAAAAAGTGGTCATTGTCTGTCCGACGTCGTTGGTGGCGAACTGGGACGCGGAGTGCATAAAATGGTTGAAAGGGAAAGTGAAGACGACGCCGATTTGCGGAGACTCGAGAGCGGACGCGGAAAGCGCGGTGAAGATGTTCTTAGCGCCACAGTCCAGATCGCAAGTCTTAATTGTTTCCTACGAAACGTTTCGAATATATCACGAACGATTTACCACGGAAAGTTCGTGTCAGTTGGTCATTTGCGACGAGGCGCACAGATTGAAAAACGGCGAGACGTTGACGAACCAAGCTTTGGCCAAGATGGCGTGTAAACGACGCATCATGCTTTCCGGAACGCCGATGCAAAACCACTTGGACGAGTTTTATAGCATGGTGTCGTTTTGTAACCCTGGGATTTTAGGCACGACGAAGGAGTTCGCGAAGAAATACGAGCGACCAATTTTAGCCGGGAGAGAACCATACGCCACGGACGCCGAGTTGGCAAAAGCGAACGAACGAAACGAAATGTTGAGCGTTATCGTGAACAAGTTCATCTTGAGAAGAACGAACACAATTTTATCCAAGCACTTACCCCCGAAAGTGATTGAAATCGTGTGTTGTAAGACGACGCCTCTGCAAAGATCGATTTACGAACACTTATTGTCCGAAAAGGCGAGAATCGCGCAGAAAACCGGGAAACAGATGGACGTTTTGGCGTGCATCACGGCTTTGAAAAAGCTGTGCAATCACCCGAAATTGATTTTTGATGCCATTCGGGAAAAGAAGTACGCCGGGAAAACCGATGGTGGGAACGCGATCGACGATAATTTGACGCCGTATTTCCACGGTTTGTACGACGGCGGCGGCTCGGGAAGAGGCGGTCGAGCGGGCGGGCAGATGTGCGAAGGGTGGGAATGGCACGGCGGAAAATTCGCCGTTTTAGCTCGATTATTGCACCAGTTACGCACGGAAACGAGCGATCGGATCGTGATTATCTCCAACTACACGCAAACGCTAGATTTGGTGGAAATTTTGTGCCGTCAAAACAACTACCCGTCCTTGCGCTTGGACGGAGGAACGAGTATTAACAAAAGACAGAAACTCGTCAACGCGTTCAACGATTTGACGAACAACGAGTTTATCTTTTTGCTCTCTTCCAAAGCTGGTGGGTGTGGTATTAACTTAGTCGGTGGGAACCGTTTGGTGTTATTTGACCCGGACTGGAACCCGGCGAACGATAAGCAAGCCGCGGCGAGATGTTGGCGAGACGGTCAAAAGAAAAAGTGCTACGAGTACCGATTTCTTTCCTCGGGGACGATCGAGGAGAAGGTGTTCCAAAGACAATTGGCGAAGCAAGCGCTAACGAGCGTTGTCGATGGGCGAGGATCAGGTTTAGAGCAAATGTCGATGACGACGGAGGATTTGCAGCAGTTGTTTTCTTTGGACGTGGAGTGTCCGAGCGATACGCACAGAACGTGCGATTGTACGCGATGTCCCGACGTTCATCGCAAGATTGAAGAAAATACGACGACGACGATGATGAATCACAGCAGCATTTCGAGCGAGGATAACGCGATTGGTGGTGGTGTGAACGACCCTTTACCGGAAGAAAAGCAATTGGAGGACTTCGACGAAGCGAAACTGAACACTTGGGCGCACCATTATCGCATGTCGCACGTCCCCGACGCGCAGTTACGCAAAGCTGCCGGCGAAGACGTGACGTTTGTTTTCTCCCTCGAAGTCGACGGCGCGAGGATTGCAGAGATGCAAGAAAGAGCGTTAGCGTTGGCGGAGAAGAAGAGGAAAGAGAATCCTGTCGTTGCAAATAAAGACAGAGAGGAAGAGGAGGAAGACGATAGCGACAGCGATAGCGACAGCGACGGTTCATCATCGCTATCGTCATCATCGTCTCTTACAGACGACGAGAAAGAAGAAAGAGAAGAAGTAAACGAAGAAGAAGAAACAGTAACTGTCACGAAAAAGAAGGCGAAAGCGTTGAAAGACGTGAGCTCGAACGAAATGGAAACACGCATTGCGATTACAAAAACTTTGACTGCCACCGAGAAGAAGAAAAATACGCCGACTCCCTCCAGCGGTTGCGGAAGGCAAACGTCGTCATCGGCCAAGCGCCACAAAGCAGCGATTAGTGACGACGACGAAGACGACGACGAGGAGGACGAAGAGGAGGAAAAGAGCTATGATGCACACGAGGAACAACACGACAAAGAAGAAGAGGAACTCGCCCCTCCTCTAAAGAACGAGAAGACGAACGAGAAAAAAACGATGACGAGGAAGAATATCCGCAAGCCAAAGGATGATCCAAATACTTGCGTCAACTGTAACAAGAAATCCGACAAGAAAGAAATGGTCCCGTGCGCTGGTTGCGAGAGAAAATTTCATTGGTTTTGCAACGATCCGCCGATGAGTAAAAAGCCAACGAAAAGGAGTCATCCAACGGGTTGGTTCTGCAAGGATTGCAACGAAGACGGAGAGAAAGAAGATGAAGAAGAAGAAGAAAAAGAAAAAGAAGATAATGATAAAGATAAAGATGATGACGATGAAGAAGAAGAACTCGCTCTCACCGCGGAACCGGCGAAAAAAAGGAAAGTGTTATCGGATGATATGATTATCGTCTTGGACGACTCAGAGGAGGAGGAGGAGGAGGAAGAAGAATATCGAGAAGAATCTGAATCTGAAGAAGATGACGATGATCAAGTTCCCGACTCTGAAGACGACGATTAATAATATACACTGGAAGAACGTTGTTATATATATAAAGTTATTAAAAAGAACAAAACACTCTCACTCGCTCACTCTTTCTCTCTCTCTCTCTCTCTTTATCGCATCTGAGCTTCCGCCGCTTCGCTCACGACTGGCAAATTCACGTACCTCCCCGTCGCGCACCCGACCGCACACAACGCGAACGCCACGACCAACCCTACCCAAATAACGTTATACATCCACTTCGACAAGAAATACGGAATAGTTATGCCTAAAATCTCCCTCGAAAACAAAGATTCCAACAACCCCGGAAATATCAACACAATGTCCAACAGTATCGCCTGCATTCCGTTAAAGCGACAAAACCTGCTCAAGTTTTGGTTCCTCGCCACGCCTAAATACGCGGCAAAAAACGGAATCAAATTTCCAAGAGGTAACGTGGCTACAATTTTCACGATAGGTAAGAGCGGTTGCAACATAATTATCGCCGCCGGAAACGCCGCGAAGAAGTATCGCGAGTATCTTAGGCCGGATATCAACGGGAGCAAGTACGGGAGAAACGCCACCACTCGGTCCGAGACTGGAACTAAGGACGTGCCGCCGCCGCCAGCTTTCGTCTGAACCACCACCATTCTTTTGTTGTTGAGCGTCGTCGTCGTCCTCGTCGTCGCGAACATTGATCGAGACGAAGAAGAAGGAGAAGAGAGAGAACAACAACACGCCGCCGTCGATGATGAATTCTTTGAATTCATCTTAAAGGTTTGTTGTCTTTCTCTTTCTCTTCCTCTTCCAATTCGTTCCGAACGCGTTTGGGGGAGAAGGAAACGACATCTCCTCCTTAAATCCTTTTGGAGAGAGGAAGAAGAATCCACCACGAAAGTTGTTCTGTTCGTCGTCGTCGAGAGCATTTTTTCTATTACATATACAATTGAAGTGAAGACGAAAGAAAAAATTTCCAAAGCGGTTACTTGTCTGACTGTCTGACTGTTGTTGTTCCAAAAAAGAAAAAGAAGAGAGTCTCTTTCGCACCAAACGGCGGCGAAGAAAGTGTTCTTTTGAGTATTCGTTGAGTATGTGATGTGAATGTATGTACAACAGGACTATGAGAGAGAGCTAATGTTGAGTGCGCATGTGGTATTTTAAACTATTAGCGTAACGATACCTCTTCTCGCACACGTGGCATTCATACGGTTTCTCTTTCGTGTGAATACGCTTGTGGCTTTTCAAATGATCAGATGTACGAAAACGCTTCTCGCACACGTCACACTCGTACGGTCTCTCGTTCGTGTGGATACGCATATGCTTTTTCAAATCACCAGATTCACGAAAACGCTTCTCGCACACATCACATTCGTACGGTTTCTCGTTCGTGTGAATACGCATGTGGGTTTGCAAATTAGCAGTTTGACTAAAACGCTTCTCGCACACATCACATTCGTACGGTTTCTCGTTCGTGTGAGTACGCATGTGTCTGGTCACGTCGGATGGATATCGAAACACCTTCTGGCAAACATCGCACTCGTGCCCTCTCTTTCTCTTCGTTCCTTTCCTAACAGTTATCTCTTCTTCTTCTTCTTCTACTCCCTCTTCTTCTTCTTCTTCTTCTTTTTGTATCTGATGATGATTCGCCTCGAGACCATCCTCCTCGTCAGGAATCCTCAAACACAACACCAAAGGTTCTTCTTTCTCTCCCTTCAAAACCGTCCTCGCGTTCACCGCGCGTTTAGGATGTGGATTCTTTCTTCGTCCCATGGTATTATCAGTGTGCGAGACTTTAAAAGAGAGTCGTGCGAGGTTGAAGAATAACGCATTATCGCATGTGTGATGTGATCAGAGCGTCTCAGAAACGTATTGTTTAGGGTTTACATCATCACTCATAAACCCTAAACACGAGAAAACGCAAGCCGCGGGCATTTCGTCGAAGCACGCGAGGAGAGAAGTCGCGAAAGATTCTCACGCGCGCGCTTCTTCAGAAAGAGAAGATACGAGAGAGACAGAGAGACAGAGAGGAATAATGAACACGATGTCCTCTTCCTCTTCCTCTTACGGAACAGCGAATACGAACACGAACAACAACGAACGAGAAGCGTTGTTGTTCGAATCCAATCGGGACGACGACGTCCAAAAGACGAAGAAAACATCATCTTCGCGCATCGCGAACGTGTTACTGAACCGAAAGACGCTCGCTTTGGGCGCTTTAGCGTTCGTCTCCGTCGGCGCGTTAACCGCCGTCAAGTCTTCTCGCGGTGGTGGTAGTTCCTCGTTCGCGACGTTAGGCGGAGCGAAAGATACCTTGTTGCCCCATTCGTTCAGCGAGCTCGGGAAAAAAGCATCTTCCGCTCCTTTGGGTTTAAGAAAGAAAAATTCTTCGATGGAGAAGGTGGGATTACTCGGCGCCATGGACGTCCACGCGTGGCCGGACCCTTTCGAAGAAGTCCAACGAGTCGCGCAGGAAGAGGCGCCGGCGGTTGAAGAAGAAGCGACAAAAGAAGAAGAAGAAGTAAAACAACAACCAGATTACGAGGAAATTCAAGCCGCGGAACAACAACAACAACCTTTGGTTGCCGAGGCGGTTGTAGAAGAAGTCCCCACGACAAACGTGATGGAAACGGCCAACCCGCAGTGGGTGAACACGAACGCGTTGGCAGTGCAGCAACAAGCGAACATCGCGGCGCAGGTTGGCGCGTCCGGGATCGTCGCGTCGGCGGTGGCCATCGATCCGCAAACGGGGCAGCCGTTTGCCACGCCGGCGGATGGAGGCGCCTCGTTGTCGCAAAGTTTGAACACGGATTTATCGAAACCGCCGGCGAGTTGGCCGGTGGATATGGAGAGTGGCGTGCAGTGCAACCCGATCATTGGGTGCGTCGCGGGCGTGCCGTATCCGGGCATCGGGTGTTGCGAAACCGCGACGTTGACGCCGGAGGATGTGGCGCCGACGCAGACGCAACAACAAGTGCCGGTGAACCCGTACCAGTATCCGATCGCTGGTGCGGTGACCACGCAACCCGCCGCGGCGCTTCCGTATCAACAACAACCGCAACAAGTCTATCAACAACAACAACCAGTACAACAACAACAAGCGCAAGATCCGTACGCCGCGTACCAGCAACAATTACAAGCCGCGCCGGGGGCGTACGCCACCGTCGCCGCTGCGGCGACTGGTAGTATCGCGCAACCAGGGGCGGAAATCAACCCTGTTGGCGAGAACGGTTTACCGGAGTGTAACGTCGCCGAAGATTGCGTCGCCGGCGTTCCGATTCCGGGCATCGGCTGCTGCAACGAAGCCGAAAAGGCGTTGATCATTGCCGACGCGCAAAGTAGACAACAAATTGACCCGGTGACGGGCGTCCCGTGTAACACGGACGCGAATTGCGTCGCCGGTGTCCCGATTCCAGGCATTGGTTGCTGCGAGTCTGCGCAAGCGATGGTTGGTTCCCAAGAGCAACAAACGCAATTCTATCAGCAACAACAACAAATTCCGGGCCAATACGTTGGCGTCCCGCAAGCTGTGGATCCATCCACATTGCCGGCGGCGTTCGCCCCGGGCGTCAACCCGTTCGCATCGGCCGTTATCACCGCTGAAAATGCGCAACCGCAAATGTTGAACCAAATTGATCCGGTTACCGGCCAAGCGTGCAACCCGAACCCGGGCTGCGTCGCCGGCGTCCCGATCCCGGGCGTTGGGTGCTGCACCGGTACCGCCTCGCGAATGATTCCAGGCTCGCCGCTCGTCGACGCTGCGACTGGTTTACCGTTAGTTAATCAAAATCCAGTCGATCCGGCGACGGGAAAACCGCTCTTCATGAAGGCGTGCGACGCCACGCCTACGTGCGTGGCGGGCGTCCCGACCGCGGGAGTGGACTCGTGCTGTAAACAAGGCGAATGCGACCCGTCCCCGACTTGCACCGCCGGTGGCTTAGAACCAGGAGTAAACAACTGTTGCCACGTTTGCGATGGGAACCCGGAATGCCAAGTTGGCTCTGAGTTCCCGGGCATCGACACGTGCTGCAAACCGCCGCCCCCGCCGGATTACGACGGCACGCCGGGTAACTGCGACGCGAACCCGTCCTGCCAACCGGGCGTTCCGGACCTGGGGAAGAACACGTGTTGCCCCGACAACGCGGCCTGCGACACGACGCCTGAGTGCATCCCAGGTGGTACCGTCCCAGGTGTCGATACGTGCTGTGCGGACACGTGCTTGGTGAAGCAAAAAGTCCAACAAACAGAGTTGGGCACCAGCGAAGTCGAAACGAAGAAACAAAATCCATGGAAAGGCTGTAACCCGGACCCGAAGTGCCTCCCAGGCATTGACATCCCAGGCGTGGACAACTGCTGCAAAAACTGCGAACCAGGCGTCCCGACCCCGGGCGTGGACGATTGCACCGTCGCCCGAAAGCGCATGTGGGCTCGATCCATGCGACGAAACGGCATGAAAAACGACCAAATCAACGAAGTCATCCAAAAAGAATCTAAACACATAGAGCAAACGGCCGAGGAGAAGGAACAACAACGACAGCAAATGATGTTAGAGTTGAAAAATCGAATCAAAGAAGAAATGGCGAGAAAAGAGGATCTGTTAAAGACGAAAAAAGCGCAGGCGAGATCGAGCGCGAGAGCGAGCGCGAGAGCCAGTCGAGGGAGCACCGCCGCCTAAATATAAAGTAAAAGAAGTCGTATTATCCTACAAGAGCGAGAACAAGATGAAGAAAACCGCCAACAATTTTATATTATACATATATTTATTCATTATTATTATCAGTATCATACTCTTTTGCACGTAAAAGAACATGCTGTGGAGGAAAAAACTGTATTAAATGTGAGCACAAACAGGAGAAAAAATTAGTGGCTAAAATCGATCTGCCTTTGTACCAAAAAGCAGTCACTCGCACTAATCTTTTTTCTCCTCATTCAGACGCACACTTTACACCTACACCTTTACCACAAAAAATAATCATGTTCTCCGCTACTACCGCGCACACGACGTTTACCGCGTCCATCGTCGCTTTGAGACCGACGACGAAGACCACCTCGAAGAGGTCGGCGACTTTTGTTGTGCGTTTTATAATTCTTTTTGCATTTTTGTTTCCCGTGTGACGGCACGACAGATTCCCGAGACGTCATCATTTCATTCTCGTTTTGATTAGAGAGAAATACTGTGCACGCGAGATGGTTTCTCTCTGTCTCGCGCGGGAAGTCTCTTTAGCTCTCTCTCTTTAGCTCTCTCTCGGCTTTTACTGACAGCATTTTCTTTCTCTCTCTCTTTTGAACGCATGTTGTGACTATTATTATTATTATTATTATTATTAAACCAAAACAGACGAGAGCGGAACAAATGAACCAAGAGATGTCCGGCGGCGAACTCGGTTTGGGCGAGCTCGAAGACATCATGGACATGGCGGACGGAGGATCCCCGATCCCAGGCTTTGTCAAAGATATGGACATCCCGGAGTTGACGAAAGCGTTTGAAATTTTGGGCTCCACGGAAACGTCCTTGGGCGAAGCTTTGTTCGTCGAAAAGTACGGCGAAACTTTGTTCAGACAGTCCGGGTGGACGCCGACCGCGGAATTGATCAACGGTCGATGCGCGCAAATTGGCTTCGTGTTGGCGCTGTTGAACACTTTCAACGCGGACGTGTTGACGGGCATCTCCACGCACCCGATCTTGGTCGCGTTGACGGTTGCCGGCATTGCCGGTGCCTCCATCGTCCCGGTCGTCGAACCGCAAGGGTACTTCCCGTCCGCGTTGAAGGACGGCGTCATGGGCGTGTACAAGGGGGCCAAGTTGGACGAGAAGTTCACGCCAACTGCCGAAATGGTTAACGGCAGAGCCGCCATGGTCGGCATGGCTGTCTTTTTGTTGACCGCGACCATCTTCTAAACCCAAGTTGGACCAAGTTGGTACATAAAAAATACATAAAGTTCGGTGACCAAAAATGGTAGTTCGGTGAAATACACAAAGGTATATATATCGAGAGTATATCATAGAAAGAGAGAGAATTAGTTCCAAAGAGGAAAATTTACTTATACTTAGAAAACAAAACCATAACTACTATATCATAACTATTTGTTTAATCCGTCTTCAACGGCATCGTCTCCTTTCTAATCCCATCTTTATTCATCACAAACAACTCCACCGCGTCTCCGGTATAAATGTCTCTCTCTCCAGCCGTGGCAAAACAATCTTTAATCAAATCAATCGCCTCTTCTTCGCTCAACGGCGTCGCGCTACTCACCGCCGGCAACACCAACGGACTGACCGTTTTCAACTGATTATCCAACACCGGCATAATCAACTGCTGCCCACTCCCTTGACAGGAATAATTCGTCCTCTCGTAACTCCCGACCGCATCGTACGTAAACACCGCCCCTTTACCTTCCGCATCTAAACCAGCCACGATGTTGAACGCGTAATACGGAAAAAACCTTCGCATGTACAGCGTATTCGAAAGCATCTGCGCAAACGCCACGCACCCGATGGGTTTGTTATTCGCAAACTGATACTGATCGCACCTCCCTTTCAACAACTTCTTCAACGTCGCCGCGTCTGCCATAAACCCAGCCGACGCCATCAACGTTTTCGGGGACATTTCGTCCACTTTCGTATACTGCCTCGTCATGATCGAATACCCCGTGCTCATCCTCGTATCGGCTGCGCAAATCACGTAATCCTCCCCGGCAACAGCCATAACCGTGCCTCCGTTGTTATCGTACGGCGACCACGTCGCGTGTTGTTTCGTGTGGTTCCCGTGATAACTCGACGGGTTGAAATTGTTCTCCCCGACCGCGTCGTACGTCTCCATCTTTGTCTTCTATTTGTCTACTCTTCTTTGCCGTTATTGGATGAGATCGCTTATTAGTTAGAGAAAAATCTCTCTCAAACTCTCTCTCTTTCTTCTCTCACGCTCAAAAACACCTCGCGCGATGAGAGCGCGACAACAAAAGCAGTAACTCTTTTCCTCTCTCTCTTTATTCTTCTTCTTCTTTGTCTTCTTATGTTCTTCTCTTCGTCGTCAAAGATCCACCAAAAGAGTGACGAAAACGTTTTTTCGTCCCTTTCTCTCTTTTTTCTAAACCCTAATTCTTGATGAAACCCTAGATTTTAAAAAAAAATTATTTTTTTCTCTCTCGAGAGCTCGTGGAAAAGAACAAAAAGACAGACAAAACGACGACACAAACACATTCTTACTCCTTTCTTCTTTCGAAAGAAGAAGACGCACAACCAGAAGATGGCGATCGAAATGGACCTGTTCCGCTCGGAGGAGATGGAACTGGTCCAACTGATCATCCCCGCGGAAGCCGCGCACGACACGGTGCAAACTTTAGGTTCGGTTGGTTTAGTCGCGTTTCGAGATTTGAATAAAGATAAATCGGCGTTTCAGAAAACGTACGCGAATCAGGTGAAACGGTGCGACGAGATGCTGAGGAAGTTAAGGTTTTTTACCGAGCACATGAATAAAGCGGGGATTATGATACGGAAAGAGATTGGTGATGGTAGTGGTGGTGGTTACGGTGGGAGGTTTAACAGTAACGAGGAGGAGACAGACGGGTACGGACGAGAGAACAACAACAACAACAGAGTCATTTCGATCGACGAGCTCGAACACACGCTGGACGTGTTATCGGAAGAAGTCTCTCAGTTATCCGCCAACACGGAAAAGCTGAGACGATCGCACGGAGAGCTGGTGGAATTGCAGTTGGTTTTAGAGAAAGCGGGCGGGTTTTTCGAGGAAGCGCGGTCGGACGCGAATAGGCACCAGGACGAGGAAGATTCGTTGAGGATGATGCGAAGGGAAAACGCGCGACAGGACGAGGAGAGTTTGTTGTCGAGTTCGTTTCGAAGCGAAATCGATGACGAAGGATTAGGAAACGGGGGGTCGCCGTCGCGAATGACTCGACGAACTGGGTCGTTTATCGATCAAAATCATCCGGATCACGACGTTGAGAGGAACGACGCTTCCATGGGCGGCGTCGCGGCGAGCGCGAGGTTGGGATTTATTACCGGAACGATCAACACGGAGAAAGTGCACGCGTTCGAGCGCGTTTTGTTTCGCGCGACGAGAGGAAACGTGTTTTTGAAGTTGGCGAACATCGACGGGCACGTGGAAGAGCCGACGACGGGGGAGAAGACGTTTAAGACGGTGTACGTGGTTTTTTTCGCCGGCGAGAGGGCGAGGAATAAGATTGTGAAAATTTGCGAAGGGTTCAACGCGAACAGGTACCCGTTTCCGGAAGACTTCACGAGACAGAGGCAAATGAACGCGGAGTGTTCGGGGAGATTGGTCGAGTTACGGTCGACGTTAGAGGCGAGCATACGACACAGAGATCGAACGTTGAGTAAAGTCGCGAAAGATTTGTGGTTCTGGTTTACCCTGGTGAGAAGAGAGAAGGCGACGTATCACGCGATGAACATGTTTTCGATCGACGTGACGAGGAAATGTTTAGTCGCCGAAGGGTGGTGTCCAACTTCTGCGAAGAGCAGAGTCTCGGAGGCAGTGGTAATAGCCAATCGAAACTCGTCGGCATCCGTCGGAACGATTTTCGCGTCCATCTCGCACAAAGGTCAAACGCCACCGACGTACTACCGCACCACAAAGTGGACGAACGTGTTTCAACAAATCGTCGAAGCGTACGGGGTTGCGAGATATCGCGAAGTGAACCCGACGGTTATGACGATCGTAACGTTTCCATTTCTGTTCGCGGTTATGTTTGGCGATTTCGGCCACGGTATTATAATGCTCGCGTTTGCAATCTACATGGTCCTTAAGGAAAGACAAATCTCGGAAAAACCAATGGGCGAAATCTTCTCGATGGTATTTCACGCGCGGTATTGTATTTTGGTAATGGCGGCGTTTTCCGTGTATACGGGCGTTCTGTATAACGAGTGCTTTTCTGTGCCGATGAAAATATTCGGCGCTTCGAAGTACGTATGCGACCCGATCGATCCGACGAAAGATACCACGTGCGATTCACAATACACCACTGGTTTAGTCTCGCGAGATGATTCCGCGTATCCGTTTGGTGTCGACCCGGTTTGGCACGGAACTCGGTCAGAACTTCCGTTTTTGAATTCTCTGAAGATGAAAATGTCCATCTTGTTAGGCGTGACGCAAATGATGGTTGGGATTTTCATGTCGCTTTTGAATCAATTGAAAGACGGTGATTGGCTGTCCGTGTATTGCGAATTTATCCCTCAAGTTGTCTTCTTGGGCGGATTATTTGGATACCTTTCGTTCCTGATCGTTTTGAAATGGATTACCCCCGGGTGTACCGCGGATTTGTACCACGTAATGATTTACATGTTCTTAGCGCCCGGCAACGTCGATTGCATGGGCGAAGGACCAGGAGGAAGCGCCGGGTGCCCTGAGAACAAAATGTTCCCAGGCCAAGGCGGATTGCAGTTGTTGATTTTGTTTGGTTGTTTCGTCGCGGTGCCGGTCATGCTGTTCCCGAAACCAATCATTTTAAAAAGACGACACGAACAAAAAAGCCGAGGCGGCACGTACGTTCGTTTGGACGAAAACGACGGCGACGGCATGCAACAATTGAACAGCTCGGAAGAGTTAAGATCCCTCGGCGGAAACAGCAGTAATAATAACAACAGTAGCGGCGACGACCACGGTCATGGCGATGGAGAGTTTGATTTTGGAGACGTTTTAGTCCACCAAATGATCCACACGATTGAATTCGTCCTAGGCGCAATTTCCAACACGGCGAGTTATTTGCGTCTTTGGGCGCTTTCCTTAGCGCACGCGCAACTCTCTGCGGTTTTTTGGGATCGATGTCTCATGGCAGCAGTTGAGAGTGGATCCATAGTTGCCATCGTCATTGGATTTGGCGTGTGGTTAGGCGCGACGTTAGGCGTCTTGTTAGGTATGGAGAGTTTGAGCGCGTTTTTGCACGCCTTACGTTTGCACTGGGTGGAATACCAAAACAAATTCTACAAAGGCGACGGTATAAAGTTTACCCCGTTAGAGTTCACGTCGTTGACGGGAATGCCAGAGGAGGCGAGCTAAAGAAAGAGATGCAACGACGTACTAGTAATAATAATCATTTCAAAATCAATGTTTTAATTAATCTGAAAGAAGATGAGAGAGACACATACACGCATAAACTATTTAAATCATCGAGCGCGTTCTGCGCAAATTCTTTGGAAGTCTCGTTTCGTTCTTTCTCGCCTCATATGCGCTTCTCATCCTGGCAACCTGGTGCATCGAAACGGAGTTTTTCGAGAGATTTTCGAGAAAAGAGCACATGGAGTCTCGCGCGACGACCAGCGCGAAGAAAGTCGACGCCGCTCGATTCGTTCGAATGCGGTCGTCTTCGATTGCAAAATCTTCAGTTTCAAAGAAAGCGACGTTAGATGCAATCATCAAAACAAAGAATGAAAGAATCACGACAGTTTTTACCACGATTTCGTGGAGAATTGCGGTGTTCTCTGCACAGTACTCCTTCGCCGCGTCGTCGAGGATTGCTTTGAAGCGAAAAGAAAATCCAGAGTAAATAATCTCTTCGATTCCATCGTGTATTTTTTTACCGAAAGCGACTGTTTTATAAAACATTTTTCGTTCGGTGAAGATGCTCCATATCCACGTTTTAGTGTACGCTAAGTCTACTAGGACGCACAGAAAAATTGGAGCGAACACGGAGACGATAAAAGCCGTCGAGTCGATGAATATGCTTTGTGCGTTTATAGCCGCGATCAAAATCAGCGAGAGGATCATCGCAGAGAACGCCAGGAATGTTGCTCGATTATTACTATCCAAGATTCTTTCCATGCTAGGCAGGATACCTTTGCGACAACAGCGTAGCAGACGATAGCACGCGGTTTCAATCTTCGCGACAGGTTCGGCATACATCTCATCATCTCTTTCTTCTCTTTCCGCCCGTTCTCGAGAAAAAAAGGTTTTCGCGAGCTCGCTACCGAAGTTTTTTTCCGTGAGTAAAGAAGCAAACGTGCCAATGTACGAAACACCGGTACCGCGTTGCGTATTTGCAAAGACGACGCGCGTATTTTTCTTCAACAAAACGAGATCGTTTGTGGTAAAAACGCACGTTTTCGAGGCGAAAAAGTGTGCTATTTTCGGGTCTGAAACGATCGACGCCGGTGGATTTCTAAGAAAGACAAAGTGTCTTCCGGACACTAACGCTCTCCCTACGCCAATGCTATCGATATTATGCAAAAGCGTCGTTTTGTTACGTTTTCGCGGCGTGGTGTTGAACAATACGCCAACGTTATATACGTCGAGGTCTTTTTCCTTCTTTGTCCTTTTATTATTTCTCTCCGTCGGCGTCGAAGGCAAAATTTCACTCCGCGTCATCGCAGTTCCGCCGGGTGTCATCATCAAAGACGTCAACAATCCGTTTGCTATCTTTGCTCTCAAGTTGATTTCATTTGAAGCATCATCGACGTCTTCTTCTTCTTCTTCTTTGGTAAACGCGAGGATGTTGTTTAAAACCTCTTCCTTTGAGAAACACAAGAAACGAGGACACGTTTTCCCCTCGGTGATATATACCATCCCTTCCTTGATATGATGATCCGTAAAGGTTGGAGGAAAATAGCGATCGAAGTAGTCGTTGATGTTGCTACTGCCACTGCTGTATTTTTTATTGTGAATAATCTGATGAGTGCCGTCGACGATCCGATCGAAGAGTTGGTCGCGATATTTACCGACGATGTATATTTCATCGCCCGGCGAGTTTGCGAAAGCGCCCACGGCAATTTTAGGAATCGTTTGTTGTTCGTTATCGTCGCAGACGTATTGCAGCCAAGATCTTCTTCTTCTGTGTTTCATGACAAATCGCGCGATAAAGAAGCGTCTCTCGAATATCTCTAACATTAAAATTGCGGTAACGTACACCCCCTGCCACGCTTCGCCTTTGCTCGCGGAAAGCGCCAAAATCGCCGCGCACGCGACCATAAAACTCGCGCTCAGAAGTACTTCACCGACGCTTTCCTTCTTTATGATCTTCGCTCTCGCGATATCTACCATTTTCTTAATCGTAAGGTATTCATCGTCGTCTGTATCATTTTTCTTCACCATCGCCAAAGAGACGAACGTTTCGCACCATCTCCTTTTTTTCAACTTCTCTTCTTTCCAACTCTCAATCGCTCTCACCAAAGCCTCCACTGCGCTCGTCAAAAACAACCAAAGCGACATCATCCCATCATCCGACGTCCTCTCCTCGTCGCCAAACACTTTTTCCTCGACGTACTTTCGCAACAACCACGCGCCAATCAGTAATCGCGCGGAAAATTTCAGCAGCAGAAACAACACTTCCATCGTCTCGTTTTTATCTCGCATATTTTTTTATCGCATGTGTGATGCAATCATCATTTGTAGGAGAAAAAAAAAAGTTTTCTCAAGATCTCAAACATTCACATCATCGCGTCGTAAGGACATCATCATCATCGAGAGCAGTAACACGACTCGCTCCGATTACTTTTGGCGCGAAGAAAATTCGGTAAAAGCAGCTCTCGATGTGAAACAACAAAAAGCGTTTCCGTGTCCGAGCCAAAATTGAAGAAGAGACGTTCACATGTCAGAGATATGTATAATATTAATGTACAACTCGAAAAAAAAACATCGGAAAAGCGAACAAAAAAACAACCAAAAGTCAAAAATTCCTTCATCTGTGCATTTAAAAAAACACAAGCACTTTTCACACAAAAAAGAAGAGAACGAGCGACGCAATTATTTTATCAACAACACACACACAAAGACAACAACAACAACAACAAGAACGAGAAGAGCGACGACTTTATAACAGCAGAATAATAATAAAATGACGACGGCACACCGCGCGACCTGGTACACCGCTCGAGGGCACGAAGAACAAGGCGGCGCGAGAGTTTTTGCACCGTCGAAAATGCGGTCGAAATTAGACGCCCCGGGAATGTTGACCATGAAGACGAGGTGGAAAACGAAAGAGGAAGAAGAGATGGAAAGTTTACGAACGAACAACAACAACACTAACGAAGATGAAAAGATGACGACGATGCGAATGAAGTTATTGGAGAAAGAGAGAGCGCACTTTCGGAAGAAGAAGATGGAACGGCAGATTATGGGGAGCGAAAAGGAGGAGGAAGAAGAAGGAGAAGATCAGCGAGGGAACAAGAACAGATTAAGAATAGAGGCGGGAACGACGCGAAGCGCGTTTCAAGCCAACCCGGACGACGCGGACGACGACGATTCTGAGAACGAAGGAGATAACTCAGACGACGACGGTGAAAAGAAGAATTCAGACGACGAGGGAAACGAGTCAGATTCCGACGACGACGAGTCAGATTCCGACGACGACGCGGCGGCGCTGATGGAAGAACTCGAACGCATCAAAGCGCAACGCGCTTTGGAAAACGAACGAAAAGAACGCGAGCGAGAACATCTCGAAGAGATGGAGCAAAGAGACGCGTTAAAAATGGGCAACCCTTTGTTAAGAGATGAAATGGCGGACGCGAACGACGGCGGCGCAGGCAAAAAGAAATCATCAGCCACTTTAAAGCGACGATGGGACGACGACACCGTCTTTCGAAACCAAGCGCGGGACGAGCCGAAACGGGAGAAGAGATTCGTCAACGATACCATACGAAGCGATTTCCACAAGAGGTTTTTGAACCGGTACATCAAATAATTCATAGTTTAGAGAAAAGAGAGGATTTGTAAGAGTGTATTCTCGTCGTAAAACCCATCCATCGTTTACCATCATCGTCTTCATCGGATTGACGTCGTCCTTATGAAGACCCATCGGGGAAAAGAGAATTCAATTCGCTTCGTCACAAAAACAACGCATCTCATACACATAAGAAGAAAGAATACTCTGCTACGAATACTCATGTTGTTCTCTGCGGCTGCCGTTCGCACGTCCTCGCACGTACTCTCTCGCTGCTCGACGCACGGGGTGAGGTCGTTTTTGCGTCATCAATCGTCGTGTTCCTCTTCTTCTTTCTCTCAGCGCGTTGCCGCCAAAATCCATCCTCGTCGTCACAATCGTCATCGCGCGAAGTCTTTCTCAGCGGCGGCGGCATCAAATGGAGAAAAAGAAGTCGCGAAAGGCGACCGGGTTGAAATCCATTACGTCGGCACTTTAGAATCCGACGGAACTGAGTTCGACTCTTCGAGAGAGAGAGGCGTGCCGTTGCCGTTTACCGTCGGCCAAGGGCAGATGATAAAAGGGTTCGACGACGGCGTTTTAGGGATGAAAATCGGGGAAATGAAGACGCTGGTGTTACCACCTTCAATGGCGTACGGGGACGTCTCGCCGGAAAACGTTCTGAGAGTCCCGAAAAAAGACGTCGTGGACGCGATCGGGGCAGAGGAGTGCGTGATTGGCGCGAAGTTAATGGTTGGTCAAGGGATGCCGGCGACGATTACGGAAATCACGGAGGAGGAAATCGCGTTGGACGCGAACCATCCGTTAGCCGGGCAGACGTTGAAGTTTGAAGTGGAGTTGATGGATTTACAACGAACGGAAGTGAAACACAACGATAAGTTCAAGTGTTTTTTTGAGATTGATTTAGACGGTGAGCCGAGCGGGAGAATCGTGATGGAGTTGAGAGGGGACGTCGCGCCGAAGACGTGCGAGAACTTTCGAGCGTTGTGCACCGGCGAAGCTGGTTTTGGATACGAAGGATCTCCGTTCCACAGAGTTATTCCGGGGTTTATGTGCCAAGGCGGTGATTTTACCAACCAAAACGGGACCGGGGGTAAATCCATCTTCGGGAACAAGTTCGAGGACGAAAACTTTGTGTTGAAGCACGAAGGCGCGGGGACGTTGTCCATGGCCAACGCCGGGCCGAACACGAACGGTTCTCAATTTTTCTTGTGCACGGGAGAGACGCAATGGTTGGACGGTAAGCACGTCGTTTTCGGTAAAGTTGTCGAAGGCATGGACGTCGTGGCGGCGATTGAAGCCGTCGGTTCGCAAAGCGGAAAGACGAGCAAAAAAGTTACCGTGAGAGCGTCCGGGGAATGCTAAAGAATAATAAAAGGAGGAGGAGAGAGAAAAGGAAAGTGTTTACGTGTCTTTTGTAGTTGGTCATTATTTAATACAATATATATTTAAGCTCTATATAATCATGGTAGTACAGTTGTTGTTGATGTTGTTGATATTGTCACTTGTTTGCAGCGGCGTTGGCGGCGAAGGCTACGGGGTTTCCTAATTCGACGTTGTCGCTACCGGTGTTGTTCGTCGCGTTCGCGTCCTCGTCTTCGTCCTCGTTTTGTAATCTCGAAAACGCCGCCCGTCCTACTCCTACTCCACCACCACCACTACCTACACCACCGCCGCCTGCACCGCCACTGCCACCAATTGGTCGCCCACCAAACGTCGGTCGCATAAAGCCGTATTCCACTTTATCCCAGGTATCGAAGAAGAAATATTTCACTTTTGTAAAATTCCGCGACCAGTGGTTGAACCCGCCTCCCATCGCCGCTCTTTCAGCGTCTTGAATCGCACGCATTTCCGCTCTCATGACTGGGTCGTTCGCAATTTCCCCGTCGTTGTCGTCGTCGTCGTAATCCCCTCGATCGAATGCGTTCGAATGACTCACGTCGTCCGGGTCGTGCAACTTCCATTTTTGCATCAAAGGTAAACACGCGCCGCCGAGGCCCAACGTGGAAATCACGCAAATCACTAACGTCGCAGTTTCTATCGCCGGCGATCCTCTCACGTTCGCCGATGGGTTCGTCGAAGGCATCGCCAACGCTAAAGCATACGCTACCGCACCGCGTAAACCACACGCCGCGTGCATTTTTTGAATATTCTCCGGAATCTTCTCCGTGCGCACCTCGTTGGCGACTTTGGACAACGGGAAAATGTTCGCGAAGCGCGAGGCTAACGCCAACGGAAACCCGAATAAAATCATACCAACGTCAAAAACGTGAGGAGCAGTGGCGACTTGTAAACCTAAATACGCGAAAACGAACGTTTCCGATAAAAATGCAATCGCTTCGAACGATTTAAAAACCGCCACTTTCGCCTCCGCGCCGACGTTGTGGTACGAGTAATGCGCGTTGCCAATCCCGGTGAAAAAGATGCTCATAATCCCAGAACACCCGACATTTTCCGCGATGACGTAGGAGAAATATCCATCTAATAATAACAAAGCAAACGTATACGCGGTTCCGTTATACGACGCGGCGACGTGTACCCCCGGGTCGTTCAAACCCAACCGCTTCGTCGTAAACGCGCACACCAAGGCGCACAAAATCCCAATCGTCATCGACCCAATGCTCACGCCTATGAACTGAAATATCACCGTGAAGAACGTTTTAATGGTGAAATCTACGGAGTAAAACTTCTCCAGCGTCCTAAACAACACCACCGCCACGGCATCGTTCAACACCGACTCGCCAAACACCAAATTATACAACAGCGGAGGCGCCTTCACGTCCGCGAATACGCTCAACGTCGCCACCGGATCCGTCGCCGATATCAACGTCCCGTACATCAAACACTCTAAAAACCTGTTCGACCCCAAATGCTTCTTCGATATAATCCCTATTAAAGTCAAAAACCACGTCCCTAACCCGAACACGAACGCGCTAATCACCGTCCCTACAAACGCGAATAAAGATATCGTCCAAAAATCTTGAAAGAAATTTTTCCTTTGCAAGTTCAATCCCGCGGAGTAAATAATGATGGGTAAAAACCCGTAAAAGAACGCGTTCGGTGAGAACATGAACAGTCGATCGACTTTATCGTGCATGGTGGAATTGATTATCGCTCCAGAGATCATCCCGATGCATAAGGACGCTCCCGACGGTTGTAAATACGTCCAGTTGAATCTCTGAATCAGGAACGAGACGATGATGCACGCGCTGAACATAAACGTCGCCGCCTGTATTTTTTTACCATAAATAGATTAACACGTAACACAGAGAGAGAGAGAGCGCAAAGAAAGAGGTCAGAAAACTTTGTAACGAGAGCGTTTATGCGAAGAAGAAGAAGAAGTAAACGAAGAAGAAGCAAAAAAACGGTTGCCTAATCCTCCTCTCCTCTCGCTCGCACATAAAAGCACACGACGAACACGCATAAAATAAATACACATTCAATTCGTACCAGCATGGCGAACGAGGCGATCGCTTCATCGATGGATTTCTTTTCCACTCGATCCGCCGTCGCGCTGTTTTCGTCTTCGGAAGAAGACATCATCTCTCTCTCTCTTCTGCGCTCTCTCTTCTCAAAGAGTCTTCGTAAAGTCTTCTTGGTGCGTTCTTAGTCTTTTCTTCAACGATGAATTTTTTCTAGAGAGAGAAAGTGCAAAAAAAGAAGAGAATTTGTTTGTGTCTTTGAAAAAAAATTCTTTTTGTGTCTCTCTCTTTTCTTTTTTCACTCTTCTTTTTAATTGCTTTTTGTTTTTTTTTGCTTCTTTTTTGCTCTCACTCAAAAAGCTGCTTTTTTTCTCTTCTTTTTGCTCTCTGCCACGTCTGCCCCTCATCAAACACGAAAAAATCTCGAACTCTTTTCTCTCGCAACACAGACACAACTCTCTCTCTTTTTTTTACGTCACATTTTTTAAAAATTTACAAGCACTTCTCGTTTTGTTGTTGCTCTTCTTCTTTCTGTTGCGAGAGAGTACGAGCGGGGTACACGAAGGAGACTTTGAGGTGATGACGACGGCGGCAGACTTGGTGGCGAGCGCGTTCGAGACGTTTTTTAGCAGCAGTGGTGCTACTTTTGATGTCGTGACGTACAGAACTTTGAGTCGAAAATTCGCGCTCACGGCACGCGCGGGGAAACGATTGCTGTGGACGATTTTAAACGCGATGCCACGAGAGGAGAGGGAGAAGTGGACGTGCGTCGTGTGCGTTTCGCGTGAGAGAAGGGTAGAGTTGAAACGTTTGGAAGAAGAAGAAGAAGGAAACGAGTTTGAAGGAGAAGAAGATGTGGCGGTGTACGCTTTAGTGAGGAAAAGAGAAGAGGAAAACGTGTTGGAACAGTTAGTTCGAGAGGAAGAGAAGGAGACGAAAATGCAATTGGACTCAGAAGAGGATGTATCTTGGATGTTGAAACACGGCGCGTTTGCAAAATCAGACGTGGCGAAGAGGTTACCGAGAGGGAAGAAGTTTTCTTCCTCTGGCGCGACGACGACAAAAAGTGCGGCGGAACAGAAGAAGCCGGCGGCGAGCGCGGCGACGGCGAAGAAACCGAGCGCCACCGGGCCTAAGAGCGGCAACATCGCGAGCATGTTTGGCGGCACCGGGAAGAAAACGGTCGCGAAACCGAAGGAACCGGCGGTGGCGAAGAAGAAAACGACGCCAAAGAAGAAAACTCCGGAAAAGAAGAAGGCTAAAACGCCGACGCCGAAGAAGAAAGCGCCGGCGGCGACGAACGCGGATGCGATGATTGAACACGAAGAAGGGGATTCAGATTCGGATGATTTAGGAGGCGGTGGAAGGGGGAACCGGCGATTGTCCGGCGGGAAACGCGCGTTTGTCGACGACGAGGAAGAAGAAGAAGAAGAAGAGGAAGAGCCGGCGACAACGCCGGTGAAAAAAATGAAGAAAAGTGATGAAGATAGCGAACCGCCAAGTCCTGAGATTATCGATAAAGAGCCCGAGGAAGAAGAGACGCCGCGACGCCGGTCGACGAGAAGTACGCCGTCCAAAGCGGCACCGACGCCAAAGTCGAGCTCGAAGAAAGAGAAACCGTTGAGTAAGAAAGCGCAGAAAGATATCGTCAAAGCGAGGAAAGCAAGAATGCAGAAGAAAGTGATCGAGGAGATGGACGACGAAACAGGAGAGGAGTTGATGCGGACAATTTTCGTCGATCCGACAACGAATGAGGAGTGTAACGAAGACGGGACGTTAAAAGCCAAATAGCTAATCAATACAAAATATATATAGTACATGCGCTATAATTCTACTTTACTAATTCGTCTTCGCGTTCGTCTCGTTTGCTTTTCCGAAGTTGTATCGTCTTCTTCAGCGACGCCGGCTAAGTCGCACGCAACGGCTCTACTATTCAACGGTTGCAGCGAAATATCATCGAAAAGAGCCGCACGTGGACGCCATCTTCGCATACACACGAGTGTTATCGAAGCGATTCGCTTCTCTTCGTCAATAACGGCAATACTTCGCGACCACTCGCTACTTTCCGGGAAATTTGCCGATACGCCGTACTTCTTCGTGCCGTCGGAAAATTCAACATCCGCGTGTAAGGAAAAGTCAGCCGACTTCTCGAACGTATCGAGGAGTTCAACGTCGTCGTCTTTTGATGCGTCGATGATAACTTTTGCCCACCCAGAGAGAACGAGAGGTTCGGCTTCGAGCTGATTGACTTCTATTCTTTGCCACGCGCCGCTTACGAGAGTTGACCCGGCGGTGTCCTCCGTTAACATCTCTTCGTTACCTGGGACGAGTATCGCGCCATCTACAGGTTTGAAACCTCCTTCACCGTGCACGTGCCAGTTATCTTGTGAAGACAAAGGGGCGGCATCAAAGGTGCCGTCTGCGACGTATTCTGTCTCAGTAGTACTACCGTAAGTTAAAGTTTTGCAGAGCACTTTCAAAGCGACTTTGCCTAACGCGGCATCCGCCCCTCCGCCTCCATCCTCTTTCCGCAAAGTTCGCACTGTTTTCTCCATCGCTTCGTATTCTTTGCGCATTGTTTTTGAAAACGTGGCGAGCTGAACGAGTTCTTCGCCGAGCGGTGCAAATCCTCTCAAAGGACCGGTAAATTGAATATCTTCGTACGGGTCGGAAGAGGAAGCATCAGCCTCCTTTTGCTTTGACATACTCTTCGCGTGCGTTCGATACTTATACAACGCGGGCGCCGGGACGGTGACGAGCTTCAAACCCGAGCTCGATGCTTTGGCGAGAATCTCCCAATCTTGCAAAGAATACGAGGTATCTTTCGCGAAACCTTCGAGACTTGTAAACGCGGACTTTCTCCACAAGGCATTCGCGTCTCCGAATACATTTTCAAAAATACCGGGAAACAACGCGTTCCCGAGAGGATGATACGAGCCGACGACAACGTTCGTCCCGTTCGCTGCGGTTACGAAAAATTCGTTCGACGCCGTGACAACGTCAGCTTTCGTGTGCACTAACACTCGGAGCATCGTTTCAATTTCGTTCGTTTCGGCTAAGTTATCGTCGTCGGAGAATAAAACGTACTCGGTTTTTTCGGAGAGTTTTGAACATCCGAAATTCCTCGCCTCGCCGAGATATTTCCCCGGTTTCGCTATTTTCACAATTTTCACGCTTTTAAGAGTATCGTCCTTCTTCCTGGAATGCACGAACTGTTCCAATCGTTTCACGTGCGCTTCCTCCGAACCGTCGTCTACTATAACGATTTCAACCTTGCGATGCGTTTGTTGCAACAAAGCCTCCACGGCTTTCTCGCAATACTCCGGTCGATTTTTGTGCGTCATCACCACACCTACGAGCGATTCGTCCGCGAACGAGCTCCCCATTTCTCTCGCCATTCTAATCTCCGTCGCGCTGTTCCTTCTCTTCTCTCTGATTTCTCGCAATCTTCTCTCGAACGACGTTACCTCAATCGTCTCCGCGCGTTTCCTCGATTCCATTCGCATCCACTGCGCCTCCATATCGTCCAGCATTTTTTCGCTCCTCGTACTACTCTCGCTACTATTATCGTCCTCCTCCTCAACATCGTCATCACCATTAACATCGTCATCATCAGCAGCAGCATCAGCACTATGATTATTTCCACCAAATCCGACTCCAGTAATCGTTGCAAACGACACGTCGTCGAATAAACTCTCCGTCGCGCCGCCTCGCGTTTCTTTCCCAATCGCAGCGAAATACATCAACGCTTCCGAATCGTCCTCGACGAACGCGTACACTTCTTCCTCCTTCTCCTCTTCTCCTTCTCCTCCTCCTCTTCTTCTGCGTTCTCTCCTCTCCCTGATCCATTGACTCACCCGTACCGATAACGCGCGCGTTCGAGGTCCACCGATCGGTGGTTTGTTTTCATCTTCTCTTCTCGGCAACGTCGCGTACTCGAACGAGAGCATCATCGTTTCTCCCGTCGTCGTCTGAATCGTCGTCTGAATCGTATTCTTTGTCTTCTTTGTCTTCTCGCGCTCTCGCCGCCGCTCTGCGTTTTTCCTCTCCTCTTCTTCTTCTGATGCTAAAACTCTTCGCTTCAACAGTTCGCACCGGTCGTTTCTATCGTCCGCGGCGAATAAAATCGTCACAACACTCGATCTACTTCTCTCTTCACTCGTTTTGGTATTCTCTCGCAATGCTGTTCGAATTTGTCGCGCTCTCGCGTCGATTCCCGCGCAGTCTTTCCTCCGATTGCCGTTGAGAATCACGACGAGATTTTCACCGCTCGGAACTCCATTCGTCCTCGTTTCTCTCGTCGTTTGTGCCGAAGAAGACGCGAACACGCGACAGAAAACGACGACAAAAACGAGGAAGCAAAAGAGTTTGAAGGAGAGGAGACGAAGTTTAAAAGTCGTCGCATTCGTCGTCATCGCAACAAAGCGCGAGAGAGAATGTTATGAAGCAAATTTGCTCAACTTTTTCCTCAGACTTAACGAACTCTAAACTCAACGCTCTTTGCTTTAAACGCGAGCAAAACGTATGCGTTTATCAATACCTATACACGCTCTCCAACGATGATGATGACATATGATGGTGATATTGCCGTCGTCGATTGTATTGATGATGATGAGACACAAACAACCCCGGCTGCATTCTTGCGACGCATCGAAACGCCGTGCGCGTACACCGCGATGCGATGCGAGTTTATGAATAACAACGGCGAAAAAGGTACCGTCGCGATAGAAAGAATCGATTTCCACGCGAAGAGAGTATTCGCGAGCTTGAGCGAGGAGAAACGAACCGGGTGTTTGTTCGAAAACGATTGGCAAAAGTGCAGAGACGCTCTGGAAAAGGTGACGAGGACTGCTTTTCTCAAACGCCAAAACGCGGGTTTTAAGAAAGGGAGGTACATGGCGACGATTGCAATCGAAGACGATCGAGACGAAAAGAAAATGAACGTGCACGCGTTATTGACGCCGTTAATAACAACGCGTAAAGATGAGAAAAAAGGAGACGAAGAGGTGACGGCGCTCGATCGATACGCGTTACTTCGAGGCGCGCCGAGAGAGCGACCGCACGCGAAGCACACGGAGTGGGTGAAAAAGAGGGAAGGGTTAGAGATTGAGAGGAATGAATGGAACGCGAGAGAAGACGTTGAAGAAACGAGGCGGAAGAGGACGTTTGTGGAGTGCGTGTTGAGTAAACGAACAACGGGAAGCGGTAGCGCTCTTCAGGAGGAGGATTTTCAGATTTGCGAAGGATTGACGACAAACGTGTTCGTATTAAAACGGGATGATGCGCATTCGAACGGCGGCAGCAGAGGTGGTTTGATACTCCAAACGGCACCAGACGCGGACGTGTTACTCGGCGTCGCTCGTCGTGCCATCTTGGACGCTTTTCCTTCTTCGAAAAACGATTCCGAAGAAGACGAGAATTGCAAAGACGCAAAAATCCGCCTCTCCTTGACCCATCCTCTCTGGTCCGAACGCGAGACGTGGATCGCCTTATTCACCGTCAACTGCGTCGTCGGCGCGAAACTCTACCACGGCATCGTCAACTCGTACACGGGAGAGGAGGTGAACTTTCCACCTCTTCCAATATTCAAAGAATCCGGAGTTGAAGGACGAGAAAAAGGACTCTCTTTCCTCTTCCGAACCGCCTTCTCTTCTTCCTCTCAAAAGTCCTCGTTCCCGTTCGACCTGTTCGAATAAATGATAAATAAACGCATAGAAATAGAGAGTAGTATAGTTTTATGAAAGTGTTTCTTCGAAGAGAATAAAGACTAGCAGTTGTTGTCGTTTTAAAAGCGACTTGTGTAGTGAAAACTCACATCCTAACAATAAACGAGAAAAAGGAGAGAAAGAAAGAAGGATGCATGGAAAAAAGGGCAAAAAATTCAAAATTCATAAAAATTCAAAAACACTCGAGTTTCTAAAAAAACCGAGAAAAAAGCTGCCATTGAGGAGACTTTTTCACCACACAAGAACAAGAGAAGAAGACGCATTCATCATTGCGCGCGCGCACATAATAACACAACAATGTCACCTTTGACGACACCGTTTTTAGCGAAGAAGAAGGAGAAGAAAGCATTGCGTTTTGTGCCTTCTGGCAATACGAATACTACTCATAACAGTGCTAAAAAAGGATGTTCGAAGTGTCGGTACGCGATTCGAGGATGCCGACGATGCGTTGAAAATTTCATCACGTACAGCGAAGAGAAGAAGAAGAAATTTAAAAAGGCAGAGACGATTCAGACGACGACTTTAAAACAGACGGAGAAGGAGAAGACAAAGAGAAAGGCTTCGATCGCGTCCTCGTCTGAAAAGAAGAAGAAGGTAAAGAAGACCACGGAAGAGGAGGAGGAAAAGGAGACGAAAAAGAAGACGAAGAAGAAGAGAGAGACTGTAAAACCGAGGACGATTTCGCCCCCAAAATCATCAGCATCTTCACCATTGAAGGATGAGAGGAAGAAAAACGACGACGACGACGAGAAAAAAGATGACTTTGATGAGGAAAAACAGAAGAAGACTCCTGAAACGACCACCTTTGCGACGAGAGCAGCGGATGATGATGAGACGCGAACGATGCTGCCGGTGGAAATGCAATCACCGATCATCGGTCGACGCGAATACATAATAGACGCGGAGGATACGAATACTAAAGAGGAAGAAGAAGAAGAAGAAGAACCGCCGTCGACGTTGAAGAGAGCGTTGCACAAATCGCTCTTCTTCTTTGACCAACAGGCGGAGGAGGAAGAGAAGGAAGAGAAGGAAGTCGCGAGAACGCCTTTGAAACCGGTGCAACCTTCATCGCTCGTCGTAAAAGTCGCGGAGCGAAAGCAACTTTTGGCGGTGTCTCCTGGAACGCTCCGGACTGCAAACGAAAGCGTGTGGTGGGAGACGGAAAAGGAAGAGGAGGAGGAGGAAAACCCGGAGCAGATGAAACACAGACTGCGTCGAGAGGCTTTAGATCAAAGAGAGAAAGAGGAGAGTCGAGACGCTCGAGAGAAATACAAAAACGCGGAGGCGTTTGAAACGACGAAATCGAAGTTATCCTTCGACTGCGAAGACCCGAGTTACGATTTCTTATCCGCGGTCCCGGAGTACAACAACGATCCGTTTCAAACCGTTCTGAGTCGTTTGCAGGACACGTCGCCGTCGAAACACGCGCCACCGCCACCACCGGTCGTCCTCGCCCTCGGAGGAAAAGGAGGAGGAGGAGACGAGGAGACGAAAAAAAGAGACGCGCTGTGCCAGCTTCGTACGTTAAGTACTCTAACGAACAAACAACAACAACAACAACAACAACAACAACAACACATCATTAGCAGAGAACAAACGCTCGCCGTCTTGATGCAGCAGCGACAGTTGACGGAGCAGAGAGGAGAGTATATAGCAAACACAGGAGGAGGAGGAAAAGGAGCTCCCTTTTCCTATTAGCCAGTTGTTTTTGAATGAAACGCATTTTTCATCTCGAATGAAATTTTTCTCTTTTTCGTCTCCTTCACAAAGAAAAGTTGGGTTTTCGGACAAGAGACAACTGCTTTTCACGCAAACTTCATTATACACACATCAATATATTGTTGTTTGAAAGATGGCACCGACGAAGAAGGGTACGTTCTTGTTTCGTTAAACAGATATATATATATACTGATTTGGAATCTGCTTGGATATGCGCGCGGATAACTTCGCGTCGTCCTTTTTTTTGTCTCCTTCGTAAGCGCGTAGTACATTTGGGACTTATTCGTCGCGTTCTCTAAAATTGCGGGCTCTGCGCAATCGATTTAGGCTCGGAAAAACCTCTCGCGACCGTTCAATGAGACCAAAGACTGACGGATATCCTTTAACTTTAATTCATTCAACAGACGAAAAAGTGAGCAAAGCGGCCAAAGCGGCCAAGTACGTGAAGAAGGGCGCGAAAGGGAAGCTTCTCAAGAAGCGATTTTCGCCAACGTTTCACCGACCGAGAACGTTGAAAAATGCGCGCGCGCCAAAGTACCCGAGAGTTTCGGTGCCGCCGCCGCAAAAGCTCGATCAATTCCAGGTACGCAACAGTTGTTTCACGCGATGGTAGCATTAGAATCAGGAGGGAGGAATCGCGAAAGGGTGAACCAGACTGGTTTACGACGCGCATTTTTCGATGGGGCTTTCGCACTCTCAGTTTGTACTGGACGAAGGCTCCTCCTCGTTTACTTTCTCTCTCGGAGCCGCCAACCACCTTTCCGCTCTCGCTTTCGATCTGAACTAACCCATCGTTCTCTTCTCTCTCTCACTTTCGTAAACAGGTGTTGAAGTTTCCGTTGACGACTGAATCCGCAAACCAAAAAATCGAAGAGAACAACACGTTGGTCTTCATCGTCGACGCCAGAGCGACGAAGGTCCAAATCAAAGCGGCTGTGAACAGAATGTACGACATCAAGTGTGAGAAGGTGAACACGTTGATTCGTCCGGACGGCCAAAAGAAGGCGTACGTTCGCTTGACTGCGGACTACGACGCTTTGGACGTTGCGAACAAGATTGGCATCATCTAATCAGAGAGTAATTTTTTAGTCAGGCGGGTGTGCGGAGAGATTTACGTAAATAGAAACCTATTATAGCTTTGTGTGATGAGCGCGTCGAGAGTGAAGACTGCGCTTCTAATTTAGTCTGAGGAGGTCCTTGTTCGGTTAGAACTTAAAATCGTTGTGTAATATTGATATTTAATGTGATCGAAACATAAGAAAAAACAACAACAACACTTGTGTTTTGTTATTTTCAATCAGCAGCAGAGAATTAATTTTTGCCTCGAAAACGAGGAAAAAAATGTACTCTCGAAACCACCAAAATACGCGAAGTATTATTTCGACGCGTATACTATACCACCGTTTTAGCTCCGGAGCATGTCGCATCCGCATCGGCAGCATCCGCAACTCACGGTTTTTCCCGCGATACAAACGTCTCTCGTCGTTTCGAAGAAGAACAAAATTCGCGCGGGCGTCGCTCTTCCCCATCTGAACACCAACACCATCGGTTTGACGCAACGAGAAGAGGAGGAAAAAGAAAACTCACCGAACACGCAGTCGCTGTTGCTGGGGGCGTTTGCTGCGGTCGAACATAAGGATGACGAGGACGAGGACGTCGACGATTTCCTCAAGAATAAGTACGACGAGGAGGAGGAGGAAGAGGAAGAGGAAGATACGAACGGATGCTTCGCGTCGCTCGGAAACTTGGAGGAGGAAGAGGAGGAGGAGTACGAGGCAAGAGGAGGAGAGAAAGAGTCGTCTTTCTTACAGTTTTTGAAAACGAGCGGTTTTGGAAACGTCAGTCCAATCGCACCTCCTCTAGATGACAAGTATAACAACTACGACACGAAGACTGCGCACACGACGTGGTCGTCGGAATCGAACGACGAGTTTGGGTTTCCTATATCGTTGGCCGCGCCGGAGGCGATGACGAGAGAAAGTTCGATGAACGATTTTTCGCATCTGTTTGGCAATTACGAAAAGACACACAAAGACGTGCTGGATGCCATCGAAAAGGAGCGAAGTGCAATGGACCAAATGCAATTGATTTTGACGCAACCACCGCAACCACCGCCACAACCAACGTTAGTGCGAACTTTGAACGATGGAATATCGGCGCCGCCCGCGATGCCGCCGCAGATGGAAAATGTCGTCATGAAAAGAAGACCAGGTCGGCCGAGGAAATTATTTCCTTCGATAAAGAAAAGCAACACACCAAAGAAGAGAAAGAAGAGTAACAAGGACGACGAGGACGGTGAAGTTCTCGTTGAAACTCGAGAGGGAAATCTTTCGCCGGATTTGGACGTTCAACTTCTGGCATCGAGGAACCGCGAATCTTCGTTAAACGCCGTTAACGACGCCGTTGGTAATAATGACAGCAGTAAAAACAACAGCAAAAGTGTTTCAAGAGAATCAAAAAAGTCTGCTCGTTCAACGAGTAAGTTTCGAGGCGTCACGCATCACTGCCGAACCGGACGGTGGGAAGCGCACATCTGGCAAGATGGGAAACAAATTTACCTCGGCGGTTTCGACGGCGAAGAACAGGCGGCGCTTGCTTACGATATTGCAGCGGTTAAATGTAGAGGAATTTCTGCGATTACGAATTTTGATAGATCGAATTATTCTCGAGAACTCGCGAGTTTGCAGCAGGTGAACGAAAGAGAGCTCATACTTTCTCTTCGTCGCCAATCGAAAGGCCCCGGTGGAGTGACGAAAAAATCTTCCAGCAAGTTCCGAGGAGTTACAAAACATCAGAAAGGAAAATGGGAAGCACGAATCGGTCAATTAGTCGGTAAGAAATATAAATATCTCGGTTTGCACGAAACCGAGGATGCCGCTGCCATGGCATACGACGAAGAAGCCGTTCGTTTGAAAGGTTTTGACGCTGTGACAAATTTCGATATTAGCGAGTACGCGGACGTGTTAGCCCAGCACCATACGAATAAGATGAAAGAAGCTGTCGCTTTGAAAGAGAAGTACGCGGCCAGATGTACCGCAGTAAGCGTACCTATGGGGTCGTTAAACCCTTCTCCTCACGAACTTCCAAACACCTCCGAGCGAAGAGTGACGACCAGATCATCTGCAGCTACCACGAATACGGTACAAAAACGAAGGACGACGACGACGACGATCGCGAGCAACACGAAGAAACAAAGAGAACTCGTACCGCACGTGCTTGGTCCTGCGGCGGCGACGACGCCAAGTACAAACGCTTTAAACGCGGTGAAGTTCTTTTTCAACAACAGTAAACCACAAACGCGGGAAGAAAAAGAAGATGAAGACGAAGATGAAAAATATAATCAAGACGAAGAAGTCGATGAAGAGGACGCTTTCGAATACGGGACAACGGATAATATGCATCAAAGCCGAGATATGTGATTATGTTATACCAATATATTAAATACTTTTAAATCTTACGTTTCAACGCAAGCGCACACGCGTACTCCTCTTTTACATCTCCCTTTCGCTGCGCGCCCCGTAATATCTCTCTCGCCCCTCCTCTTTTCTCGCTCTCGCTTTTTCTCTCCCTCTCTCTCTCTCTTTCTAATATAATATACCCTCATCTCTCCCCGTCTCTCTCTTTCTCCTTCTCTCTCTCTCTCTTTCACGCGCGCGTTAAAATATATATATGTATGTGCTCTTTTTCTTCAGTGTTTTATGATATATTTAGTTGCCCGCTTTTTGCTTAGCTAATCTCGCGAGAGTCTTGAAAGACTCGACTTGGACCAAAACCAACGGCGAGAACAACACCAAGCACACGGCAATCAACTTGCCGCTGCCGCCTTCCTTGGCAGCCGCCGGGGCCGGCGCCGCTTTCGCGGCTGGCGCAGCCTTCTCCTTACCAGCGCCCGGGGACGGCAAAGACGGCAAGGAGAACGACGGCAAGGAAAACCCGCCGCCACTTTCCTTCGGCGCCGCGGCTTCCTTCTTCGCCTTCTTACCGCCTTTGGCTAAACTCTTCGTCTTTGGCGCTTGTTGGACGATCGCTCTTTTCTTGGTGTACTCCGCCAACAACGCATCCGCGGCAGCCTTGGAATCACCCGCGGCGAATTGGGCGATTTCAGACGCCGCAAACGCCGGTTGCGCGAGCATGGACACGGACAACGCGGTCGCGACGGCGGCTTGTTGCAAGGAAGACGAAGATCTCTTTTCTTCCGTCTCCTCCTTTTGGGCCGAGCATCGGAGGATGGATTTGGAGGAGGATTTCACCTTCTTGGCTTTGTGAACGACAACTTTTTGCGTCGTGCCGACGATGTTTGAAGATTGCGCGACAGAAAACATTACGTTTTGTTGGATGCTTAGTTTGTGATACTTTTTAAATCGGAGAACAACGGGGTGCTGTTGCTGCTTTTATGTGAAGATAGATATTGTAAACCCAAATCAAGCGATGGAAAAATTGGATTATCTTCCCTGCGGATAACCTTCTTAGATGAAAAATCAAAGGGCAAACAAAGGGCGAAAAACACACCAAAAAATACTCGAGATACTCGTGAAGGGTTTAAGGATCAAAATCATTTCCATCGCTTTTTTGTTGTTTTACGAAATTTGAAATAAAATACACGCATTGAAATCGAACAAGTACTTACTACTTCAGAGGCGACGGCTGCTTGTTGCTCTTGCCGCCAGTGCTCTTGTTGACGACCGGTGGCGTCCCGCTGAACGCGTTTCCGTCGAAGTGTTCATTTTTCATGGCTTCTAAGCTGGCGACGATGTCCACGAACTTTGGACGTTCTTTACTATTTTCTTTCCAACAGTTTTTCATCAACGTTTCCCAACCGTCGCAGGGAGGGTCGATATCGACGGTGACTTGCGCGTCCTTAGTCGCCGCGCGATACGGTCCCGTTCGAGGCGATAAAGCGTCGTCGCCAGGGACGGTTGGACGAAGTTGGTGCATCATGAGTCCGCCGTACAAGGCGTACTCGTCTAAACCGTAGTGCGGTAATTGAGACGTCCAGAGCTCCCACATGACGATGGCGAACGAATACACGTCTGCGCTTTCCGTCACTTTATCTGGACTGCGCAAGACTTCTGGCGCGGTCCAAGGCAACGTGCCTCGTCGAGAGTTGACGCCTGATACGAACGAGGCTTGCGAACGACGTCGTTTGGATAAACCAAAATCGCACACTTTACACACTAATCGTCGACCTCTCACCGCGGCTAACACGTTGTCGGATTTTAAATCGAAATGGACGAACCGTTTCGCGTGCAAGTACTCCATTCCTCTCGCGACGTCTAAGCAGAGCTGCAGACGCGTTTTGGCGTCTAAGCGAGAACGAGTGGCGGTTGAAGCGGCAACTTTCGCGAGTAATTCAGCCTGTAAAGCTACGTCACCGTTTGCTTTCTTAACCGCGTCTTGTCTCGCCGCCTCGCGATCTTTCGCGCGTTCGCGCTCTTTCGCCAAGACTCTTTGTAACGATCCTCCGCTCAGAAATTCTTCGACGATACCTGGACGATCGCCATCGGTCACGACACCGAAAATAGAGACGACGTTTGGATGGCTTAAAGTCGCCAACGTCTCAGCCTCGCGCAAAAAGTGTTCGTGTTGTTCTTCCTTTTCTTTTCTTTTCTTCTCTTTGTGCATGTTGTCCATATCGTCCATGTTTTTCTTCGCGTTATTTCGGCGACGGGATTTATCATCCTTAAAATCGTCGTCATCATTATCATCGTCATCATTATCAGCGTCATCATCGCCGCTATTACTATTGCTAATAAACTCTTCGTCTTCAAAGATGTTATCTAACCCGTCGCGACCGTGACGTTTTGGAGAACCAGGGGGCGAAAATACAAACTCGCGATTGATAAATTTCACCGCAACCTCCGCGCCTCGCCATACCGCTGCATAGACTTCACCGAAAGCACCACCGCCTAAGCGCGCGCCTAAGGTAAGGTCTGATCTCGGAATAATTTGCAATCCTCCGTGACTTCTGGGCGACTTTGAAGGTTCGATGCTTAGAGACGGCGACCCGTTCCTCGTTTGAGTTTCGTCGATTGCGCCGTTGCTGGCGTCTTCAAACGGCGTCGTCGTCGTCCTCGTTGCTACTGTTGTCGTCGCGTTATTGTTCTCTGCTACTTGTTGTTGTTGTTGTTGTTGTTGTTCTCCTTGTTGTTGTTGTTTATTGCTATTTTCATCTCTGTTCGCGTCCAGTTCCATCGCAGTGCGATTATTCGACCCGTACATGTTCGTCGCCTTCTCGACGACGTATATTTTCAACTTCTTTCTCGAATCAACCGCGTGTACCGTCTCCCATTCCTCCATCATCGTCTCCACGTCGTCGTCGTTCTTCACCGATATGACGTGATCGCCATCCGGATACAAAATCTGCACGTTGTTCCTCTTCGTCGGCTCTTCTTCTTCGACAATCTTCGTCTTCATTTCCTCGAACGTCGCGTTTCGCATCAAGGACACGATCCTCGTCTCGCCGCCTAAATACTCTTTCCCGGTGCCCCGATCGACTAAGAATCCGCCACTAAACACCATCGCTTTTATCTTCACCGTCCTGTCCACTTGTTGTTGTTGTTTGTTTTTCTTCTTCGTGCTCGTCACCACGTCTGCTTCCGTATCTGACGTGCTCGGCGTCGCCGCGCTCCCGACCGCGCTTCCCGCCGTGCTCGTCTGTGGTTGGTTTTGGAGCATAGAATTCAACTCTCCTCCCGAGCCTCTTCGACTCCCCCCGCCGATATTGATCGCTAACAGCGCGTGTGAAGCGTCTAAAATTTTATCGTCCAAGTCGATGTCGTAGGAGAGGTTCTCGATTTCTCGCGAGTTTGTTCGTCGGTGGGATCCTCGGGAGCGCAAGGAGTCCTCGGTTAAATTCATCCGGCGGTCCTCGGGGAGTTTTCCTTTGATGCCGTCTAACGCGTTCTTCGACTTCTTCGATATTCCAGAGTTGGAGGGACCGGAGTCTCTGTTGGTGGTCGAGTTCGAGCTCATCTCTTCGTTGTCTTCTTCGTTGGGAGATTTGTTGCTTCCCCGGACTAACGCTTTGATGCGGTCCCGAAAGAGAAAGGCACCCGCGGCAACGGCGGAAAGCGCGCCTTGTTCAACCAGCCACTGGGCACTCCCGACCGTTCTTCTTAGATGCCAGGAGGAGAGAGGAGAAAAGAGAACGACAGAGACGCGCTCTGAGGGTGGTGCGTATCAATAATAATGAAAATTAATTAACTAAAGAGAGGAAGGCGGAAAGAAGGAAAAAAGAGAGTCTCAGAGAGAGCGTGTGCCGCCAATGTATCTGCCCAAAGTGCCTTAGAAAGAGAGATTAGGAGCAAAAAGGAAGCGAAAACTACTGTTTGGTATAAATTTGAATAATAATAATAATAATAATAATACGGAGAAAGAGTACGCGAGTACTCGCAACCTAATAAATAATAATTACCTTTTCGCGTTTTGCGCGAGAGATGAAACGCTCCTGGCAATCTTCTGAACGCGATCTTCGCTCATTGTGACTCTCGCTTCGACTAACGCTAAGGTTTGGGTCAACACGTCGAGTTGACCGACGGCGCGTCGTAAGGTTTGGGCGAGTTCCGCGTATTCCGAAGCCGACGAGAAAGAAGAAGAAGGTTGGATTTTTTGCTTCGTCGTCGTGAAAGATGTCCCATCATCGAAAGGAGGTGGTCTGGTGGTGGTGATTTTGGTGGTAGGCGTCGGCGGCGGTGGTGGTGGTGGGCGTCTCCTTCTCGTGTACGTTTTGTTCTCTTCGCGTTCTTCTTCGTTTTCTACTTGGTATTTTTTGTCGTGCGTTTGTTTTTCCGCGAGCACGACGTTTTCGAACGAGCGGTTAAACCCGCTTTTCCAAAGCGTGACGATACCGTCGCTACCACCGCACGCAAATGTGCTTCCATCTGCAGTAAACGCCGCGCAATTTACAGAACCCTCGTGCGCTTTGAGCGTCCACGCGCAGCGTTGGTCTCGAAAATCCCAAATTTTCGTCGAGCCGTCCGCGGAGGTCGTCGCCAGAAAGTCTCCAGCCGGGTGCCACTGCACGTCCGTTATCGCATCTCGATGTGAATAGACGTACGAATCGATCGTAGATTCGAATATTTTGCGTCGCGAACGCGTGTCGTATACTCTTAAACCACCATTAGAGTCGCCGACGGCAATGGAAGTTCCAGCCGATGGCCTCAGAGCGACGCACCGCGGCGTCGAAGAAGAAACGTCGTGATCCTCTCCTTTCCTTCGATCAATTTCAACGCCTCCAGCGCATACGTCCCATAATCGCCACGTTTTATCGTCCGAAACCGAACACGCGATCGTTCCATCGCTCGTAATCACCGCTTGCCGAATCCAATTGGAATGTCCTTTCAAAGAGAGTTTAAACTTTGGCGAAACCGACGGGTTGGACGCGTCCCACAGTTTGCACAATTTATCGTCCGAGGCGGATAATAAAAGCCGGTCGCTATCGCTGTATTGCAACGAACGAATCGCACCCGAGTGTGCCGATCTCAAAACCACCGACTTTCCTTCCCTGTTGTGTTTGAAGAGGAATAAGAGATGAGAGACGTTTTGTGAGCATAAATTTGCCTCTTCGCGTGTCCGGTCAACAAACAACAACACAAACAGAAAAAAATACGACAAGAAGAGAAAGAAACGAACGAAAACATACGCGGTCGCTTTCCAAACCCGTATAGATCGATCTAAACCCGCGCTGGCGACTCTCCCGCCTTCGCCTTCTCTCTCCGTGTGCGCTAACGCGAGCACGTCTCTCTCGTGCCCGAGAAATCGCACCGGTCTTTTCCTATTCTTTAGTAAAGCATAAGCTCCTTGTCCTCCTCCTCCTGATCTTTCTCCTCCGACGTGCCAGAACATAATCGACCCGTCTCCCGTGCTCGCGGAAAAAATATACCGCTTGCTCTGCGGGGCGAACGCGAGAGAAGTTATCGCGTTGTTTCGGTGTCCTCCTTTTAACGATTGGAGCAAATACGGGTCGTCTGCGGATCCTCCTCCTGATCCTCCTCCTCCCATCGTGTGAAAAGAAGACAAAGAAGAGACTGTCATATTCTCGAGCGATGCGCGCGAAAGAGTAATAAAGCGTGCGAGAGTTTTTCTTCGCTTTAAACGAGAACGCGACGACTACACGCGACAACGACCCCCTGACGCCTCTTTTTTTGTTTTTTTTGTTGCGCGAATCGTCGCGTATTTTTCTGTTGACCAACCACACAAGGACTCAAAGACCAACTTCCTCGGAAGAAAGCAGAAGAGACCACTGCAGAGAA
>Ga0233450_10000292_pt1 | contig 59758 bp, 57 predicted proteins | sample 011ome_30_FD_189956 | JGI IMG/M metagenome (GOLD analysis project Ga0233450, IMG submission 189956) | Coastal salt marsh microbial communities from the Groves Creek Marsh, Skidaway Island, Georgia - 011501CT (spades assembly) | ecosystem: Environmental > Aquatic > Marine > Intertidal zone >... | reverse complement strand
TCTTGGCAAGGTTGGCAACCAGGTAACCACCCTCAACATCCTTACCAACCCCAATTGTCAGTGGGTGAGTGCTTCCTGTTGAGTTCTTACTGCGCAAGACATCGCCCAAGGACACGGTCTCGCGATCAGAGTTTGGAATCTCAATGCCGATAGCGCTCTTGCCTGGAATTGGGGAGAGAATCCTTACCTCGTTTGAGGCGACAGCGTAGGAGATGTTGTTGGTAAGCCGGGTGACGGCCTCCACCTTCACGCCCGGAGCCAGCTCAACCTCGTAGCGGGTAACCGTTGGTCCGCGCTGGAAGCCGGAAACTTTTGCCTGAATATCGAACTCTTTGAACACTTCATCAATTGCGGCCGCAACCTGCGTGTTCGCCACGCTCTTTGCCTTGGCGGGAGTGCCAGCACCCAGTAGCCCGATTCCGGGAAGAACGTAGGGCCGCTTTGACTTGGGTGGCGGAATGTCAATTGGCTCGGTCAAGCCCTCTTCGCCATGCATGAACTCAAGGTCCACCTCCGGCTCGGGAACATCGACCTCTGGCAGATCCTGAAGAGGTGGCTCCTCAAGATCCTCGGCAACAAACTCAGGGATGTCCACGACCGGAGTCTCGAAGGCGGTATCGGAGGACTTATTGGATTGCCACCACTTTGACTTCTTGCCGTCGAAGCCGTCGCTAGAAACTTCAGGGCTCGAGACGTTGAACAGGAAGCGATAGAGCTCACCCAGACGCGCTTTGATTCGGTTGGGTGGGGTTCCGGTCATGATCAAAACCGCAGCCGCTGCCAAAACCACAAGTGCGGGAACAGCTCCCCAGATAGTTAGGAGGGTTAGCAGAGGCCCACCCACCAGCCAACCAAACAGTCCGCCTGCCTCAGCAAGCTGCGGAACACCATCCTGAGGCGATGGACTTCCTAAAAAGACGTGGAAGAAGCCTGATATGACCGAGAGAAAGAGCCAGAAACCAAGAGCGAACCTGGAGCCATCTCGGATTGATGCGGGGTGGCGAAACAAAAACAGCGAGTAGGCAAAGAAAACCACCGGCAGTGAAAAACTCACAAGCCCGAACAGCATCCCAAAGCTGTACTGGTGAATGAATGTTGCCCAGGTTTCATTTATCAAGAACCATGCAAAGGCAGCCCCGAGGATGCTTAGCAAAAACAGGAAAAACGGAGCCCCATCTCGGCGGTCATTTTCCGCTAGGCGCTCAGTGCTGAAGGCCCGAACCACTCCGCCGAGGCCGTGAGCCAGGGCCATGTAGCCCTTGGTAAAAATTGGCCATACCTCGGGCCTTGCGTTCTTTTTCTCCCTGGGCTGCACAGCCTTCGACTGAGCCGGGCGCGTGGGTTTCTTTCCACCCGGCCGTCTTGGTGGAGGGGTCTTTGCAGCCATGCCAAAAAGCTAGCAAGCCATTGCCCTTTTACCCGTTAGGCAGGGCGGGAGGAGTAGACAACGATTGGGATAATCATCGGCTTGCGACGATGGGCTTTTGCGACCCAGGACCCAACGGTTTTGCGAATAACCTGCTGCAGCTGATAGCTGTCTCGAACCCCGTCATTGGCAGCATCAGCTAGCGCTCTCTCGATTGCGGGAACGATGTCATCGAAGACGTGGTCCTCTTCGGCATAGGCGCGGGCCCTAATCTCGGGACCCTCAACCACTCTTCCGGTCTGCTTGTCAACGACGGCAAAGATGGAGATGAAACCCTCTGCTGCCAAAATCATGCGGTCGCGGAGGTCCTCCTCGGTGATCTTGCCCACCGTCTTACCGTCGACGTAGAGCATGTCACACGGCACCCTGCCAACAATCCGAGCTACCGAGTCCACAAGGTCAATGAGTGCACCGTCCTCGGCGATCAGCACCTGTTCGGGATTCACGCCGGTCTGAATCGCAAGCTTGGCATTTGCGGTTAGGTGACGATACTCGCCGTGTATCGGCAAAACGTTGCGCGGGCGCAAGATGTTGTAGCAGTAGAGAAGCTCCCCGGCCGCGCTGTGGCCTGAGACGTGAACCTTTGCATTGCCCTTGTGAACCACATTGGCCCCAAGCTTGGTTAGGCCATCAATGACTCTGTAGACCGCATTCTCGTTGCCCGGAATTAGTGAGCTGGCCAGCAAGACTGTGTCGCGCTCGCCAATCGAGATTCGGTGGTCGCTATTAGCAATTCTCGAGAGCACAGCCATTGGCTCGCCTTGCGACCCCGTGGACATAAAGACCAGCTGATTGTCCGGGATCCGCTCACTCTCGTTGAGCTCGACAACAGCATCCGCCGGGACATTTAGATAGCCAAGCTCGGAGGCGATGCCCATGTTCTTGACCATGCTTCGACCGACAAAGACCACCTTGCGACCATTTGCGATCGCCGCGTCGATTACCTGCTGAACCCGGTGGACATGGGACGCAAACGATGCCACCACAACCTTGCCGCGGGTCTTCGCAATTACCGACTCGATAACCGGCCCAATCTCGCGCTCGAGCGGGGTAAAGCCTGGGACATCAGCATTGGTGCTATCGACCATAAACAGGTCTAGCCCCTCCTCACCGATGCGTGCGAAGCCTCTAAGGTCAGTAACCCGACCATCTAGCGGCAGCTGGTCCATTTTGAAATCACCGGTTGCGAGGATGCTTCCAGCAGCGCTTCGAATAACAACGGCCAGTGAGTCTGGAATCGAGTGATTTACCGCGAGAAACTCCAGATTGAAAGGTCCAACCTGCTCCCTCATCCCCTCCTTCACGGTGTGGGTAAAGGGGTTAATCCGGTGCTCCTTGAGCTTGCTTTCGATAAGCGCCAGTGTGAGCTGCGAGCCCATGATGGGAATATCGCTTCGCATCCGAAGCAGGTATGGAACGCCACCGATGTGGTCCTCGTGGCCGTGCGTTAGCACCAGGCCGATGATGCGATCCAGCTTGTCCTCGAGATAGCCAAGATCGGGAAGAATCAGGTCCACACCAGGCTGGGTTTCCTCGGGAAACAGCACTCCGCAATCGACAATCAGAATCTTCTCATCCAGCTCGAAGACCGTCATATTGCGGCCGATTTCGCCAAGTCCCCCAAGCGGTATTACGCGCAGGACTCCGGGTTTGAGCGCTGGGGGCTGGCTAATTTCCACTAGCGAGTAGTTCCGGCGACCTTGGGGAGGGCGCCGCCGGCAGCCGCATTGCGGTCCGGCCTGAAGTTATCGAAGTTCACCCCAGGTACTTCTCGCACCTGGTCAATCCCGCCCTCAATGAGTGCAGCCTCGTGGTCCTCTGGCCCAACAAGAGGGAGCCTCACCCGCGGCGATGAAATCTTGCCAAGACCGTGCAAAACATACTTGGCAGCAACAGTTCCAGGGACATGAGTCATGATTGCCCGCTGTAGCGGCTCGAGGGCGTTGTGAACGGCGAGCGCCGAATGGAAGTCGTTCGCGTTCGTAGCATCAACCATCGCGCGATAGGCGTGGGGAGCGATGTTTGCAGTCACTCCGATTAGTCCCGTTGCCCCCAAAGAAAGGTGAGGCAGAACGTTTGAGTCATCTCCCGAGAAATACATCAGCCCAGTCTCAAGTAACAGCCTCGAGGTCTGGGCAAGATCACCCTTGGCATCCTTGATAGCGACAATGTTTGGGTGTTTTGCGGCCCGGTGGAAGGTGTCATAAGAGATCGGCACTCCCGTCCGCCCAGGAATGTCATAGAGGATTACCGGCAGGTCGGTAGCGTCAGCAATAAGCCTGAAATGTGTGAGGATGCCGGCCTGGGTTGGCTTGTTGTAGTAGGGGGTTACCACCATCACGCCATCTGCCCCGGCCTTCTCACTGGCCTTGTATAGCTGGATCGCGTGGGCGGTCTCGTTTGAGCCACCACCGGTGATTATCTTGGCCCTGCCGGCAGAGACCGACTTTCCAATTTCGACCAGTTTGATCTTCTCGGCATCGGTCAGGGTAGACGTCTCACCTGTGGTGCCAGTGACGACAACGCCATCTGCACCAGCCGAAATCACGTAGTCAATGTGCTTTTCGGTGGCATCCCAGTCCACTTCGCCCTCGTGATTCATGGGCGTGACAAGCGCGACCAATACCTGGCCGAAGACGTCGGGCTCTTGAGTAACCATCCGGCTAGCCTAGCGAAACCGCAGGCCGAAAGACTATGGGGCTACCCGACCGTTCTCATTGAAGGTCTCGTAGCTGAGCGGCATGAGCTTGGCCCAGGCCTCCTCCATCTTCTCCGCAACCATTTCGATCTCGCGCTGGGGGAAGGATGGGAAGTGGGTGCCCTCACGCTTGGTCCGCAGCGAGAGGAAATTCATCAGCGATCTCGCGTTCATGGTCACATACATCGAGGAGTAGATGTTTAGCGGCAGCACGATCCTCGCCACCTCTCTGGCAACGCCTGCCTCGAGCATGCGCTGATAGGACTCATAAGCAGCCCTGGTAACCGCCATAGTCTCCTTTTCAACAAGCGCTGTCTGCTCGGCGGTGCCGTCCTCAAACTCGTACGCTCCCGGCTTTCCAACCTGAATCAGCTTGCGCTCAGGACCTGGAACATAGAAGACCGGACGCAGCTCGCGATAGCGGCCAGACTCCTCGTTGTAGCTGGCGATACGGTGCCGCATGAATTCCCGGAAGACAAAAATTGGAGCCTGGACATAGAAGGTCATTGAGTTGTGCTCGAAGGGTGAGCCGTGGCGGTCGCGCATCAGGTAGTTGATTAGGCCCTTATCGCGCTTTTCAATCTCAGCGTCGATGACCTTTGCACTCTCCAGGGTCTGCTCACCTTGAGTCGAAACCCTCGCAGCAAAAAGCACATCGGCATCCTGGGCGCTCGAGCGCACCAGCTCAACTGTCACATCGGACCTGAATTCAATCTCGCTCATCGGAGCAAGCCTAAAGCTAGGGCAAAGTAAAAAAGCGCAACACTCCGCCCTTAGCTCCCCTTTTCGCTTAACCTTGCACGGTGGATTCCCTCAGTCTCGTTGGCTTGCTGCTGCTAGCAGCGGTTGCAGCCGGCATAAGCTATCGCCTGCTTCACGGACGAGGACACAAGGTAGCTGGCAAGCAGAGGGTGGACCTAGGGAGGCTGGGAGCCACAAAGAACGGTGTTCCGACCAATGTCTTGGGTAAGAAGGCAACGCTATTGCAGTTCTCCACCGAGTACTGCGGCCAGTGCCCAGGGGTCAGAAGGCAGCTCGCTCAGCTTGAGTATCGGCTGGGAGGTTTGTGCCATGTTGAGGTGGATATCACCGAGCGCATCGAGATTGCGGCAAAGTTCAACATCAGCCAGACACCGACAATCTTTGTGCTAAACCCAGGTGGCGAAATCGTCTACAGAGTCGGCGGCGTGCCGAAAATGCCACTACTCATGCAGGAATTAGAGAAGCTAGGAGTGAAATGAGCGTTCAATTCATTGACCCAAGAGGTCCAAGGTTTGGGGCGGGAATCACTAGCGCCCTGTCTTTAGGCGCATTTGCCGCAGCCATTGGAGCGATAGCCAGCACGGCTGTGGCTTTTATTCTCATGGGATTGCTTCTTTTCCTATTTGCCTGGAGCGTTCTCGCGCCTGGAAACCACCCCTACCAGTTGCTCTTCAAAAAGCTTGTTAGGCCCAGACTGAAAGAACCCTCCGAGCTTGAGGATCCAAGGCCTCCACAGTTTGCTCAAAAGGTTGGGCTTAGCTTTGCAATTCTTGGCGGCATTGGAGTTTTGCTGGCCAGCGAGACGATTGTGGCAATTGCGGCTGCATTTATTTTCCTGGCTGCCTTTTTGAATGCATTCTTTGCCTTTTGCCTGGGCTGCCAGATGTACTTGCTGCTAAAGCGCGCCGGCCTGCTTGGCAAGTAGGAAGGCTTTTCTAGCGGTCTTTCGAGCCCTTGGACGGTCGCCCATCTTGTCATAAGCATCTGCGAGTAGGAACCAGTAGAGGTGGTTCTCCTCGTTTTCCTCCACGAGCGACTTGAATCTCTCGAAGCCAATCTTTGCGCTCTCTCTAACAGCCCTGCCGCTCGGTCGAAGCTCATAGTCAAAGGCAAGACCGGCCTCGTCAACCATGCGCTGCAGCTTTGCAGCACTTAGGCCAAAGCGAATCTCTATCAGAACAAAGGCCACCGCAAAAGGTGGCAGCACGATAATCGCAAGCCCCATGGCAAGAGCAATCGGGGAACCATCGGAGATCAGCACTACCGCGCGCTGCACCAGCTCAAATGCGTAAAGGAGTGTGAGAAAGACAATTACTGCAAGCCAGGCGAGGGTCGCGCTCTTAGCCAAGAACATTCTCCAGGCCAACAGTTAGGCCCTTGGACTTGGCTGCAAACTCAATCGCCCGCAGTATCCCTGCAGAGTATGCGCGGTGAGAAGAGACATCGTGGCTCAGCACCAGCTGTTCACTGTCGCCTCCAAAAATGACATCCTGCTTCGCACTGACCCCGTCCATTCGAAGCGAGTGGATTGGAACTCCTGCCACCACCTCTCCCCTGGCTTCCTGATCAACACCTGGAATCAGCGGCTTAGAGCCACGGTTCTTCGAAATCTGCTCCGCGGTTCTAATGGCCGTCCCCGAAGGCGAATCGAGCTTTCCTGCATGGTGGGCCTCAATAATCTCTATCGAGGCAAAGTGGGCAGCAGCTTCAGCGGCAAAGCGCTGCAGCAGCATCGACCCGATCGAAAAGTTTGGAACTACAACAACTGCTGCCGCGGGGTTATCTGCCAGAAGCTTCTCAATAGCGGCAAGTTTTACCTCGGACCAACCCGAGGTTCCGACCACGACCTTCATGCCCGACGCGACAGCAAACCTCACAAGCTCCTCCGAGGCGCCTAAGTTGGTGAAGTCGATGACAACGTCGGCTCCAAGCATCTGCTGGGGAGCGGAAGATGAGTCCATGGCGGCATGCAACTTTAGGTTGGCGTCTGCGTCCACCAACTCTTTGGTTAGCCTGCCCATTCGGCCCGAGGCACCAAGGATTGCCACTGAAATCATGTGTCTAAACCTATCAAGCTCTCTTTTCAAGCTGATCTAGCGCGCTACCCACTGCCACCAGAGTGGATGGCATCTGGCTGATGCGCTGCGCCACCTGCTGAACTTCGTCTTTGGTGACCGCTCGGAATCGCTCCAGCACCTCTTCGACACTGAGCCACTCGCCGCTTCCAAGCTCGGCACCCATCAACCTGTTCATCCGCGAGAGCGTCCCCTCAAAGCGCAGTGCCAGTCCTCCGGTTATGTTTCCAAGTGCCAACTCGAACTCGTGGTCGGTGACCCCAGACTGGGCTATGCCGTCCAGTCCCTGACGCATCAGGTCCACAACCAGAGCGGCATTCTCAGGATTACATCCGGCATACATCCCAAAGAATCCGGCATCGGAGTACCCGTGCTGGTAGGAGTAGGTGGAATACGCGAGGCCTCGATCTTCACGGATTTCCTGGTAGAGCCTCGATGACATGCCGCCGCCAAGGATGGTGTTCATGATTCCCAGCGCATACCTCTGATCATCCATGGCGTGGAAGCTCTGGTGACCTAGCAAGACATTTGCCTGCTGCACGTCTTTCTCGATTAGCCTGATCGGCTCCGGGCTCGGAACCGGAGCGGGACCCTGCTCGCGCCTTGCCGCAGGCTGACCGGTTGCGGTCCACCCAACCCCGTCGAGTTGCTTGGAAACCAGCTCGACGAGCTCTTCATGCCTCAGTCCCCCAGCCGCAGTTATTACAAGTGAGCTCGGTGAGTAGTTTGCTAGGTAGTGCTCCAAGACTCGGTCCCTGGTGACAGCCTTGATACTCTCAGGGCTGCCGCCAATCGGGCGACCTAGAGCAGTGTTGGGCATTAGTGCATCCGCGAAGGCCTCGTGAGCAACATCCTCAGGATCGTCCTCATTCATGGCAAGTTCTTCGAGAATCACGGTTCGCTCGGTCTCGAATTCAGCCGGGTCGAGCTTGGCTGATGTGAACATATCCAGGATCACATCAAGTGCCAGTGGCATTGCAGCGTTCTGCACCCTTGCGTAGTAGCTGGTGTATTCCTTTGCCGTAGCGGCGTTCGACGAGCCGCCTACCGAATCGAAGGCGACCGAGATATCCCTGGCCGAACGTTTCGCAGTCCCCTTGAACAAAAGGTGCTCAAGAAAGTGAGTTGACCCGAGGTGGTCATCGGTTTCATCCCTGGAGCCAACGCCAACCGAGGCCGCTATCGCAACCGATGGGGCGGATGGAACTTCCTCGCTAAGAATGCGAACACCGCTGGGCAGCAAGGTTCTTGAGATCCTTGATGCCTCAGCGGTGAATTCGACTGAGCTATCTAGCTTTAGTTCCAATAACTACTCGGAATCTTCCTCGGACTCGCCGGCATCTTCACCCTCGATAACGGGTGAGAGCGAAAGCTTGCCGCGATCGTCGACCTTGGTTAGCTCAACCAGAATCTTCTGGCCAACCTCCAAAACGTCCTCGACGTTCTCAACACGCTTTCCGCCAGAGAGCTTCTTCAGCTCCGAGACGTGGAGGAGGCCATCCTTGCCTGGAAGGAGCGACACGAAGGCTCCGAAGGTCGCAAGCTTCACGACGGTTCCCAGGAATCGCTCGCCCACCTCTGGAACGTGTGGGTTTGCAATTGCATTGATGGCGGCCTTGGCTGCGTCGGCACTGGTGCCGTCGGTTGCTCCGATGTAAACGGTGCCGTCATCCTCGATCGAGATGTCGGCTCCGGTGTCTTCCTGGATCTGGTTGATCATCTTGCCCTTTGGACCAATGACCTCACCGATCTTGTCAACCGGAATCTTCACCGCGATGACTCTTGGTGCGAAGACTGAAAGCTCATCTGGCTCGTCAATTGCCTCGTTCATGATGTCGAGAATGAAGAGCCTTGCCTCCTTGGCCTGGGTAAGCGCCTTGGCAAGCTCGGCCGATGGAATGCCGTCGAGCTTGGTGTCGAGCTGAATTGCGGTTACAAAGTTGCGAGTACCGGCAACCTTGAAGTCCATGTCGCCAAGGGCGTCCTCGGCACCGAGGATGTCAGTCAGAGCGGCGTACTGCGTCTTTCCGTCAACGGTGTCAGAGATAAGCCCCATGGCGATACCCGCAACAGGTGCCCGCAGTGGCACACCCGCGTTTAGGAGGCTCAGAGTCGAGGCGCAAACGCTACCCATTGAGGTTGAACCGTTTGAGCTAAGTGCCTCGGAAACCTGCCTGATGGCATAGGGGAACTCATCGCGCGAAGGAAGCACAGGAACCAGCGCCCTCTCGGCAAGAGCTCCGTGACCAATCTCGCGACGCTTCGGGGAACCGACCCTGCCGGTCTCACCGGTTGAGTAGGGAGGGAAGTTGTAGTGGTGCATGTAGCGCTTTGAGGTCTCAGGGGTCAGCGCGTCTAGCTGCTGCTCCATCTTGAGCATGTTCAAAGTGGTGACACCAAGAATCTGGGTCTCACCGCGCTGGAAGATGGCCGAGCCGTGGGTGCGGGGTATTACTGCAACCTCGGCATCGATAACACGAATGTCGCTTAGGCCGCGACCGTCAATGCGGATTCCCTCCTTGAGGACCCTGGTGCGCATTACCTTCTTCGAAACCGCCTTGTAGGCAGCCGAGAACTGGGCCATGTGCTCCTCGGAGAGCTTCGACTCTAGGCTCTCGCGAACCTTTGCCTTGAGCTCGTCATCGCTTGCCTGACGCTCCTGCTTGTCCGCGATCTGGTAGACCTTGGCAAGCTCGTCGCCACACTCAGCGGCAACTGCGTCATAAACCTCATCGGAGTAAGGCAGGAATACTGGGTACTCTGCGGTCTCCTTGGCAGCCTGCTTGGCAAGCTTGTTCTGAGCCTCAACCAGTGCCTTGATAAATGGCTTGGCAGCTTCAAGACCCTGCGCCACAACCTCCTCGGTTGGCGAAACAGCGCCGCCACCGATTAGGTCCCAGCTGTTGTCGGTGGCCTCAGCCTCGACCATCATGATGGCGACGTCTTCCTTGCCACCTTCGGAGATGACCCGACCGGCAACCACCATGTCAAACACGGCGTTCTCAAGCTGCGAGTGCTTAGGGAATGCCACCCACTGGCCATCAATAAGTGCCACGCGAACACCTGCAACCGGACCTGAGAATGGCAGGCCTGCAAGCTGTGTGGACATTGAGGCTGCGTTAATGGCAACCACGTCGTAGAGCTCGTCAGGGTGAATTGACATGACTGTCACTACAACCTGAATCTCGTTGCGCAGACCATCAACGAACGATGGGCGCAGTGGACGGTCAATCAACCTCGCGGCCAAAATGGCCTCGGTCGATGGGCGTCCCTCACGACGGAAGAAGCTTCCCGGAATCTTTCCTGCCGCATACATGCGCTCTTCAACGTCAATGGTCAGCGGGAAGAAGTCGAACTGCTCCTTGGGCTGCTTTGAGGCGCTGGTTGCCGAGAAGAGCATTGTCTCCTCGTCGATGTAGACAGCTGCAGCACCTGCTGCCTGCTGGGCAAGGCGCCCGGCCTCGAAGCGAATGGTGCGCTTTCCAAATTTGCCGTTATCGATCACGGCTTCTGCGAATTTAATCTCTGGGCCTTCCATGGCCCCTCCTTATCCTTACGCGCACGCAACAAACGCAAAAAACCAAATCGGCTTTTCGCATGCGTGCTAGGAGGAGGAAGTGCTGGTCGTCAGTAAAAAATTCTGGGGCCGTGACCCAAAATCTTCCACCGAGGACCCGCCTTCGGGCTCCTCCGTTCTACAAGCGTAACAACTTAGGGTCAAAAATGCCTAGAAGCAAAAACCCCCGGCGGTTTGCCGGGGGTAATTGAAAAGCATCTAGCGACGGAGTCCGATGCGCTCGATCAGGGTTCTGTAGCGCGCAATGTCTACCTTCTTCAGGTAGTCAAGTAGGCGCCTGCGCTGACCGACCAGGAGCAAAAGTCCACGACGTGAGTGGTGGTCGTGGTGGTGCTCCTTGAGGTGCTCGGTTAGGTCGAGAATGCGGCGTGAGAGGACCGCAATCTGCACCTCTGGGCTTCCGGTGTCACCGGGGCCGGTTGCATACTCATCGATGATTTGCTTTTTGATGCTTGGGTCTAGAGCCATTGCTTAGTCCTCTTTCTTTCCGCAGCGCGGCGCAAAAGTCCTTTTGACTAAAGCTCTCTTTATCCGCGGCCGATATACGGCAGAAGCAAAAGCTTAGAGATAAAAGCCTTAAAATGCTAGGCGGTAGTGCCTTCACTCGATGAGTCAAGGGGCTCCGGCTCCACATATTTGTTGCCGTCATAGAAGCTCTTCGAGGGTCTAAGCGCCATGATGATGTAGACGACCATGACTGCCAGGAACAGCGCGAAGATCGGCAAAATCAAGAAGATAAGGCTCATAAGCTCCTCGGAGGTAAGCATTCCTCCAGGCATTGCGTTATTGAGAACCGCAACCGCACCAATGCCGGCGAATATGCCATAACCAATCGGGACGGCCTGCAGGAAAAGCCACTTTGCAGAGAAACCTGCGTCATGCAGCCTCCTTGCGAGAATCGAAAGATTTGGCACCAAGAGCGCAAAAGACAGGAAGTTACTGAGCGGCGTTGGCTGGGCAGCGACGTTTTGAATCTCCTGCATCCAGTCGGCGGTCTGAACGGGTGCTGGCCAGATGATTGATTCGAGGGTGCCTACAACTAGCCCCAACAAAACCGTGAAGAGAATCCAATACCAAAATTCTCGCCTTGATGCCTTGCCCTTGAAATTGAAATAGTTTCTAAATCCGCTTTGGATGGCTCCGATAAAACTCATTGTCCGAGCCTAACCCTCAAGAATTTTCTTGGCGCCAGCAACATCCCTGGCGATCTGGTCAGTGAGCTGCTCGACTGACTCAAACTTTGCCCACGGCCTCACCTGATCCACGTACTCGCAAATCACAGTCTTGCCATAGAGGTCGAGGTCGTCTCGGCCGATGACATGGGACTCCAAAAGCCTCGGAACAGCCTCGATCGAGTCGTTGGTCCCGACCGAGTGCGCGGCCGGGTAGCGAACGCCATCGGCATAGAGATAGCCCGCATAAACACCGTCAGCTGGAAGGAGGCCCTCGCTGTCTCGGGAAAGGTTCGCCGTGGGGTAACCAAGCTTGCGGCCGAGCTTTCGGCCATGCTCCACAACTCCCTCGGTTTGGTGACTGCGACCAAGCAGGACACTTGCCGCAAAGACTTTGCCTTCGGCGATCAACTGCCTGGTCTTAGTCGAGGATATCTTCTGATCTTCCAGCATCACGTGGCTTACCTGCTGGGCCTTGAATCCATAGCGTGACCCCAGCTCGCTGAGCGTCTCAACCGAGCCCGAGCCTTTGTGGCCAAAGCGGAAGCCCTCCCCGACCAGCACCAGCTTTGCTCTAAGAGGCACGATGTGCGTCACCACAAACTCCTCTGGGGTTAGGTGCGCAAACTCTTCATCGAATATCAAGGTCCGCATCGCCGCAACACCAAGCTCGGCAACCAGTCTGGCCTTTTGGCGGGGGCCAATGATGGGTAGCGGAACGTTTTCCGGGTTAAGCACGTGATTTGGGTGCCGATCAAAGGTCACCACAACAGGAGCTAGCGCGTGATCCTCGGCCTGGGTTACCAGCTCGTGTATCAGCTGCTGATGCCCTAGGTGAACACCGTCAAATTTTCCAATCGCAAGAGCAGTATCGGAAAAACCCTCAGGTAACTTCGTTATCTCAAGCACTTTGCCTCCGCAGCCAGATTAGGCCAAGCACCGGCAACAAAAGGGGAATGAACGCATAGCCTGCCCCAAATCCCGACCAGACCGAGGGGTGGTCGAACAGCTCAGGCAAAAAGAGGCTGAATCCACCCACGCTAACTACCCCAATTAGCTCGAACCAAACCGCGAAAGTTGCTCGCCTTCTCCAAACGGCCCCGGGCCTGGCAAGAGCGAAGGTGGCAAAAACATAGACCAGTGCGCTAAGTGCCGAGAGTGAGTAGGCAAGCGGAGCCTCATCGAACTTGGTGGCAATCTGAAACAGGGCCCTAGCGGAGGCCGAAAGGGCAAAGATGCCATAGATAGCAATCAGCAGTCTTCCGACTCCAAGGGAACGATTCACGCGATAACTCTATTCTTTGCAGCTTAGGCGAACGGGCTCACACCAGACCAGATCTGCAGCATCCTCACAAGCATCACCGCAACTGTCAGTGATGCAGCTCCGAGGATCACGGTTGACCACTTGGTTTTCTCGGCAAGCGCCCAAAACCCAGCAGCCACCTGGACAATGATCGCAACCAGTAGGTAGCCGAAGTACTCGAGAGTGCTTATTACAGCCCGCTCCCCCGAGATCGCCAAGATTGTTGAAACCAGTAGCTGCACCGCCAGACCGGCAATCACGGCCAGCGACATCATGATCTCCAACTGTCCAGGCTTTCTCCCAAAAAAGCCGAGCAAGAGCTGAATGGCACCAACAGCAAGGGTCAAGAAAAGAAGAACGTAATAAAGCGGCTCGAGCATCTATGCCTCCTCGGGAAAAACCACGGAGCTCTTTGCATCTGAACCCACCGGCTCAATAACTGCTACCAGTCTGCCGTTTGCTGTTGCACAGCTCATCCCAGCAATCTCAAGAGCTAGGCGCTTGCCGTGCCTTAGGTCGATTTCCTGTTGCGGGGAGATTGCAACTTCCGGCATGAGGGTTTTCAACACCTCAACATTTGTGACAAGGGTCGGCTCCTGGGAGATATCGCTCGCATTTGAAATGTCAAAGGCTCCGATTCTTGTCCTTCTGAGAGCGGTTAGGTGACCTCCAACCCCAAGGGCGTCACCGAGATCTCTAGCTAGGGCCCTAATATAGGTTCCAGAGCTGCAGTCCACCTCGACATTGATGTCTAGGTACTTGCCAACTACTGAGGGCTCGCCAATCACGTCGAATCTTGAAACCGTCACACTTCGAGACTTTAGGACGACCTCTTCACCCGCGCGCACAAGGTCATAGGCCCTCTTGCCATCTACCTTGATCGCACTGACCGAGGAGGGAACCTGCTCGATGTTACCGGTGAGCTTGAAAATCTCTCTAGCTAGTTCATCCTTTGAAACTTTTGAAGCATCCTGGGCTTGACCTATTTCCCCTTCTGCATCGTCAGTAGAAGTGGAAGCTCCGAGTCGAATGGTTGCTTCGTAGGTCTTGTCTAGTCCCGAGAGGAACTGCATGAGCTTTGTGCCGGAGCCAATACCCAAGAGAAGCAGGCCTGTGGCCATCGGGTCCAAAGTTCCAGCGTGGCCGATTTTCTTGGTTCCAAGTAGCTTCCTGAGCTTGGCTACGACATCGTGTGAGGTGAAACCCTGTTGCTTATCGATCAGGGCAATACCCGAGACCACTAGTCCTCCTGGGGCTTGCGGTAGGGGTCTGGATCTCCGGCGGGCTGGGCTTTGCTGGCGAGCTGCACAACCTCTTCATCTCTGCGCTTTGCCTCAGCCAGAAGCTCTGCCAACTGACCCGCATTCTCTGGAATCTCGTCTTTTTCCAGCTCGAGAGTTGGAGTTATACGAATTCCAAGCTGACGACCAATCTCTCCGCGAAGTCGTCCTCGATTCTCATCGAGAATCTCCTGGCTGCGCTGAACTTCTTCATCGGTCCCGTAAACGGTGTAGAAGAGTCGAGCATGAGCGAGGTCCGGTGTTACCCGGCAGTCGGTGAAGGTGACAAACCCAAGATCAGGGTCCTTCACAACCTTGGCAAGAGCCTGCGCGGCGAGCACCTTAATGCGCTCACCGAGCCTTCTCGCCCTCGCTACATCTGCCACTAGACCCTCGGCTTCTCAACCATCTCGTAGGTTTCGATGACGTCATCGATCTGAACATCGTTGAAGTCTCCAAGCCCGATACCACACTCGTAGTCAGTCTTCACCTCGGTCACGTCGTCCTTGAATCGCTTCAGGGAGTCGACCTTTAGGCCCTCTTGAATCATCTCGCCATCGCGAAGCACCCTTGCGAGTGCGTTGCGCTTTATGAGACCAGAGCGGACATAGGAACCTGCGATGGTGCCGAACTTCGAGGACTTGAAGATCTCCCTGACCTCGGCCGTACCCATCTGCTTCTCCTCGTACTCAGGCTTGAGCATGCCCTTGAGGGAGTTCTCAATGTCCTCGAGTGCGTTGTAGATGACGGTGTAGTGACGGACGTCCACACCCTCGCGGTCTGCACGCTCCTTGGCCTTGTTGTCCGGACGGACGTTGAAGCCAATGATGACGGCGGAGTCCACAGTTGCCAGGTTGACATCGGACTCGGTGATTGCACCAACACCGCGGTGGATGATTCGAAGCTGGACCGAGTCGTCGACCTCGATCTTGAGAAGGCTGTCTTCGAGAGCCTCAACAGCACCCGAGACGTCACCCTTGATGATGAGGTTGAGGGACTCGACCTTGCCGTCCTCGAGAGCCTTTGTGAAGTCCTCAAGCGAGAGCCTCTTGCGCGTCCGGGCTAGCAGAGCATTTCTGTCAGCTGCCTCTCGCTTCTCGGCAATCTGCCTTGCCTGACGCTCGTCATCAGCAACCACAAAGGTGTCGCCGGCGCGAGGTACCGACTGCAGTCCAAGGACCTGAACCGGGCGGGAGGGCTCGGCAGCCTCAACTGCATTGCCATTCTCGTCAAACATGGCCCTCACGCGACCGTGAGCACTTCCAGCAACGATTGCGTCTCCAACCTGAAGAGTTCCAGACTGGATCAGAACAGTTGCAACCGAACCGCGACCCTTATCAAGGTTTGCCTCGATGGCAACGCCTCGAGCGGAACGGTCAGGGTTAGCACGAAGGTCCAAGGCAGCGTCTGCAGTTAGAAGAACTGCATCCATCAGCTTGTCCATACCCATGTTCTTCAGAGCTGAGACCTCGACGAACATGACATCGCCACCAAACTCCTCGGCGACCAGTCCAAACTCGGTCAGCTGCTGACGAATCTTGTCCGGGTTCGCACCCTCTTTATCAACCTTGTTGATGGCCACCACAATTGGAACCTGTGCTGCCTGGGCGTGGTTCAGTGCCTCGATGGTCTGAGGCATCACTCCGTCATCGGCTGCAACTACCAAGATTGCGATGTCGGTGACCTGGGTACCCCTGGCACGCATAGCCGTGAAGGCCTCGTGACCTGGGGTGTCAATGAAGGTTATGGCCCGATCAACACCATCGTGGATGGTGTGAACCTGGTAGGCACCGATGTGCTGGGTGATGCCGCCGGCCTCACCTGCGACAACGTTAGAGTTTCGGATCGAGTCCAGCACCCTCGTCTTACCGTGGTCAACGTGACCCATTACGGTGACAACTGGAGGCCTGGGACTTAGGTTCTCCGAATCTTCCTCATCGATGTCGGTAGAAATGCTCAGACCGAAGCCCTCGTAAAGCTCGCGCTCCTCGTCCTCCGGAGAAACTAGCTCTACTTTGTAGCCAAGCTCCTCACCAAGAATTTGGAAAGTGTCCTCATCCAGGGATGCGGTGGCGGTTGCCATCTGTCCCAGGTGGAACAGCACTGTGATCAGCTGACCTGCGTTTGCGCCAATCTTGTCGGCGAAGTCCTGAATGGATGCACCGCGGCGAATTCGCACAACTGTGTTGCCATCACCGCGTGGGACCATCGCACCGCCAAGGCTTGGTGCCTCGCGCTGCTCAAACTCCTCGCGCTTTGTCCGCTTTGACTTTCTCGACTTGCTCTTAGAGCCGCCCTTACCAAAAGCTCCTGCGGTACCGGCTCCGCGGCCACCACGCCCTCCAGGTCCTGGCCTGCCAGGGAATGAACCTGGTCTGCCGCCTCCCGGCGCTCCGCCTGGACCTCCTGGACCTGCACCAAAGCCTCCTGGCTTTCCGCCACCAGGTCGTGGAGCTCCGCCTGGACGCTGCGGTCCGCCCTGCTGTGGTCTCGGACCACCGGGACGTTGAGCCTGCCCTGGCGCTCCCTGGGGCCTTGGCCGGCCCATGCCCTGGTTTGAAGAGAAGGGGTTATTGCCAGGCCTTGCCATCGGGCGAGGAATTCCCATGCCCTGGTTTGAAGAAAACGGGTTGTTACCTGGGCGAGGAATGCCCTGCAATGGGGCTGGCTTCTCGGCTGGCTCTGCCGGCTTGTCGGCTGGCTTTTCTGCAACCTGCTCGGCAGGCTTTGCTCCAGCTTCAGTCGTCTTTGCCTCTGGCTTTGGCTTTTCAGCCTTTGGCTTCTCGGCAGGCTTTTCCTTCTTTGGATAGGCCGCACGGAGCTTGGCTGCAACCGGTGGTGCGATGGTGGAAGAGCCACCCTTCACATACTCACCGAGCTCTTCAAGCTTCGCGAGAGCGACCTTGGTATCGATACCAAGTTCTTTAGCTATGTCGTATACGCGTGGAAGCGCCACTGAATTTCTCCTGTCTGGGGCCAACCCCAAACAGGGCAGGCCTTATTGCTGAGCGGGTCTCATTTCTGAAAGCTCATTTGGTGTCACACATCTTCTGCCTGCTTCTATGTCTATAGAAAGTCTTCGCAACAACGCTGCGAAGCTTTGGACTTCGCCCATTCTATTGGGAAATGGCGCTACTGGCTATTCATCCATCGTGCTATCGGGCTGGATGTCGATCTTGGCGCCGGTTAGCTTTGCAGCCAGACGGGCGTTTTGACCCTCCTTACCAATAGCTAATGAGAGCTGGAAATCTGGGACCAGAACCCTAACGGCCTTCAGTCCGGCATCAATGACAAAACTGGAAGACACTTTGGCCGGTGAAAGAGCGTGTGCAACGAACTCTGCAAGGTTCTCAGAGTGGTCAACAACGTCAATCTTTTCCTCATTTAGCTCGCTGCTGACCGCTCTCACCCGCTGACCAAGTTCTCCAATGCAAGCTCCCTTGGCGTTAATGCCCGGCTCGTTGGAACGAACTGAAATCTTGGTGCGGTGACCAGCTTCCCTCGCTATCGAGGTGATCTCGACCTGACCCGATGCAACCTCTGGAACCTCAAGAGCAAAAAGCTTGCGCACGAGGTTGGGGTGGGTTCTAGAAACCGTAATCATTGGTCCCCGCAAACCCTTTTGGACGCTGGTGACGTAGACGCGAATTCTGCGGCCGTGGGAGTAGTCCTCACCTGGGACCTGCTCCTCAGGAGGCATGATGGCCTCGATTGAGCCCAGGTTCACATAAACCATGTAGGGCCTTGACCCTTGCTGTATCTGACCGGCAACTATGTCGCCCTCTTTGCCCTTGAATTCTCCAAGTAGGCCCTCATCGGCTATCTCTCGCATGCGCTGCGCGATTACCTGCTTTGCGGCATAGGCAGCAACTCGGCCAAAGCCCTCGGGAGTCACCTCATTTTCGGTCTCGGTTGGCTCGCCCTCTTCATCCAAGACGGCCGCGAAAACAGATACGTGCCCAGTTTTGCGGTCTAAATTTGCGCGGCAACCCTTGGGGTGCTCTCCGATGTGCTTGTAGTAGGCGGCAAGAATGGCGGCCTCGATAATTTGGACGAGTTCGTCAAAGGGGATTTCTTTTTCGCGCTCTAGCAGGCGGAGGACACTGAGATCGATATCCATATGGCCTGCACCTGTTCTATTTCCTGCGCGAGGTTATCTCCGCTAATGCAGATTCTAGCTTTACAGTCAAGCGCTCGCCTGACGCTCTGTCCCAAAGCTCCACTTCTCCACCCTCGAGACCCCTGCCGCAAACAATAACCCAGGGCATACCCAATAGCTCAGCATCAGCAAACTTGATCCCGGGAGACACCTTGCGGTCATCAAGCATCACGTCAAAACCCATCTCTTCGGCCTCGCCAGCAAGAGCCTCAGCGGCTTCAAAGACGCTCTCCTCTTTGCCTGCCGCGATGATGTGGATTTGTGCGGGGGCGACGGCTTCTGGCCAGATCAGACCCTTTTCGTCGTGAGACTGCTCGGCAATCACCGCAACAAGTCTTGTGACGCCTATTCCGTAGCTTCCCATGGTCACAGTTACCAGCTTGCCGTTTTCATCTAGGACCTTGAGGTCAAGCGCCTCGGCATACTTGCGCCCGAGCTGGAAGACGTGCCCGATTTCGATGCCTCGGGCCAGCTCAAGTGGACCGGAGCCATCGGGTGCGGGGTCGCCGGCAACTACCTCGGCGATATCTGCAATGCCATCAGCCGAGAAGTCCCTGCCGTAGGTGAGATGCCAAACGTGCTTCTCATCTTCATTAGCGCCAGTGATCCAGCTGGATCCCTTGGCAACACGAGGGTCCACAAAATAAGGAATCTTGCTCTCTGACTTTTCACCCAAAAACTGAGAACCATTCTTGGTTGGACCGATATAACCCTTGACCAGCTGCGGATGCTTAGCGAAGTCCTCCTCGGTGGCCTGCTCTACATCGTTGGGTGAGAACCATGCCTCAGCTCGCTTTTGGTCAACCTCGCGATCGCCCGGGATGCCCACAATCGCAAGCGACCGCTTACCCTCGGGCGAAACCAAAGCTAGGACAACATTCTTTAGAGTGTCCGCGGCCGTCCACTGACCGCCCTGTCTGGGGTGATTCTGATTTGAAAAGTCGACCAGGGTGGCGATGGTTGGAGTCTTCGGAGACTCGTGGATCTCGGCCGCAGGAGTATTTGAAGCATCTTGTTCTTGGGCCACTTCAAAACGAATCGCTTCGACGTTTGCCGCAAAGCCTCCCGAGGAGCGGACGAAAGTGTCCTCGCCGATTGGTGCCGGGCACAAGAATTCTTCTGACTTCGAGCCTCCCATTGCACCCGCATCAGCCTTGACGATTACGTAGTCGAGCCCGAGCCTCTTGAAAATCCGCTCATAGGCATCACGCTGCGCCTGATAGCTGACCTCGAGGCCCTCGTCGGAGACGTCGAAACTGTAGGCGTCCTTCATGATGAACTCGCGACCACGCAGGAGTCCAGCTCTGGGTCTTGCCTCGTCGCGGTACTTGAGCTGAATCTGATAGATGCTCAGTGGGAGGTCTTTGTAGGAGGTGTAGAGGTCCTTCACTAAAAGCGTGAAGACCTCCTCGTGGGTTGGGGCAAGCAGGTAGTCCGCGTCCTTGCGGTCTTTGAGCCTAAAAATGTTGTCGCCGTATTCTTCCCAGCGACCGGTGGCCTCATAGGGCTCCTTGGGTAGTAGCCCAGGGAAGTGAACCTCTTGGCTGCCAGCTGCTGCCATCTCCTCACGGACGATTTTCTCGATCTTGTTCTTGACCATTAGCCCAAGCGGCAACCAGGACCAGATACCCGGCCCCGCCCTGCGGATATAGCCAGCACGGACTAGGAGCTTGTGGCTATCAACCTCGGCATCAGCAGGATCCTCGCGGAGGGTTCTTAGAAAAAGTGTGCTCAGGCGATAAGGCATGCGCACAATGTTAGCTACTCGCCGACGGATACCTGTGCGGTTCCAAGCTCACTTGGATCCATTTCCGCGGCAATTCGGTTGGCCTCTTCGATCAGCGTCTGAACAATTTCGCTCTCAGGAACGGTCTTAATGACCTCACCTTTGACAAAAATCTGGCCCTTGCCGTTACCCGAGGCAACACCAAGATCAGCCTCTCTTGCCTCACCGGGGCCATTTACAACGCAGCCCATTACAGCCACACGAATCGGAACCGTTAGGTGCTTGAGGCCCTCGGTTACGTCGTCTGCGAGCGTGTAGACATCGACCTGTGCCCTTCCACAGCTTGGGCAAGAGACGATTTCGAGCTTTCTAGGTCTGAGGTTCAGGCTCTCCAAGATTTGCGAGCCCACCTTGATCTCCTCTACCGGCGGAGCAGAGAGGGAAACCCTGATCGTGTCTCCAATGCCCTGGCTCAAGAGCGCACCAAAGGCAACCGAAGACTTTATTGTTCCCTGGAATGCAGGGCCAGCCTCGGTAACACCGAGGTGCAGCGGCCAATCGCCGCGCTCAGCAAGTTGCTGGTAGGCGCTCACCATGACAACAGGATCGTTGTGCTTAACCGAGATCTTGAAGTCGTGGAAATCGTGCTCTTCAAACAGGGACGCCTCCCACACCGCGGATTCAACAAGAGCCTCAGCCGTTGGCTTGCCGTATTTCTCCAAGAGCCTTGGGTCCAAAGAACCTGCGTTCACGCCAATACGTATGGAGACTCCCGCGTCCTTGGCGGCCTTAGCAATTTCGCCAACCTGGTCGTCAAACTTTCTGATGTTTCCGGGGTTCACCCTGACCGCACCACACCCGGCATCGATTGCCTGGAAGACATAGCGAGGTTGAAAGTGGATATCCGCAATCACCGGAATCTGGCTGCGCTTTGCGATGATGCGAAGTACGTCTGCATCGTCCTGAGATGGCACCGCAACACGAACTATGTCGCAACCGGATGCCGTAAGTTCCGCGATCTGCTGCAGGGTGGCATTGATGTCTGTGGTCGGGGTAGTGGTCATCGACTGCACGGAAATTGGAGCGTCACCGCCCACGGCCACCTTGCCAACCATGATCTGCCGGGTCTTGCGCCTGGGAGCGAGAGTTGGAGGTGGTGACTTGGGAAGTCCGAGATTTACAGCCGGCACTTACGCCCCTTTACTTTTTCTCTAGCAATACAACAGTCAATTGCTAATTTAGCTTCCTAGCCCAGACTGATTGGGTTAATCAGGTCAGCAAGAATCAAGACGACCCCTGTGAAGATTAGTAGCACCCACATTCCATATGCCACAGGCAGAGCCTTCGCGGTGTCAACGGGTCCGGGATCTTTTCTGGTAACAAGGCGCGAAACCCTACGCTTTGCTCCCTCATAGAGAGCCCCTGCGACGTGACCACCATCAAGTGGCAATAGCGGAATCAGGTTGAAAGCAAACAGCGCAATGTTCAATGAGCCCAGAAGTAGCAGCAGCGAGGAAAACTTGGCCTCTAGAGGAATCTCTGCCGCGGTGAGCTCGCCAGCCAGCTGCCCAACACCAACGATCGATACCGCCCCATAGGGGTCGCGCTCGGCAAGGCCGAAGGTTGAGACAAAGACCTGGTATACCTGCTGCGGAAGTTCAACAATGAAGGCGAACATTGCCCCGGTCGCCGCTACCCCATAGCCGAGCGATTCACCGAGTGGCATTGGGTTGCTCGTGGGAGCAAGGCTGACGCCAATTATCGGGGTGAGCCTGGTTACCGGGTTTCCCTCACCATCAAGGCTAAGAGTGCCGTTTGAGTCGTAGACGGCCCTCTCAAAATAGCTCGGGGTAATGCTGAGACTTAGCTGCTGGCCGTTCCTGTCGACAACCAAAGTCGACGCCCCTTGACCTCGAGTGGTCATGATTTCCGTTACCTCGGCCCAGCTGACCACACTTGTGCCATTTACTGACAAGACCCTGTCGCCGTCGGCCATTCCGGCCTGGGCTGCGGGCGATATCGGTGCTCCCGCCGGGCAGCTACCATCGCTTGAAGCCTCTATGCACTGGTAAACCTTGGCCACGGTCAGCGAATTTTGCAGTGGGCCAATTCCCGTGAGGGCTATTGCAATTAGCAGCAGTCCAAGGAAAAAGTTCATCATGGGCCCACCCAGCATGATGGTGACTTTCTTCCAGGTGCTCAGCTCGTAAAACTGTCTACCTGAATCACCCTCTTCTTCCTGAGCGGCAATCTCCTTGCGAGCTTCCTTGATCCAGCTGGCAAACGGGCCACGGTAGGGCTTACTCTCCGTCGGATACATGCCGGCCATGAGAATGTAGCCGCCCAGTGGGAATGCCTTGAAGCCAAACTCAGTCTCGCCGCGCCGGCGAGAGAAAAATGTCGGGCCGAACCCGATCATGAACTGTTTTACCCTCACCCCAAAGGCTTTTGCTGGAGCGTAGTGGCCGAGCTCGTGGAGCCCAATCGAGAGGGCAATTCCGACAACCACCACCAAAATGCCGATTGCGTAAAGGGCTATGTCGAGCACGTAGTCAAGGTTACTAGCTGATCCGCTGGGCAATTAGAGAGTCTGCTGTGAGGCGAGCCCAAGCCTCAGATTCCAATACGCCCTCAAGAGTGAGGCTTGCAGGGGGGTTGTGCTGCTCAATTACCTGGTCGATGATGCTGACGATCTCGACAAAGCCAATTTGCCCTGCCAAGAACGCTTCAACTGCCTGCTCATTGGCAGCGTTATAGACAGCGGGGAAAGTAAGTCCTCGAAGGGCGACCTCACGAGCAAGTGGAATGGCCTTGAAAACCTCTTCGTCGATTGGCTCGAACTCCCACGAGTGACTCTGAGTCCAGTCAATTGGCGCCACAGCACCTGGTTGCCGCTTTGGCCAATCAAGCGCAAGCGCTATCGGAAGCTTCATGTCGGTAATTGAGCACTGAGCGATAGCAGATCCGTCAGAGTACTCCACCATCGAGTGAACAGCTGACTGCGGGTGAACGGTTATCGCAATCCTGTCAATCGGGACACCAAAAAGCAGCTGGGCCTCGATCATCTCTAGGCCCTTGTTCACCATAGATGCCGAGTTGATAGTGATGATTCGGCCCATAGACCAAGTCGGGTGCTTGAGCGCCTGCTCAATAGTCACCGACCTAAGCTGCTCGGCGCTAAATCCTCTGAAAGGCCCGCCGCTTGCGGTCAGAATCAGCTTTTCAATCTCAGCTTCATCTCCCGACCTCAGACATTGTGCGAGCGCCGAATGTTCAGAGTCAACCGGAACAATCTGACCAGGGCTTGCAATGCTGGTGACAAGCTCACCGCCAACGATTAGCGACTCCTTGTTTGCTAGAGCAAGGGTCTTGCCGCTTTCGAGGGCTGCGAGGGTGGCGGCAAGCCCGGCAGACCCGCTAATGCCGTGTACCAGAACATCGGCCTGAATATCCTTCGCCAGCTTGGCTGACTCGTCTGCGCCGAGTGCAACCTCGTCGCGAGTCAAACCAAACTCAATGCGCTGCTGTTCTAATAGCTCCGTGGAGGTGTTTGCCGAGATCCCGACGACCTTGAACCGATCGGGAAACTGCCTGATTAGGTCTAGAGCCTGAGAGCCAACCGAACCGGTAGAACCAAGAACTATCACCGAACGCATAGGGAAAGCTTAGAACCCGCTTCGAAGTTATGGATCTTGAGCCAGAAAACAGCATTGAGAATCTAGACTTCTGACATGACTCTCGAGCAGAAGCGCAACGTCGTCACCGCTATTCCTGGGCCTAATTCCGTCGCCCTTCAGAAGCGTCGCACCGAGGTAGTATCCGCGGGAGTTGGCACGATGTTGCCCATCTTCATCGAAGAGGCGCACGGCGCGATCTTGAAAGACGCTGATGGTAACCACTTGATTGACATGGGCTCTGGCATTGGCGTTGTCACCATTGGTCACACCAACGAGAAGCTTGTAGCCGCTGTTCAAGAGCAGGTTGCCAAACTAACCCACACCCTTTTCACCGTCGCTCCCTACGAGCCATATGTCAAGGCAGCTGAACTCCTCACCAGCCACGCTCCATGCGGAAAAAAGAAAAAGGCCGCGTTCTTTAACTCGGGTGCTGAGGCTGTCGAAAACGCGGTAAAGATTGCAAGAAAGGCGACCGGTCGCACCGAGATTGCGGCTTTTGACCACTCCTACCATGGCCGCACCAATCTCACGATGGCCATGAACTTCAAGGCTCACCCCTACGGAACCGGCTTTGGACCCCTTGCAGGCAGTGTCCACCATGCCCCAATGAGCTACCCGTTTAGAGACCCTGAGGGTATGACCGGACCTGAGGCAGCAACCAGGGCAATCACCTACCTAGAAAAGCGGGTTGGTGCATCCCAACTTGCAGCACTATTTATCGAACCAATACAGGGCGAGGGCGGCTTCATTGTTCCGGCGCCAGGGTTCCTGCTTACGCTTCAGGAGTGGACCAGGGCAAACGGTATCGTGCTGGTCGCTGACGAGGTTCAAAGCGGCATGGCAAGGACCGGAAAGTGGTTTGCCAGCGAGTGGGAGGAGGGCTTCGAGCCTGACCTCATCACAGTCGCCAAGGGAATTGCAGGGGGCATGCCCCTATCCGGAGTTGTCGGCCGGGCCGAGATTATGGATGCCGCCCACGCAGGCGGACTCGGAGGAACCTTCGGCGGCACCCCAACGGCTGTTGCCGCTGCGGTTGCAGTTATGGAGCAGTTCGAAGAGGGCGACTGGTTTGAAAGAGCCGAGCAGATTGGCGAAATACTATCGGGCAGGCTCACTGCAATGCAGAACAACTACCCGGTAATTGGCGATGTGCGCGGCAAGGGAGCAATGCAGGCGATCGAGCTGGTCAGGCCAGGGACCATGGACCCAAACCCTGAGGCCACCGATGCAGTGATGAAGCACTGCCACCAAAACGGTGTTTTGGTGCTCAATGCTGGTACCTACAACAACGTTCTAAGATTCCTACCTCCGCTTGCGATCAGCGACGAGCTGCTGCACGACGCACTTGACGTTCTTGCAGCCGGACTGGCCAAGCTCTAGCTCCAACAAATCCCGGGGAAACCCGCAAGAGTCAAAGGTGATTCATGAGTTCCACTTATCCGCACCGTCAGCGCTTGGCTGAGCTTTTCCAGCGCGAACAAAGGCGCTTTCAAGAAACTCACCAGGCAAGCTTGTTAGCTCATAGTTCCGGCAGGGACAGCATGCTTGCTGGAGTCCCCATGATTTGGATGGCCAAGTGGCCAGGAGGCTTCCCTGTTTATGTGAAAAGTGCCTCGGGGGCAAGATTCATAGATCTTGACGACAACGAATACACCGACTTCTGCCTTGGCGACACCGGCTCAATGTCCGGTCACTCCCCCAGGCCAACAGTTTTGGCCATTAGCGAGCAGGCCGAAAAGGGCATCACACTCATGCTCCCAACCGAGCAGGCCGCCAAGAACGCCCGGGAACTCGAGCGCAGGTTTGGCTTGCCTAAATGGCAATTCACTCTTAGCGCGACAGATGCAAACCGGCACCTGATTCGCTTTGCTAGGCATGTCACTGGCAAGAAAAAGATTGCGGTCCACGACTACTGCTACCACGGCACCGTAGACGAGACATTTGCAAACCTTGCGCCTGACGGCACCACCACATCACGCAAAAACAACATTGGTGCCCCTGTTGCCCTGGACCAAACGACTGTCTCGGTCCCCTTCAATGACCTCGCTGCCGCGGAGGCTGCGTTCGCGACCGGTGAGGTGGCCGCGATGCTGATGGAGCCTGCGCTGACGAACATCGGCATCGTGCTGCCCGATGCTGGCTATCTAGAGGGCATGCAGGAGCTGTGCAGAAAATACGAGATTATCTGGATCCTCGATGAGACCCACACTCTCTCTGCTGGACCCGGCGGCATGACGGCCCAACTTGGCCTGAAGCCAGATGCGCTAGTGCTCGGCAAAACCATTGGTGGTGGAATTGCAGTCGGCGCTTACGGAATGACCGAGACCTTTGCTGAGACAATCGCAGCATCAATGGAGCTAGAGAGTATTGATGTGGGTGGGGTTGGTGGAACCCTCGCCGGAAACGCCCTCTCAATGGCAGCTGTTGGCGCAACCTTGACCGAGGTACTCACGCCGGAGGCCTTTGAGCACATGGAGTCGCTTGCGATTATGTGGCAGCAGGGCATTCAGGAAATCATCGATGAGTTTGGTCTTGAGTGGCAGGTGTCACGAGTTGGGTGCAGGGGTGAATACAGCTTCCGCTCCACTGCACCCAAGACCGGCGCCGAGGCGGCGGCAGCTGAGGACTTTGAGCTTCAGCAGTTTCTACAGCTGCACGCCCTGAATCGAGGAATACTCATGACCCCGTTTCACAACATGACCCTGATGAGTCCGGAGACTAGGCAAGAGGACGTAGAGCGTCACCTGAGCCACTTCCGCGAGGCAGGGATTGAATTATTTGGTAATTAGCTTCTTCTGCTTCCTTGAAGAGCGAATCTGAACTACCAGCACAATTGCAATAGCAACCAAGAACACGAACGAGCCAATTACGTTGGCCTCTGCGGGGATGCCTCTTGCGGCTGCTGTGTAGACGAACTTGGGGAAGGTGTCCAAAGCGCCGGAATTGAACTGAGTGATGATGAAGTCGTCGAAGCTAAGCGCGAATGCCAACATTGCAGCGGCCAAAATGCCCGGCAGAAGTAGCGGGAAGGTAATGCGCCAGAAAACCTGAGCTGCGTTTGCGTAGAGGTCGCGACCGGCTTCCTCAAGCGCAGGATCCAGTGTCGCAACCCTCGCCTTCACCGTGACCACAACAAAGCTCAAGGTGAACATCGTGTGAGCGATAATGACGGTCGGCAGACCCTTTTGCCAACCAAAGTCCAAAAACTGCGCCGCAAGTCCAGCTCCCATAACCACCTCGGGGGTTGCCAGGGGCAGGAACAGCAGCAGGTTTGTGGCACTGCGGAAACGGAAGCGATAGCGCACGAGTGCGATTGCGATCATGGTCCCCATGATTGTCGCAACCACCGTCGCGCTCACTGCGACGATTACAGAGTTTCCAAACGCATCACAGACCTCTTGCTGGTTGCAAACATCTAGCCAGTTGTCCAAGGTAAAGCCGCGCCAGATGATGTTCGACTTTATGGAGTCATTGAAGGAGAAAACGAAGGTGTAAATGATTGGAATCGCCAAGAATGCGAAGGTGAGAGCGACGTAGGTGGGCAGTAGGTACTTGCCAAGTGAAAGCTTCACAGCAGGTCCTCCGTTCCGCTCTTGCGAACGTAGGCGGAGACCAGAATCACAATCGCAGCCATGAGAAGCACCGATAAAGCCGACGCCGTTGGGTAATCCTGAATCCGCAGGAAGTTCGCCTCGACCACGTTGCCGATCATTGCCGTATCAGTACTTCCCAAAAAGTCCCTGCTGGCAACAACGTAGTCACCACTAATCGGTATGAAGGTGAGCAGGGTTCCTGAGATCACACCTGGCAAAGACAGCGGGAAGGTGATCTTTCGGAACGTCGTGACGGAGTTTGCGTAAAGATCTTGACCAGCCTCAACCAGCCTCAGATCAAGCCTGTCTAAGGAGGCATAAATCGGAAGTGTCATGAACGGAATGAAGTTGTAGACCAGACCAAAAATAACGGCAAAGTCCGTACCGATTATGTAGCTATCGGCACCCATCAAACCGACATCTTTCAAGGTATTTAGAAGCCAAGAATCGTTAGAAAAGATCTGCTTCCACGCAAAGGTGCGCAGCAACATCGAAATAAAGAAGGGAGCAATGACAAGGGTGAGGAGCATGCCCTTGAGAAGCGGGCGGTTCCTTGCGGTGACTCCGATGAAGTAGGCAATGGGGTAGCTAACTGCAAGTGCGATAACAGTTGCAATCAGAGCAAAACTAAACGAGCGGAAAATCTGCGGTGCATATTGGCCGAGGGCATAGCCATAGTTGCCAATCTCGAGTGCGACGTCATAGCGACCAATGACACCAGTCGCGCTGGGAGCCTTAAGTGAGGTCAGAATCAGCGAGAAGAGCGGGGTAAGGAAGAAAAGACCCAGGTAAAAAAGGCCCGGCAAAAGAAGGTAGAGAGCAACGCGACCGGTCTTGGTGGGCTTTTGGCTTGCGACCGGCGCCTGCGGCCCTAACGCTACAAATGCCACCTCTAGGCCCTACTCTGCGACTTCTTCTTCGCCGGTTGGTAGATCGGCAAGCCCAAAGCTGTGCTCCACCTTCCAGCTAACCCAGACCTCAGCCCCAAGCTCAACCACTGGGGATTTACCCACGTTCTGGGCAAACACTGTTATCTCGCCAACATCAGGAATCTCGATTTGATACTGGTTCGAGACACCGGTAAACCGAATATCGGTGATGGTTCCCGGGCCCAGGGTGTTTACGGCTGGATCGCTTGCTGGCTTCTCGGGGTGGAAAGAGGTCTTTTCCGGACGAACACCAATCGCAACCTTGCCCTTGGTTTTCTCAACTCTCGCTGCCGGAGCGGCAAGCCTATTTCCCTTGAAATTGATTGCGAGCTTTGCATCGTCAGCTTCTGCGACCTCACCAACAAAAAGATTTGACTGTCCCAAGAATTTGGCGACGAATGCCGTCTTGGGTCTGTCGTAAAGGGCCTCGGGGGCACCCATTTGCTCGATGTGACCATGGTTCATCACGGCAACCGTGTCAGCCATGTCCATGGCCTCTTCCTGGTCGTGAGTGACGTGGAGGAACGTGAGGCCCACCTCCATTTGAATCGCCTTGAGCTCAATCTGCATCTGCCTACGTAGCTTGAGATCTAGTGCTCCAAGTGGCTCATCCAGAAGCAACAGTGCGGGTCGGTTCACGAGCGCACGAGCAAGCGCCACGCGCTGTTGCTGTCCTCCCGACAGTTGCTGTGGTCTGCGGGCTGCAAGGTGCTGAAGTTCAACCATTTCGAGAGCAGCCTGAGCCCTCTGCTGAGGGTTATCGACTTTGCGCTGCTTTAGTCCAAACGCCACGTTCTCCTCCACGCTCATGTGTGGGAAGAGTGCGTAGTTCTGAAAGACCGTGTTTACGGGTCTGTGGTGTGGCTTTTGGTCGGTGACATCGTTGCCGCCAATCAGGATGTGGCCCGCACTCGGAGTCTCGAGGCCGGCAATCATCCTCAGGGTCGTGGTCTTGCCACAGCCCGATGGGCCAAGTAGCGCAAAGAATTCCCCGGCCGGAATTTTGAGGTCGAGGTCATCGACCGCAACAAAACCGGGGAACTCCTTGCGAATACTCTCTAGCTCGAGGTCTTGACCGCGAGCAACGAAGTCAGCGGACACTAAGCCCCTAGCAGTAGGTTCTGCCAAGCAGATGCAAAGCGCTGCTCTTCCTGACCGGTGAGCGAGCGGAATGCCTTCGACTTTGACAGAGTGTCAGCGTTAGGGAAGATCAGCTGGTTCTCTGCTAGCTCTGGGTCTTCCTCGGCTGCCGCATCCTGCGCACCAACTACCGGGGTGATGTAGTTCACCCACAGCGCTAGCTCTGCAGCGTTTGCTGGATCGTAGTAGAAGTTGATTAGCTCCTCAACGTTGCGCTTGTGAGTCGCGCCGTTAGGAGTAACGAACACATCCGCCCATAGCGTTGCACCAGACTCAGGGAAGATGAATCCGAATGGCTCTGGGTCATCGTCGGTGCCGGCCTCGTAGTTGATAACGGTGATATCACCTGACCATGCAGTGGAGGCAATGATGTTGCCAGTCGCTAGGTCATCGAGATAGCTGTTACCGCGAACGTTGTAGATCTGTCCGGCGTCAATCTGCTCCTTGATTGCATCGAGGGCAGCCATGAAGGCGTCCTCGCTGAGGCTTGAGCTGGAGGTGATGTCAATGCCCTGGCTCATCAGCACAAGGCCTACTGTGTCGCGCATCTCTGAAAGGAGTCCGACGCGACCCTTGAGCTCTGCTGCCCAAAGGTCAGCCATTGAACCCGGGGCGTCCTTGCCGGTTGCATCCTTGTAGGCCTGCTTGTTGTAGCCAATGCCGGCAAAGCCTGCCTGCCATGGAATTGAGTAGATACGGTCTGGGTCCTCAGCGGAACCTAGGTAGCTTGGCGCAATGTTTGCGACCTTATTTGGCATGTTGTTGTTGTCATAGGTCTGCAGGTAGCCAAGGTTCTGGAGCCTAGATGCCATCCAACCGGTTGGGCAGGCCACATCAGCACCGATGTCGGCACCGAGCTCTAGCTGGTCTTTGACCTTCGCGTACCAGGTGTCGTTGTCGTCGATCTCGATTCGGTAATCAACGCTGATCCCGCTCTCGGCCTGGAAGCGCTCCAGGGTTGGGTAGTTGCCGTCGTCGTCCTCGTCCATGTAGGCAGGCCAGTTGTGCCAGATCAATACCTTTTCTGAGTCCGAAACGTCGGTTGCTGCAACCTGGCCTTCGTCTGCTGGTGCGCAGGATGCAAGGGTAAGTGCAGCTGCCGTTCCACCAACTCCGGCCAGTGCCGCGCGCCTGGAAATCTGGTGATTCCTAGCCATCTGAACTAGGTCCCGCAGCATTGGGTCTTGCGGTAGTTCTCGCTTCATTGCTTCTCTCCTAAATCCGCATTTCGCGGCTTGTATTCATTCTCAGGCGCTTCGGTTGAATCCGAATTGCTCAAAGTTTGGCACAAATTCCTTCCAACGCCGTAAATGAAATCTAACTTTTGCTTTCAGTCTCCGATGTAGTGCATTACGTGCTTGACGCGCGTGTAGTCCTCGAACCCGTAGGCCGAGAGATCTTTGCCATAACCCGAGTGCTTGAAGCCTCCGTGAGGCATCTCAGCTGCAAGTGGAATGTGGCAGTTAATCCAGACAGCACCAAAGTCCAGGTGCTTAGCAAAACGCATTGCCCTGGTGTGGTTGGTGGTCCAGACCGATGAGGCAAGTCCATACTTCACATCGTTTGCCCAGGTCAAAGCCTGCTCATCGTCCTTGAACTTCTGGACTGTAAGCACCGGCCCAAAGATCTCCTGCTGGATGTGCTCGTCGTCCTGCTTGAAACCAGATAGGACTGTCGGCTCAAGGAAGTAGCCCTTACCGGAGAGCCTGTTGCCGCCCATTTCGACCTTGGCGTGGGCAGGAACTCGATCGATAAACCCTTGCACACGCTCTAGCTGAGAAGAGTTGTTGACGGGACCAAACAGGACATCGGGGTCCGATGGCATTCCGACCTTCGCACTCGCCTTGACCTCGGCTAGAAGTGCTGCCATGAATGAGTCGTAGGCCTTCTCGTGAACCAGCAGCCTGGTGGCAGCTGTGCAGTCCTGGCCAGCGTTGAAGAATCCCGCAGCCACGATGCCCGCGGCCGCCTTCTCCATCTCGGCATCGTCAAAGACGATTACCGGTGCCTTGCCACCGAGCTCGAGGTGAACTCGCTTTAGATCCGAGGAGGCCGACTTCGCGACCTCCATACCAGCACGGACAGAGCCGGTGATGGAGACCATCTGCGGGATCGGGTTCTCTACCATCATGCGTCCGGTGTCGCGGTCGCCAGCGATGACGTTGAAGACTCCCGGAGGCAGGTGCTTGTTTGCAATTTCGGCCAAGAAAAGAGTTGAGGCGGGAGTGGTGTCCGAAGGCTTCAGAACAATGGTGTTACCAGCGGCAATCGCGGGTGCAAACTTCCAGACCGCCATATTCAGCGGGTAATTCCAAGGAGTTACCTGGCCGATGACGCCGATTGGCTCGCGCCTAATCGAGGAGGTGTGGTCAGCTGTGTACTCAGCTGTTGCCTTGCCCTCTAGGTTTCTAGAGGCACCGGCAAAGAAGCGAATCTGATCAACAGAAGGAACCATCTCGTAGTCAACGAGGGTTGCTCTTGGCTTACCCGTGTTTTCGCTCTCCAGGTCCGCCGCCTTGTCAGCGTGCTTCTCGAGCTCGTCTGCAATTCTGAATAGGGCTAGCTGGCGCTCAGCTGGTGTGACCTGCGACCATTCTTCGAAAGCCGCATGAGCTGTCTCAAATGCGTGATTTACGTCCTCTGCACCGGATACTGGTGCGTGAGCGTAGACCTCTTCGGTTGATGGGTTGATGACATCGCTCACCCCACTGGCAGCCGGGGTTACATACTTGCCACCAACGAAGTTCTGAAGCTTTCTTACTGACAACTGAATTCACTCCTCATTGAGATAGGTACCTTGATGCTAGACCCGCAATGGTCTACCCGACATTAAAAATGAAAAAGAGTGCCGATTTCGTAACTTATTTGTAAAAAAACTGCGGAATACCTATTTTCAGCCCTCGATTGGTGTGATACTCGACCCATGTCTAGGACGACGAGAACGCGGCAGTCGCAGCTCGACGAAATCTCAAAGCAGATCATCGAGCAGCTGCAGCACGACGGCCGGAAGTCCTATGCCGAGATTGGCAAGGTCGTGGGGCTTTCTGAGGCTGCCGTTAGGCAGCGGGTTCAGAAGCTAACGGATTCGGGCGTGATGCAGATCGTTGCCGTCACCGACCCGCTGCGTCTGGGCTTTTCTCGCCAGGCAATGATTGGCATCAAGTGCGTAGGTGATGTCACCGAGGTTGCCGAGGCACTTTCCACTCTGCCAGCGGTCGACTACGTCGTTCTCACCGCCGGAAGCTTCGACCTGATGGTCGAAGTCGTTTGTGAGGATGACGACCACCTGATTGCTCTTCTGAATCAAAGAATTAGGACGCTTCCTCAGGTAACCTCTGCAGAAACATTTGTCTACCTAAAGCTGCACAAGCAGTTTTACAACTGGGGAACCAGATAGGTCCCAAACAAAGTAAAGAAGTGATAATCGATGGCGATTTCAGAGAGCAGAAAAACTAACCCCTTGAAGGGGCTAATCGGCAGGGTTAAGCCCAAGCCGACATCAAGCGCTGAACTCAAGCTCTATGAGGCGATGAAGGCCGGCAAGGAAGTTGGCGACAAGATGTGGCAGGAGGCCGCCAAGAAGCACTCATGGCTGCACTTCACCCGCCACAGCCCCTACCAGAAGATCGACATGACGATCATCGAGCGCGGCGAGGGTCACTATCTAATCGACTCCAAGGGTCGCAAGGTAATCGACGGCCTCTCAGGGCTATTCACCTGCAACATAGGCCATGGCCGCCAGGAACTTGCGGATGCGGCACAGAAGCAGATGATGGAGCTGGACTTCATGCCGCTTTGGTCTTACCACCACCCAAGGGCTATTGAGCTATCCGAGAGATTGCTTTCCTACGCACCCGAGGGCATGACCAGAATTTTCTTCACCACTGGCGGCACCGAGGGCGTCGAGTCGGCATGGAAGATCGCAAAGCAGTACTTCCGCATGACCGGCAAGCCACAGAAGCACAAGGTCATCTCCCGAATGACCGCTTATCACGGCACGAGTCACGGAGCGCTGTCAATCACGGGTATTCCTGCCTTCAAGCAGATGTTCGAGCCACTAGTGCCGTCGGCATTTAGGGTGCCGAACACCAACTACTACCGGGCTCCTCATGAGTTTAAGAATGAGGACGAGTTTGGAATCTGGGCTGCAAACAGGCTCGAGGAAGCCATATTGTTTGAAGGGCCCGATACGGTTGCTGCCTTCTTCGTTGAGCCAATCCAAAACGCTGGTGGTTGCTTCACCGCCACCAAGGCTTACTTCCAAAGAATCAGGGAAATCTGTACCAAGTACGACGTGATTCTGGTGGCAGACGAGACCATCACCGGCTACGGCAGAACAGGTGAGATGTTTGGCTCACAGCGCTATGACATCCAGCCGGACATGATGGTGACCGCAAAGGCCATCACCTCAGGTGCTCAGCCGCTTGGCGCGCTATACCTGAAGGAGAAGTTCTTCACACCATTCGACGATGGCACAAAAACTCTCGCCCACGGCTACACCTTCGGAGGCCACCCGGTTGCGTGTGCAGTGGCGCTTGCCAACCTCGACATCTACGACAAAGAGAAGATTGTTGACAACGTCCGAAAGAACTCACCGGTCTTCCGCAAGACTCTCGAGAAGCTCTATGACCTTCCGATTGTTGGCAATGTCCGCGGTGACGGTTACTTCTTCGCCGTCGAGATGGTGAAGAACAAGGAGACCAAGGAGACCCTGACCGGCCCCGAGGCCGAGAAGCTCCTGAGAGGCTTCCTCAACACCGCACTCTACGAGGCCGGACTCTACTGCCGCGCCGATGACAGAGGGGACCCTGTAATCCAGCTTGCTCCCCCGCTAACTATCGGGCCCAAGGAGTTCGACGAGATAGAGCAGATCCTGCGCAAGGTTCTAACTGAGGCTTGGAAGAGACTCAACTCGTAAGTTCTCCACAACCCAAAAGCGTGCTTGCCATTAAGTGTGTAACTTGTAGCCATGGAAGAAATCACCGCAAGAGAAGTGTTCACAACGGCACTCGGCACTCTCTCCGTCTGTGTTTCGAAGGGACGAGTTGTAGAGGTGGGCTTCGTTAGCGAAGCTCTGCCAAGCTTTGCCGAAAGCAGCTCGGATAACACACTGGCTAAAGAAGCTGCCAGCCAGCTGCGCGATTACTTTGCGGGCAAGCGAGAAAGCTTTGATCTTCCGCTTCACTTTTCGGGGACAAAGTTTCAAGAGGAAATCTGGCAGGAGATAGCAAAGGTCCCCTTTGGCCAAAGCGCTACCTACAAAGACCTTGCGATGAGAATCGGAAAGCCGCAGGCTGCCCGGGCTGTCGGAGGTGCCGTAGGAGCAAACCCAATAGGCATCATTGTCGGTTGCCATCGAATTCTCGGCTCTTCAGGAAAACTCACCGGCTACTCAGGTGGCAGCGGAGTCCCAACCAAGAAAAAGCTCCTTGAGCTTGAAGGGATCGCCTACAAGTGAACACCAGAGTTCACCCTGATGGCCTTGAGCGTTGCATCTGGGTAACGGACGACCAGATCTACATCAACTACCACGACACCGAGTGGGGAACCCCGACCAAGGATCAAAGATCACTCTTCGAGGGGATTTGCCTGGAGGGCTTTCAGGCAGGGCTGAGTTGGATAACCATCCTCAAAAGGCGCGAGGGTTTTCGACGGGTATTCGAAAACTTCGAACCGGAAAAAGTTGCCCGATTTGATGAAAACAAGGTGAGCGTGCTGCTTCAAGACGAGCGCATCATAAGAAATCGTGCCAAGGTGATCTCCGCAATCAATAACGCGAGAGTTGTCACAGACAATGCAATTGACCTTGTTGAGCTGATGTGGTCCCACGCTCCCACGAAACCCCAGACCCCCAAAAAGAACTTTGAATGGAAAGCAGCAAGCGAAGAGTCCGAGGCATTGAGTAAGACCCTGAAGAAACTTGGGTTCAGCTTTGTCGGTCCAACCACTATGTATGCTCTGATGCAATCGACGGGCATGGTTCAGGACCACGCCCCAGGCTGTTTTATAAGAGCCTGAAAAAATCACCCCTCCCACTACATTGGTTTATTGGGAGAGTAAATGACAGCTGAAGAGTTCAATCGGGTTTATCGCGCCCACCTACCCGAAATAACCCGTTTCCTAGCTCGCAGACTCCCGAGCGAGAGCGTGGAAGACATTGCCGGGGACCTATTCGAGATCGCCTGGAATAAGCGAAGTTCAATACGGGCGGGCGAAGAACTCCCATGGCTCTACAAGACAGCCAGATACCTAATTGCTAACCACCGAAGAAAACAGTCTGGGCGACTGGCAATAATCGAACGCCTCCGCGAGCCTGTCGCAGCTCCTTCGGCCGAGTCCGTCGCCATAGCTGATCTAGCAATGGCCGATGCCTGGCAGCAGCTGCCCGAGAAAGAGCTGGAGACCCTCGCTCTGTGGGCAATTGAAGGTCTTGAACCAAGTGACATAGCCAAAGTCCTAGGCCAGAGCGAGAATGCGATCAACATAAGGCTCTCCAGAGCGAAAAAGAATCTTTTGATGGCCTTTGAAAAAACTGGCGAAGAAACTACATAACCAGATTATGGAAGACAACGAACTTAGAAACCTTCTAAAGAAGGCCGATACCAAGGCTTCTCTCGAACCGATGAACGAGACGGTAGTTGCCAAGGCAGCCATGAAACAGCGCAAAGCACCCATGTCCTATCGAGGCTTTAGGGCACTTGTTGGTTCGCTCGGTGCTGCGGCACTGGTTGTGGGGATAACACTTCCCTCCGCGCTGCAACCGCAGCCACTTTTCGAGCTTGCCTCCTCCGGCAGCTCTGGCAGAGACAGCGCAATGGCAACACAGGAGTCCTCGGTTGCAGCAGACAGCGCCATGATTTGGCCCGGCTGGTTCGAATACAACTACATTGCCCAGGGCCTGGGCACAGAAGGTGGCAGTGGGGAAATCTTCGAGGTTCGTAAAAAAGGCAACCCCACCCAGATCCTAAGAAATGTCGCGACAGTCTTTGGCATCGAGGGAGAGCCCAAGCAGGATGACTGGTCAACAGCCGAATATCCCAGCTACTCGATCTCGGGAGAGGACTTTTCAATTTCCATCTACTGGTCAGGTCCAGGTGGCTGGTACTTCAGCCGCTGGAACCAGGACTACTTCCGCAGCTGCCCCGAGCCTGCGATGGAGGAGGCCGTGGAGGGTGACGGTGAGACAGACTCCACAATGGACGAGTCCTACGTTTGCGAGGAAATCAGACCAGAGCCTGGCCTGATTCCGTCTGAACAGGAAATGCTGTCCCAAGCCGAGAGCCTCTTCAGCACACTCGGCGTCGACTTTGACCGTGCCCTTGCGAGGGTTTGGAGGGACGACTGGGGTGGCTCAGTATCCATGCCGATGATTCTTGATGGCAACGCAATCCCTCTTGAGAGCTACATCGGCTGGGGCTCCGACGGTGAGGTTTCCTATGCCTCCGGCTACAGCGTTGAAATCGTCTCCAGGGGTAACTTCGACACCATTTCTGCCACAGACGCTGTAGAGAGAATTAGCGACTGGCGCTGGTATGGCTCTGTGGCCTCAAGCTACTACGAGCAGTACTACGCAACCACTGCCGTGGCAGAGAGCGCGATCGAGCGCGATGCAGCGGCTAGCGGTGGTGAAGATTCAGCCAGCAGCGACGAGCCGATGCCAGTTGAGCCAGAACAGCCGACTGAGCCCGAGATTGTTGATGTATTCGTAAATCGTTCCGAGACAGCCCTGGCTGCCGCGTATGACGGTAGCGGCAACATGTGGCTTGTTCCCGCTTACATTCTCCACAACGACCAGGGGTGGTTCGATGTGATCATTGCTGTTGAAGAAGGGGTGATTCAGCTCCCCGAGCCTTACGACATCATGCCCCTGAACGACACCGAGGAAATGATCATGCCCGAAGAGGGGAACTAGAAGCCGGCTGGAACCAGTAGTTCCACTTTTCCTTTACTCATTCTTGCCCCCAGGCCAGCGGAGGCAGCAACCGACTCAACGTCTGAAATGCTTTTGAGGCCCCTAAGCAATGCAGCGCGAACAAATGCCCCCTTGGCCTTTTTGTTGAAGTGGTTCAGCGCTTTGCCGCTTTTTTCGTCCAGCACCTCAACAAACCAAGAGTCACGATCTTCTGGCACGGGGTTTAGCTCAACATATGCCTTGGAGCGCATGTCCAAAACCTCTCCAATCATTCGTGGCCAGACCTCCTTGTGGGAGTCGGTCCAAAGCTTCTTGAGGTTTACCCCTGGCAGTTTGGAACCGGCACTAAAGCGATAGTAGGGAATCTGCTCGGTCGCAGGCAGCAGGCCAAAAAGCGCAGACTGGATGAAAACCTGCTCAGCGGCTCTCTTCCTCGCCTCCTCGCTCAGTGAATCAAAGTCGAGGGCATCAAACAATACGCCGGTGTAGCGGGAAATGGCTGGCATGGTTGCTGCCGTCAAAAGTTCCAGGTTCGCATCAATATCTGCGAGATTTCGAGCACCAAGCTTTAGGGCCTTAGCTGCCGCTTGTTTGTCTCGACATAGCTTGACGAGCTTCCCAATTACGAGGTCTCTGGTGTCATCGAGTGCTGCCCAAATGATTGCGGAGCGATCTATAGAAACGCCGGCGCCGCCGGGACGCTTGGTCTCCGACGGCGGAAGCAGGATAAGCATTTACTAGCTGACCAGTTGGGCATCCCGAACTACGACGGTAACCACGTCGGACTCCATGGACAAAAAGCCGCCCTCTTCGGTCTTAGCAACGACCTTTCCCGATGCGGAGGAGATGCGAATCTCTCCGGCAACCAGGACCGCAAGCATGGGCTCGTGACCGGCCAGCAGGCCAATCTCACCAACAGCTGTCTTGGCGACAAGCATGTCAGCCTTGCCCGACCAGATTTCTTTCTCGGTCGAGACTACGTTGACGGTGATTTGGTTCGCCACTAACCGAGGTCCTTCTTGATGCGCTCGTAGGCCTTCATTACGTCATCGATACCACCGCAGTTGAAGAAGGCCTGCTCTGGAACGTGGTCCAACTCGCCATCAGCAATCATGCGGAAGCCTTCGACGGTGTCCTTGAGGGAAACGGTCGAACCTTCGATGCCGGTGAATTTGGTTGCCATGTAGGTGTTCTGGGAGAGGAACTGCTGGATCCTACGTGCCCTAGAGACGGTGATCTTATCCTCCTCGGAGAGCTCCTCAACACCCAAGATGGCGATGATTTCCTGAAGTTCCTTGTTCTTCTGCAGGATTGCCTTGACCCTAATCGCGGTGTCGTAGTGATCCTGGCCGATGTAGGCAGGGTTCAAGATACGCGAGGTCGAAGCAAGTGGGTCCACAGCCGGGTACAGACCTTTGGCAGCAATCTCACGGCTTAGCTCGGTGGTTGCGTCGAGGTGGGCGAATGTGGTTGCCGGTGCGGGGTCTGTGTAGTCATCGGCAGGCACGTAGATAGCCTGCAGCGAAGTGATCGAGTGGCCTCTCGTTGAGGTAATGCGCTCCTGGAGCACACCCATCTCATCCGCGAGGTTTGGCTGGTATCCAACAGCCGACGGCATACGACCGAGAAGGGTCGAAACCTCAGAACCTGCCTGGGTGAAACGGAAGATGTTGTCGATGAACAAAAGTACATCCTGGCCCTGCACATCACGGAAGTACTCCGCCATAGTCAGCGCGGAAAGCGCTACGCGAAGACGGGTTCCAGGTGGCTCATCCATCTGGCCGAAGACCAGTGCGGTCTTCTCGAGAACGCCGGCCTCCTTCATCTCCTCGATGAGGTCATTTCCCTCACGGGTACGCTCTCCAACACCCGCGAAAACCGAAACACCATCGTGGTTCTCGGCAACACGGTAGATCATTTCCTGAATCAAAACGGTCTTACCAACACCGGCACCACCGAAGAGGCCGATCTTTCCACCCTGCACATAAGGGGTTAGCAGGTCGATGACCTTGATGCCGGTCTCAAACATCTGAGTCTTGGACTCAAGCTGGTCGAAGGCTGGTGGGGTGCGGTGGATTGGCCAGCGCTCCTTGATCTCGAGCTTGTCACCAGGCTCACCGTTGAGCACATCACCAATGACGTTGAACACCTTGCCCTTGGTCACATCGCCAACTGGCACCGAAATCGGTGCTCCAGAGTCATGAACAATGCCGCCGCGGACCAGACCATCGGTTGGCTTCAGCGCAATGGCACGAACCAGGTCGTCACCGAGGTGCTGGGCAACCTCCAGGGTCAGGGTGGACTTCTCCTTGCCCAGGACAATCTCTGTGGTCAGGGCGTTGTAGATCTCCGGGATTGAATCGTGCGGGAACTCGATGTCGACCACCGGTCCGGTAACGCGCGCGATGCGACCCGTTGCTGTCTTTGTGCTCTCGGCCATTGTGCTTTCTCTTTCTTAGTCCTCGGATACCGTGGATAGTGCGTCCGCACCACCCACAATCTCCGAAATCTGCTGGGTAATTTCTGCCTGACGGGCCTGGTTGGCCAGTCTGGTGTAGTTCAAAATCAACTTGTCGGCGTTATCGGTCGCACTCTTCATGGCCTTCTGCCTTGCAGCGTGCTCTGCTGCTGCCGACTGCAGCATGGTGTTGTATACGATGTTCTCGATGTAGACAGGAAGTAGCGAATCCAAAACCGCCTCTGGCTCCGGCTCAAACTCGAACAGCGGGAAAACTTCGTTGTTGTCTTCCTCGTCAGCCTCAACAACCTCAAGAGGTAGCAACCTAGTTGAGTAGGGCTCCTGAACCATCATTGAGACAAACTTGTTGCCGACCAGATAGATCTCGTCAACCCCACCGTCTTCACTTGACTGCTTGAACTGCTCTAGGACAGCTGCCGCGACCTCTCGCGCAGTCTCAAACTGTGGTTGATCGGTCGAACCCTGCCACTGACGAACCGACTGCCTTTGACGGAACTTGAAATAGCCAACCGCCTTGCGACCAACGAGGTAGTAAACGACCTCCTGGCCCTGGTCCATCAAGGTCTTGGTCAGCTGCTCGGACTCCTTGAGCACACTCGAAGAGAATGCTCCAGCCAGGCCGCGATCGGAAGTGAAGATGACAACCGCGGAACGTATCGGGTTTTCTGCCTGAGTAGTAAGCGGGTGGTCAATGTCTGCGTGAGAGGAGACAGCCGAGACCGCCCTTGTTACAGCGCGGGCAAACGGGTTTGACGCTGCGACTCGCTGCTGGGCCTTCTGAATTCGAGATGCCGAAATCAGCTCCATTGCACGAGTTATCTTCTTGGTCGTCGTGGCAGATTTAATCCGCTGCCTATAGACCCGAAGTTGCGCTCCCATTTGCTTTTAGTCCTCTGCCTTACTTCTTTTTCTTCGACTTGACGATCTTTTCCTGAGCGACATCTTCCTCGGCTAGCGCCTCAACGTTTGTCTCATCAGGCTTGAGGAGTCCCTCACCGCTTGAAGTCTGGAAGGACTTCTTGAAGCTCTCGATTTGCTTCTCGAGCTCCTTGATGGTGTCGTCCTCAAGGTTGTTGGTCTCGCGGATGGTGGTCAGGACCTTGGACTTGCGACCTAGGTGGTCTAGGAACTCGCGCTCGAACTTGAGGATGTCCGCAACGGGGACGTCGTCTAGCTTGCCGGTGGTACCGGCCCAGATGGAAACGGTCTGCTCCTCGACTGGGTAGGGAGAGTACTGGGGCTGCTTTAGCAGCTCGGTCAGCCTTGCACCGCGCTCTAGCTGCTTCCTCGAAGCTGCGTCCAGGTCGGATGCGAACATCGCAAAGGCTTCTAGGGAGCGGTACTGAGCGAGCTCCAGCTTCAAAGTTCCGGAAACCTTCTTGATTCCCTTTACCTGCGCAGCTCCACCAACACGGGAAACCGAGATACCAACGTCAATAGCAGGTCGCTGGTTGGCGTTGAAGAGGTCGGACTGCAGGAAGATCTGACCGTCGGTGATGGAGATCACGTTGGTTGGAATGAAGGCAGAAACGTCGTTTGCCTTGGTCTCGATGATTGGAAGTCCGGTCATCGAACCAGCACCCAGGCCATCCGAGAGCTTTGCACAGCGCTCAAGCAGCCTGGAGTGAAGGTAGAAGACGTCGCCAGGGTAAGCCTCACGACCTGGAGGGCGACGAAGCAGCAGCGATACCGCACGGTAGGCCTCAGCCTGCTTGGAGAGGTCGTCAAAAATAATTAGCACATGCTTGCCGCCATACATCCAGTGCTGACCAATTGAGCTGCCGGTGTAGGGAGCTAGATACTTGAAGCCAGCAGGGTCGGAAGCTGGAGAGGCCACGATTGTGGTGTACTCCATCGCGCCGGCCTCTTCGAGGGCAGCCTTCACACCTGCAATGGTGGAACCTTTCTGACCGATTGCAACGTAGATGCAGCGAACCTGCTTGTTTACATCTCCGCTCTTCCAGTTCTCGCGCTGGTTGATGATGGTGTCAACGGCAATCGCGGTCTTTCCGGTCTGGCGGTCACCGATGATTAGCTGTCGCTGACCACGACCAACTGGGATCATGGCGTCAATTGCCTTGATACCAGTCTGCAGTGGCTCGTGAACACTCTTGCGGTCCATAACGCCAGGCGCCTGAAGCTCGAGGATGCGTGTGCCCTCTGCCTTGATGTCGCCGAGGCCATCGATTGGGCGGCCCAGCGGGTCGACCACGCGACCCATAAAGCCATCGCCTACGGGAACGGAGAGCACCTCACCGGTGCGGTAGACCTCCATGCCCTCTTCAATGCTGGCAAACTCACCGAGGATTACGACACCGATTTCGCGCTCGTCCAGGTTCAGGGCCAGGCCAATGGTGCCGTCTGCAAAGCGCAGCAGCTCATTGGCCATTGCACTTGGTAGTCCCTCGACGTGGCAGATACCGTCGGCCGCATCGGTGACGTAGCCAACCTCTGCCTTGTCCGACTTACCCGGCTCGTAGGACGAAACGAAGTCCTTCAGGGCATCCCGAATCTCATTCGGGCTGATCTTGAGCTCTGACATTGCTTCCTCTTATTCCTTTACTTATTTCAGCTCAGCTGAGCTGCAATCTTGCGTTTACCAACTTTGTTAGAACGGTGCCATCAATGACCTCACCATTCACGGTGACGTGAACGCCACCAATAACCTCTTCGTCTACCTCGACGTTTAGCTGTAGCTCTCGGCCAAAGGCCCTAGCGAGTGCCTTACCCAGGCGCTCAAGCTGCTCAGCGGAGAGCTGCTTTGCAACAGTTATGTGGGCAACCGACTCACCCGCGAACTCCGCCAGCCAAAGCCCGTACTGCTCCATGACCTCGGCGAACCTCTTGTAGCTGCGTGAATACACTGCCTGCCTAGCGAGTGCCAAGGCCGACTCAGAAACCTTCTTACCCAAAAGCTTTCCGACCAAATCGGCTTTGCCCTCTTTAGAAGCTCTGGTTGATGAGAGTGCTAGCTCCAACTCGGCATCGTGCGAGCTGAGCTGCCCGATTTCAAACAGCTCAGTCTGTAAAGAGTCAAGGTCCTTGCTCTGTGATGCAACAGCGCGCACGCCAACCTGCTCAAGAGCTGCGGCGATGTCCCGGGTTGCGCTCCAGCGCATCCCGGCTGCTGCTTTGGCTAGATCCTTAGCGGCATCCATCGCCCCGGCAAATACTGCATCGACTACCTTCTCCTTACTTGCCGCCTCGGCGGAAGGATCCGAAAGCATTGAGCGCAGCTGAGCGCTCTGCTGAATGGCATTGGAGATGGTGAAAAGCTCGCCTGCGAGCTTCAGGTCGATGCCGCTTAGCTTGTCCAGTTTCTCCTGGATTGCTAGGCGTGACTGCCGGGTCGATGAGGCCATTTACTTGCTCGCCTTCTTACCCTCGAGCTCGCTGATGAAGTCGTCGACGACCTTGTTTGCAACCTTGTCGTCTTTGAGCTTCTCACCAACGATTCGTGAGGCTAGCTCGATTGCCAGTGCTCCAATCTCGCCCTGAAGAGCCCTCGCGGCAGAATCGCGTTCTGCAGACAGGGAGTTCTTGGTGAGTTCGGTGAGCCTCTCGGCATCCTGAGCGGCTTGCTCTTTCAGCTCTGCAAGAATCTGCGCACCCTCGCTGCGAGCCTCCTCGCGGATACTTGATGCTTCGCTCTTGAGCTTCTCCTGCTCGGCCATTACAAGAGCCGTGCGGTGCTCGGCAGCCTTTTGGGCTTCCTCGGCCTCCGCTAGGCGACCCTCAATAGCCTTGGCACGCTCATCGAGCATGTTCTTGAACCCCGGCAGGACTTTGAACCAGAAGAAGGTGAGCAGAATCACGAAAATTACGGACGACCAGATGATGTCGTAGTCGGCCGGAATCAGCGGATTGGGTTGTTCACCACCCTCAGGCGCTGTCGCTGCAAGAATCTTGGTAATCATGCTTAGGCGAAGATGAATGGGGTTGCTAGACCAATCAGTGCAAGCGCCTCGGTAAAGGCGATACCTAGCCACATTGTCACCTGGAGGCGACCAGCTAGCTCAGGCTGACGGGCGATGGACTCGATGGTCTTAGAGACCACTAGACCTACACCAATTCCTGGACCGATTGCAGCGAGGCCATAGCCAACGACTGCGATGTTGCCGGATAGTTCGGCGATGTTTACTGCGTCCACTTTATTTCCTTCCGTGGTTATTTAGTGTTCGTCTGCCAATGCCAACTGGATGTAGACAGTGGTCAGAAGTGTGAATACGTATGCCTGCAGGACAGACACCAAAATCTCAAAGAGGGTAAAGGCAAAACCAAACAGCAGGGTTCCTGCTCCGAAGAACTGGAAGATACCTTCGGCCTGGAAAAAGAAGAATTGCGTTGCCGAGAAGCACAGCACAAGAAGTAGGTGGCCGGCGACCATGTTCATCAATAGACGCAGGGCCAAGGTGACAGGCCTCAGGATGAAAGTCGAAAGGAACTCAATTGGAGTTACGAGCGTGTAGAAGTAGACAGGAACTCCGGAAGGAAACAGGGCGTTTTTGAAAAAGCCCATACCGTGGCGCTTGACTCCCGCGTAAATAAACGTTACATACGCAGCTGCCGCCAAGACCAGCGGGATACCAATCACGGACGTTCCGGCGATGTTCGCAAACGGAATGATGCCCGTGATGTTCATGCCGAGCACCATGAAGAAAATCGTCGTCAGAAGTGGTAAGAAGCGATCGCCGTCCTTTTCACCAAGCTGGTCATGGGCAATGGACTTTCGCACGAAGTTCAGCGCCATCTCCCCAAGCAGCTGGAAGCGACCTGGAACAACCTGGCCAGCCTTGACCGACTGGTTGAACTTACGAGCCCACAGCCAGAACAGAACAATCAGCAAAACCATGACAATCAGACGAATCATCATGATTCGGTTTATTGCAAAAGGGGTGCCTTCGAAAAGAAAGACCTCGGGGTAGAACTCGTAAATGGTTGGCGGGCTGAACTGGCCGTCCTCGGCCGCCAACTTTAGAGCAGTGAACAGGATAGTTCTCCCCTGTTAGGGCGACCTAAGCCGCACTTTGCATGGTTTGGATTTCTCCAAGAGTTTACAAGACCAACAAGGCCCAACCAGGCCCAATTCCGAAAAAGGCAGACTAATTTTCCACGGCCGGCAGTTTTGAGCTCAGTACCAGATAGGAATCGATGGAGAGCCCTCCCAAAACCGACGCGACCACCGCAAAAAAGAACATTGGGCCAGAAATAAACTCGGCTCCCTGCAGGCTGCCCAGCAACACCGCAAACAGCAAGATCTTTAGCAGCCAGCCGCCCAAGACCAGCCCATAAAAGCCATTTAGCGGCAGCTTGCTGCCAAAGCGAATGCTGAGAATCGTGAGCACTCCAAAGCTTGCCGAAACTGCTGCCGCAATGAGCGAAGAGTAAACCCCGGGCAATCCATAGATCAAAAAGCCCAACAGCGATCCCGCCAGTGCGATTAGCACGGCCAGAAGAATCGACAGTCTCAAAGCCGCATTAAACAGATCAGCGCTGTTTCGCTGCATCACGCCTCCTACGCCTGGCAATACGGGCAAACACTGGCCAGTAGGTGTGAACCAGCGCCAGAATCTGCCAGAAGCCAAAGATTATCAATACCTGCCCTAGCTCGAGCCAGAAAAACAGCAACAGGCTTGTCGACACAAGTGCGGTCCAGTGATAGAACACCAGAACTGCTCCCGCATGGGAGTGCCCGATGTCCTGCAGCTGGTGATGGATGTGTTCCTTGTCAGGGGCAAATGGAGACTTGCCCCTTCGCAGCCTTCGGACCACTGCCAGCAAAAGGTCCAACAGTGGCAAAACCAAGATGAAGACGGGCAGCGCAAGGGGAATCAAGGCGGGAAGAAGATCATTGCGGGTGACCGTTGCTGGGTCGATTGAACCCGTTACTTGAATTGCACTCGCGGCCATTAGTAGACCCAGCAGCATTGCTCCCGAGTCCCCCATAAAAATCTTGGCAGGACGCCAGTTGTGGGGAAGGAAGCCGAAAACCAAGCCAAGAATGATCGCAGACAGCAAGCCGGCTGTGGAGAAGTAGTTGGTCGGCGAAGTCTGCTGGGCTAGCAGGTATGTATAAACGAAGAAGGCAAAGGTGCCGATCGCAACCACCCCTGCAGCCAAGCCGTCTAGCCCGTCAATGAAGTTCACTGCATTCATCACCAGCACCACTACAAAGACTGTGATGGCTAGTGAGACACCGAAGCTTCCAACGGTGAGGCCCCCGATTGGGAGTGAAACAATCTGAACTCCTGAGGAAGCGAGGATCCAGGCGGCAGCCATTTGCCCGCCCATCTTGGCAGTCCAGTCAAGCTCAATCAGGTCATCGAGCAAACCGATTACGACAATCAGCCCTCCCGCTCCAACTAGAGCCCAAATAGGTCCTGGGTCAGTGAAAATCGGCTCAAACCAGCCAAAGCTGCCGGCCGCATAAAAGCCAGCGAAAAGGCCGATAAGCATGCCCAATCCCCCGATTCTGGGGGTTGGAGACTTATGGACGTCGCGATCGCGGATCGCAGGAGTTATGTTGTAGCGCTTAGCTACAGATCGCACTCCCCAGGTCGCCACAAATGTCACGATTGCCGTGATCAGTGCGACCAGGAAGTAGGCCCGCACTAGTCGACCTCGAGCTCCACGTTGCCAATCACGGAGCGGATCCGGTCCAGGGAAATGGCCCCTTTTCTCAGGACTCGAATGGGTTCGCCATCGCGAACCTGGGTCAAGTCAAGAATTGTTGACGCTTCGCCCTTGGGAGAGGCTCCACCGTCTAGGTAGACGGCCACGTTGTCACCGAAGTGCTCGACTGCCTGCTGAACATTAACCGCAGCGTCTTTGCCGGTGAGGTTCGCACTCGAAACCGCCAGAGGACCGACGTCCTCCAGCAAGGCCAGGGTTATTTTGTGGTCAGGCACACGCAGAGCAACTGTCCCCCGTGTCTCACCCAAGTCCCACTCGAGCGAGCGCTGCGCCTTGAGAACCATAGTCAGCGCACCAGGCCAGAAAGCAGCCGCCAACTGGTTTGCAACTAGAGGCAGATCAGAGGCGAGCGCCGAAAGGGTCTCAACCTTTGGAATCAAAACTGGTGGTGGCATGGTCCTATCGCGCCCCTTGGCATTGAGTAGCGCCTCCACTGCCTTTGGGCTGAAAGCGTTGGCAGCAATGCCATAGACAGTGTCCGTAGGAAGTACTACGAGCTCATTTCTGTCGAGAGAAACCTTTGCAAGCCGAAATCCTGTTAGTAGGTCAGTGTCTACCGAGCAGTCATAAACCTTCTGCAAGCTCTCCTACTTTCTTAGGGCGCTCACGGCGCGAAGTCTTCCAGTGTTATCGGGGTGAACACTCACTGAGCGCCAACCTTCTGACAATAGTAATTCACGAACTTCATCCGATTGCCCGTCCGCGTGTTCAATCACTAGCAGGCCACCGGAGCGAAGCGGAATCTGCGCACAGGCCGCAAGCTCCCTGATGGCATTCAAGCCATCTTCCCCTGAATACAGGGCGAGCTCTGGGTCATAATCCCTAACCTCTGGGTCAAGTGGGACAGCGTTTGAGGGAATGTAGGGCGGGTTGCTGATCACACAATCTAAGTTCTCAAGTCTTGGAAGCTCAATTGCGAAGTCACCAAGTACGAGCTCCACCGCAGGCGCCAGGTCTTGCATGTTCTTTCTTGCCCATTCGGCCGCTTCTTTGGACTGCTCGATTGCAAAAACTGTTGCAGAGCACTCTCGGGAGAGCGATATAGCGATAGCCCCTGAGCCTGTCCCGACATCGACCGCTCTACCTGGTGTGGGGAGAGCATTTAGATAGTCGATTGCTATCTGGGTAACCAGCTCGGTTTCAAATCTAGGTATAAATACTCCGGGGCCGACTTTGAGCTCGATAGAGCGAAACGGCGCCTTACCGGTTATGTGTTGCAGTGGCTCTCGGCTGACTCTCCGCTGAATAAGCGGTTCTAGATCTCGAAGGTCGCGCGCCTCACCTGTCATGGCCATCGAGCGAAGTTCACCTCGGGAGACACCCAAGAAGTCAGCTAAGAGCACTTCGCTCTCAGCCTCGAAAGAGACAATGCCGGCTGCCTCCAGCCGGCTAGAGATTTCAGCGATTGCCTCAGTTAGCAGATTCGGTATTGCCAAGGGCAGCGAGCCTTGCCTCTTCGTCCATCTTGATGGCCGATTCCACAATCGGATCCAGAGCACCGTCCATTACCTGGTCAAGGTTGTAAGCCTTGTAGCCGGTGCGGTGATCGGCAATTCGGTTCTCTGGAAAGTTATAGGTGCGAATTCGCTCCGAGCGGTCCACCGTGCGAACCTGGCTCTTTCTTGCGGCCGACTGCTCGGCGTCAATTGCCTCCTGCTTGAAGGCCAAGAGCCTTGCCCTGAGCACACGCATTGCAGCCTCACGGTTTTGTAGCTGGCTCTTTTCGTTCTGCATTGATACCACGATGCCGGTCTCGAGGTGAGTAATCCTCACCGCTGAGTCAGTGGTGTTGACCGACTGTCCTCCAGGGCCGGACGAGCGAAAAACATCGACACGGATCTCGTTCTGAGCGATCTCAACCTCTTCCGGCTCGTCAACCTCAGGGAACACCAACACTCCGGCAGCCGAGGTGTGAATGCGGCCCTGGGTTTCGGTCACCGGAACTCGCTGAACTCTGTGGACACCACCTTCGTATTTGAGGTGAGCCCAGACTCCCTGGGAAGGGTCTGTTGAGGATGACTTGATGGCAACCTGGCAGTCCTTGATGCCGCCCAGGTCAGATTCGGTCTTGTCTAGGACCTCCGCCTTCCAACCCTTGGACGCCGCGTAGTGGAGATACATTCTCAAAAGATCACCGGCGAATAGTGCCGATTCGGCACCACCCTCTCCAGCCTTAATCTCCAGAATTGCATCTCTGCCATCATCAGGATCTCTTGGGATGAGAAGCCGCATCAACCGCTCTTCGGCGGTCGCGAGTTGCTCTTCGAGTTTGGGAAGCTCCTCTGCAAAGCTGGCGTCTTCCGTGGCAAGTTCTCTAGCTGCCGCCAAATCCTGCTGAATTAGCTTCACCTGAGCATCAGCATCCAAGATGGTGCTCAGCTCCGCATAGCGCCGGTTGAGCTTCTTAGACAGGGCAGGGTTCGAGTGAACCGCCGAGTCGCTGAGCTGCTCTTGCAAACTCGCGTGCTCGGCTCTCAGGCCAGCAAGCGAATCCTGCAACGTTATTCCGAATCAGTCTCGGTAGGAACCGGCATCGACTTCTCAAGCTTGAGAAGGAACTCGACATTGCTCGCGGTGTCCTTGAGTCTTGAGAGAACAAGCTCCAAAGCCTGCTGCTGCTCGAGACCTGCAAGTGCCCTACGAAGCTTCCAGATGATCTTGGTCTCCTGAGGGCTCATCAGCATCTCCTCGCGGCGTGTGCCGGAGGCGTTGATGTCGACCGCAGGGAAGATTCTCTTGTCAGCAAGCTGACGGGAGAGCCTGAGCTCCATGTTTCCGGTGCCCTTGAACTCCTCGAAGATGACCTCGTCCATCTTGCTGCCGGTCTCAACCAAGGCTGTGGCCAAGATGGTGAGCGAACCGCCGTCCTCGATGTTTCTGGCTGCTCCAAAGAAGCGCTTTGGAGGATAAAGAGCTGAGGAGTCAACACCACCGGAGAGAATTCGACCCGATGCCGGAGCACTTAGGTTGTAGGCGCGGCCGAGACGCGTAATGGAGTCCAGCAGCACAACTACGTCGTGACCCATCTCAACAAGACGCTTTGCACGCTCAATTGCGAGCTCGGCGACGGTGGTGTGGTCATCAGCAGGACGGTCGAAGGTGGAAGCAATTACCTCACCCTTGACTGTGCGCTGCATGTCGGTAACTTCCTCAGGACGCTCGTCAACCAAAACCACCATGAGGTGTACCTCGGGGTTATTTGTCGAGATCGCGTTGGCAATTGCCTGCAAAACCAGAGTCTTTCCTGCCTTTGGAGGCGAGACAATCAGACCACGCTGACCCTTACCAATCGGGGCAACCAGATCGATAATCCTGGTCGAGAGCTTCTTGCTGTCGGTCTCTAGGCGAAGGCGAGTGTCTGGGTAGAGCGGAGTTAGCTTGCCAAACTCAACGCGAGTCGCGGCCTCTTCCGGCGTCTGGCCATTGATGGACTCAACCTTGACCAAGGCATTGAACTTCTGGCGCTGGTTTTCACCCTCGCGTGGCTGCTTGATAGAGCCAACCACAGCGTCACCCTTGCGAAGTCCGTACTTCTTTACCTGACCCTGGGAAACATATACGTCGTTGGGTCCCGGTAGGTAGCCGCTAGTGCGCAGGAACGAGTAGTTGTCCAGTACGTCCAGGATGCCGGCCACTGGAAGCAGCACGTCATCCTCAGTGATCTCTGGCTCTACCTCGTCCTGATTGCGTCTGCGGTCGCGGTCGCGATAGCGGCCACGGCGATTACGTCCGCCACCACGGCGGTCGTCATCGCGGTCACGCTGGTTCTCCCTGTCGGAGCTGCGGGTCTCACGATCCTCGCGACGGTCAGAGGTCTTCTCTTTGGTTTCGGCGCCACTTTCTGCCTTGTCGGCACTAGGAGCACTCTCACCGCCGGCCTTCTCGGCGGCTGGCTTGGAGGTCTTTCGGGCTCTGGCTGCTGGAGCCTTAGCCTCACCGGTGTCGGCCTTGGCCTCGGCTGGCTTTGAATCCTCGGGCTTTGCCTCGGTCTTTACCTCAGTCTTAGCTGAAGCTGCGGTTGAGCTAACACGTCTAGTGCGCTTTACCGGCTTGTCTTCTTGGATTTCATCCATTGTGTTTAGTTCTCATTTCTTTGCGGCACAAATCCGCGATTCAGAATTGAATGGAGATGCAGAGGGGCTTAGTTAGCTGCCTGATCCTGGCTGCGCAATAAGACTAGCACCTTTGACATCAACCGCAAGTGGCATGGCATGCCAGCTTGCGAAATTCTTCTCAACGTGTGTGATTGCCAAAAGCCGCTTTTGGGGGTCATCCTCGAGCACTAGCACCGATGGGCCTGCCCCCGAAACAACAGCAGGGTGTCCCTTTGCTCTGAGAGAGGCAATCAGCTCAGAAGTCTCTGGCATGGCACTTGCTCGGTAGTTCTGGTGAAGGCGGTCCTCTGTTGCCGCGAGCAATAGCTCTGGGCTCTGGGTGAGCGCGGCAACCAGCAGCGCCGAGCGCGAGACATTGAACACCGCATCTGTGTGAGGCACCGACTGCGGCTGCAGCGACCTCGCAAGCGAGGTTGACATCTGGTTGGAAGGTACCAAGACGAGAGGTGAGAGGCCACGGTGGGTCGTTAGCTTTTTGTGGTGGGGGCCATCTTCATCGACCCAGGCAACGGTCAGCCCTCCAAAGAGCGCAGGTGCAACGTTGTCTGGATGACCTTCAAGCTCGGTGGCAAATTCAAGCAGCTGCTGCTCGGAGAACTCAACCTCATTTGCCAAAAGACCTGCGGCAAGCATCACGCCACCGGCCACAGCTGCACCCGAGGAGCCCATGCCTCTGCCGTGTGGGATGTTGTTGTGGCAAACAAGCTTTAGAGCTGGAACCTTCTTACCCAGCGAGTCATAGACGACCTTGATTGCTCGAAAAACCAGATTGCTCTCGTCTCGTGGAGCATCCTTTTCGCCCTCGCCAACTATTTCAATTACTAGCTTGGAGCCAGTTGGCTCCGCCGAGTACTCGTCATAGTGAGCAAGAGCCATGCCCAAAGTGTCAAAGCCTGGACCTAGGTTGGCACTGGTCGCTGGAATCTTTACCGCTACCTTCATTTGCGCTCCAAACCTAAAATCTCTGCCACTGAGGAAGCGGCAGCTGGCACCTTCTTCGGCTTAATCTTCCTGCCGTTTTCGTCCTTTAGCGCCCAGTCGGGGTCTTTCAGGCCGTGGCCGGTGACGGTAATGACGATGCTGTTTACCTTTGGGAGCTCTCCAAGCTGGGCCAGCTTATGGAGTCCTGCGGCACCTGTCGCACTAGAGGGTTCAACAAACACTCCGGTCTCCTGGGATAGAAAGCGGTGCATCCAAAGAATCTCTTTATCGCTGACCGAGCCAAATGCTCCACCGCTGTCGCGCTTAGCCTCCTGGGCGAGATCCCAAGATGCCGGATTGCCGATTCGAATTGCAGTCGCGATCGTCTCTGGCTTCGCCACCGGCGAGCCCTGGATGAAGGGGGCGGAGCCTGCTGCCTGAATGCCATAGAGCATTGGCTGCTTCTTGATCCGCTTATCCGCAACTTCCTCGCGATAGCCGAGGTGATAGGCGGAAATATTTCCGGCATTGCCCAGCGGCATAGCGTGAAGATCAGGAGCGTCACCCAGGACGTCTACAACCTCAAATGCCGCTGTCTTTTGACCCTGGAGACGGTTTGGGTTCACCGAGTTCACCAAGAACACTGGGTAATTTTCGCTGAGCTCTCGAGCAAGTCTTAGACAGTCGTCAAAGTTTCCTCTGACCTGCAAGATTTGTGCTTTGTGAGCAACTGCCTGAGAGAGCTTCCCCCAGGAGATCTTGCCCGCAGGCACCAGCACCACCGATTGCATGCCAGCCTTCACTGCGTAGGCAGCAGCTGCGGCACTCGTATTCCCGGTCGAGGCGGCAATCACTGCCTTGGCGCCATCGCCCAATGCCTTGGAAACGGCGGTCGTCATGCCTCGGTCTTTGAAGCTTCCGGTGGGGTTCATGCCCTCAAACTTGAGGTGAACTGAACCAACGTCTAGCAGCTTGGCTAGCGCTGGCGCCTCGATAAGAGGCGTTCCACCCTCTCCCAGGGTTACAACAGGATCAGAGGCAGTAAAGGGGAGCCTGTCCATATATTCGCGAATAACACCGCGCCACTGATGAGCCATTAGACGCCCTCCACCCTGATGACAGAGCTGACCTTCTTCACTGAAGAGTTCTTCGCAAGCTCCGCAACTAACCGCTCAAGAGCAGCCTCAGATGCGGAGTGGGTCATAACGGTTAGAAGAGCCAGGTCCGAGTCGGTGCCGGCGCTCTGGGCGACGGTCTCAACGCTGACATCGTTGTCTGCAAACTGCTTTGCCACCGAGGCAAGAACACCTGGCTGATCCACCACCTCCAGCGTTATCTGGAATCGCGTAAAGATTGCCTGCACCGGCAAAACCTCAAGGTCAGCGTGGGTCGAATCTCCCAAACCTGGTCCTCCCGCAAGGTGACGCTTCGCAGCGGACACGAGGTCACCGAGAACTGCAGATGCAGTTTCCTTGCCTCCAGCGCCTGCGCCATAGAACATCAGTCTTCCTGCGCTCTCCGCCTCCACAAACACAGCGTTGTAGGCGCCTCGAACCGCGGCTAGAGGGTGGTCGAGAGGGATAAGCGTAGGGTGAACCCTTGCTACTAGTCCCTCACCACTCTCCCCCGCTCGCTCACAAATAGCCAGAAGCTTGACGGTGTAGCCGGCTTGCCTGGCGGTTTCAATCTGAAGAGCGGTTATTGAGGTAATACCCTCGCGATAGACCTTGTCGACGGGCATCTCGCTATGAAATGCGAGCCCTGCAAGAATTGCAGCCTTACTGGCAGCGTCAAAGCCCTCTACGTCTGCAGTTGGGTCGGCCTCTGCGTAACCAAGCGCCTGGGCCTCATTTAGAGCATCCTCAAAGCTTGCGCCGGTTGTTTCCATCTGGTCGAGGATGTAGTTGGTGGTGCCATTGACGATGCCCATAACCCGATTGATCTTGTCTCCAGCAAGGGAAGCGCGAAGAGGTCGAATAATTGGGATTGCCCCACCGACCGCGGCCTCATAGTAGAGCTGAGCACCAAACTGCTGAGCCAGAGCGGTTAGCTCAGAGCCATGAGCGGCTATCAAAGCCTTGTTGGCGGTAATGACATCAGCACCGGCATTCAAAGCCATTTTTATCCAGGTTTTTGCCGGCTCAATGCCACCTGCGAGCTCAATCACGATGTCGGAGCCAAGAATGACCGACTCCGCGTCCTCGGTAATTAGCTCCTTTGGGAGGTCAACATCGCGCTTCGCATTCTTGTTGCGCACCGCAATGCCGACGAGCTCTAGCTCTGCACCGACGCGCTTGGCAAGCTCCTCACGATTTTCAATCAGGAGTCTTGCTACCTGTGAACCGACGGATCCGGCTCCCAGTAAACCAATCCGGATAGGTCTGTATGCAGCTTGCATCAATCGCCTCCTCCGGGCTGGTAACCCAGGTCTCTCTCCAGCAGATCCTGTTCGGACTCTGCCCTGACCAGAGCCCTCGCCTTGCCGTCCTTCACGGCAACAAGAGCCGGTCTTGGCAAAAAGTTGTAGTTAGAAGATAGCGAATAGCAGTAGGCACCAGTTGCTGGAACCGCCAAGAGGTCGTTGACTGCCAGATCTTCAGGCAGCATTTCGTGACGCACCACAATATCACCGGACTCGCAGTGCTTGCCCACGACTCGCGAGAGCACTCCCGAGGAGTTAGTGGTCCTAGAAGCAATCGCAGCCGAGTATTCAGCGCCATAGAGGGCAGGGCGGATGTTGTCGCTCATGCCACCGTCCACACTTACGTAGCGGCGACTTGCCCCTTCACCAGACTCTGCAATGACAACGTCCTTCGTTGTTCCAACTGAGTAGAGGGTCACTCCGGCAGGCCCTGCGATGATTCGTCCGGGCTCGAAAGCCAACTTGGGTACCGCTATTGAAAGAGCTGCGCACTTCTTACTAACCGCGCTCACAATCTCTCTTGCAAACTCAGCTATTGGCATCGGCTCATCGGCGGCCGTGTAGCGAATGCCGAAACCGCCTCCAAGATTTAGCTCTGGCACCTCCCCGCCCGCGAGCAACCTGGCGTGAACCTCCAGCAACTTCTCTGCAGCCGCAACGAAACCTTCCACTGCAAAAATCTGCGACCCGATGTGTGAGTGGAGTCCCAAAAAACGCAGGTGCGAGTGGCTGCGGATCTTCTCAACCATCTGCGGAACGTCATCGAGTGCGATGCCAAACTTCTGGTCTTCTCTAGCTGTGGCAAGGTACTCGTGCGTGCTCGCATGAACACCTGAATTCACCCTCAGCCTCACGGGTTGAATCTTGTCCTGCGCACCCGCGATTGAGGCAATGCGCTCAATCTCTATCTCGGAGTCAATGACTATTGCGGACACATCCGCACTCACCGCTCTGCCGATCTCAACAAGTGACTTGTTGTTGCCGTGGAGCCCAAGTCTTTCGCCCTCGGTTCCGCCGGCAAGGGCGACAGCCAGCTCGCCACCGGTTGAAACATCTATTGCATAGCCAGCGGAAACCACCCACCTTGCAACATCAGTGGTGAGAAGAGCCTTGGACGCGTAGTAGAGCTTGACCGATGTGCCGGCCTTTGCCGCAGCACTCTCAAAAGCGTCGCGGACCTCCGCTAGCCGCGATTCAAAATCACTCTGGTCTACAACATAGAGCGGCGACCCGTACTGCCTGACCAGCTCTGGCGCGCTTACTCCACCTATCTCAAGCTCTCCTCGATCGTTTCTCTGTGCCGTTGCCGGCCAAATAGCCGCATCGAGAGCTTCTAGATCTTTGTTTTCGCTCAGCCAACTTGGAACAAGAGGATTCTTCATAGCCACTACATCCTCTCCGGTGCGCTGACCCCGAGCAAACCAAGGCCATTTGCGAGCACTACGCCAGCTGCGTCATTCAGCCAGAGCCTGGTGCGATGCACGGTTTCCACCTCACGAGCAGGAAGCGGCAGAATTCTGCAGCTGTCGTAGAAGCGGTGATAGCTTCCTGCAACCTCTTCCAAATACCTAGCGACCCGATGCGGCTCTCTAAACTCCGCAGCCTGGGTTACTACCCTTGGAAACTCCGCGAGCTTTGCAAGCAGCTCCGACTCGCTCGGCTCGCTAAGCAGAGCCGGGTCGAACTCGCTGCGGTCAACGTCCAAGGTCGGGGCATTGCGATCAACCTGCTTGGTGCGGGCATGCGCGTACTGCACATAGAAGACCGGGTTATCGTTCGTCCTACGTGCAAGAAGCTCAATATCGATGTCCAAAGTGGAGTTGATTGACGAGCGCGATAGTGCGTAGCGAGCTGCATCAACCCCAACCGCCTCGACGAGATCCTCCATCGTCACGACGTTTCCTGCGCGCTTAGACATTCGCACCGGCTGACCATCGCGAACAAGCGATACCAGCTGGCCAATGAGAATTTCCATGTGCTTATCTGGCTCATCGCCAAAGGCGGCACAAAGCGCCATCATCCGCGGCAGATAACCGTGGTGGTCAGCGCCGAGCATGTAGATAGCGGTATCAAACCCGCGGTCTCGCTTGTCGAGGTAGTAGGCAATGTCGCCGGCAATATAGGCGGCATCGCCATCTGACTTGATGACCACCCGGTCCCTGTCATCGCCAAAGGTGCTCGAACGAAGCCATAGAGCGCCTTCCTCTTCAAAGAGGTGGCCTAACTCACGAAGCCTGGCAATTGACTTCTCAACAGCACCTGACTCGTAGAGCGAGTTCTCATGGAAAAAGACGTCGAAGTGAACACCGAAGTCCTCGAGAGACTTCTTAATTTGCTCAAACATCATCTGCACACCAGCGGCCCTGAAAGCCTCCTGCTGCTCTTCACCCGTTAGCTCGAGCACCTCGGGCTGATTGGTCAGAATCTGCTGGCTGATCTCGGTGATGTACTCCCCCGCATAGCCATCTTCCGGGGCCTCTTGGCCAAGCGCGGCGGAAACCAAGGACCTTGCAAATCGATCAATCTGTGCACCGTGATCGTTGAAGTAGTACTCCCGCGTGACCGAAGCTCCCTGAGATTGCAGGATACGAGCCAAGGAATCGCCGACTGCAGCCCAGCGAGTACCGCCTAGGTGGATGGGTCCGGTGGGGTTTGCGGAGACAAACTCCAAATTGAGCTTTTGTCCCGCAAACTCGTTTGAAAGGCCGTAGCTATCGCCCTGCTCGACTATCACCTTTGCGAGAGCTCCAGCAGCAGCGTCAGAGACAAAGAAGTTTATGAATCCTGGTCCTGCAATTGATACCGACTCGACCCCTTCGGTCTCGCGAAGCTCTTTGGCTAGCTTCTCGGCAAGCTCCCTGGGGTTTATCCCTAACTTCCCTGCAAGCTGCATCGCAACATTGGTTGCCCAGTCTCCGTGGTCGCGATTTTTAGGTCGTTCGACAACCACTTCGCTAGGGACCTGCTCCTTGGCAAACACCCCAGAATTAGCCAGCGCCCTGAGGGCACTGACTATTGCCTCGTTGAGCTGTTCTGGCGTCAAAGGATTTCCTGGTTTGGGGGCGAAAAATGCCGACTCTGGCACTTGAGGGTAGGCCTAAATCATACCCTTGCGCCCGAAGAGACTAAAGGGTGGAAACCCAGGCTGTTGCATTGCCCGGAAGCTTGCCACCTGAAATCGCACCGGAGGAAAGCAGAACTTTGCCACTAGGAAGTTCCAAACCTTCCTTCCCAAAATTCGTGACGCAGACCATTCCGTCGCGCTCGAAGGCAGTTGCATTTGGTCCAAAATTGAGCCACTTGAGCGAGTCAGTCGAAAAACTTGCCTTGCGAAGCGCGATGGCCTCTCGGTAGAGATTCAGAGTTGAGTCTTCAGCCTCCTGAGACTCCACATTTACCTGCGCAAACCAAGACGGCTGGGGCAGATGCGCTCCACCTTTTCCAAATCCATAGGATCTTCCGGCACTGGTCCAAGGAAGCGGAACCCTGCAGCCATCGCGGGATTTCAACTTGCCTTCACCTCTAAACCACTGCGGATCCTGCATGCTCTCTCGGGGTATGTCGAGCACCTCGTGGAGTCCTAATTCTTCTCCCTGGTAGATATAGGTGGAGCCCGGCAGGGCCAGAATCAGCAGAGTCGCAGCCTTCGCCCTTGCAAGCCCCAGATCAAGATCCAAATTGGGGTTCAACCGATTCTCTACATACCAGCGGTGTTCGTCGCCAAAGCCATCGGCCGACTCCCCATAGCCAGGTATTGCAAGCCTGGTCGCATGCCGAATCACATCATGATTTGACATCACCCAGGTGGAAGAAGAGCCGGTCTTGGCGCTCATTTCTAAGTTGTCAGTGATTATCTTGCGGAAGCTAGCGGCGTCCCATTTGGAGGCCAAAAGATCAAAGTTAAACGCCTGACCTAAGCCATTTGCTGAGGCGTATGGAGGACGCCGATTCGGATGGACCCATGCCTCTGCGACGGCAACTCGGGGCGGGTCATACTCGTTGAACACCTCACGCCAAGCTGCGTAAACCTCGTGAACCTCATCACGGTCAAAGATTGGGTCAGTTCCGTCATCCTTCATGACCGATAGCGAATAGGAGTCTCGGTCAGGGAGCGGCTCGAGGTTCTTTTTGAGAGCATGGGCAACATCGATTCGGAACCCATCCACGCCTCGATCTGACCAGAATCGAAGGGTGTCTAAAAAGTACTGGTGGACTTCCTCGTTGTCCCAGTTGAAGTCTGGTTGCTCCTTGGTAAACAGGTGCATGTACCACTGACCATCGGGGACCTGGGTCCAGCCCTCGGGTCCGAAGTGGCTGGCAAGCTTCGATGGTGGCTGGGAACCATCCGGTCCCTTGCCGTCTCTAAATATGTAGCGATCTCTGGCTGGTGACCCCGGTGCTGCCTCAAGGGCCTCCTCGAACCAGGCGTGTCTGTTTGAGGAGTGGTTAGGCACGATGTCGACAAACACGCGTATCTGGTTTTGGTGGAGTTTTGAAACCAGCTCATCAAACTCTGCAAGGGTCCCGATGCGCTCGTCTATGGCCTGGTAGTCATCGACGTCATAGCCACCATCTGCTAGCTGCGACGGGAAGAACGGAGAGAGCCAAACAGCATCTATACCGAGACTGGCCAGGTAGTCAACGCGAGAGAGAATGCCCTTTAGATCGCCAATCCCGTCGCCATTACCGTCGGCAAAGCTTCGAGGGTAGATCTGGTAGACGACTGCGTCTCGCCACCAATTGGCGGGACCGGGCAATTGATTTGTTTTCATTAGCTCCAGACTGTTAAAAACCTGAGGCTTAGGCTACAACAGCCGCTTTGTGCTGGTGTCCTCGGATGGCCACGCTGATAGGCTTTCGCTACCGCCCCCATAGCTCAGGGGATAGAGCACCGCCCTCCGGAGGCGGGTGCGCAGGTTCGAATCCTGCTGGGGGCGCTAGGAGTTCTCTTCCAGGTAACTTGCCATCTGCTGCATTGCCAAAAACCTATGTGACATCGAGTTCTTCACTTCTGGATCCAGTTCGGCTGCGGTCTCGGAAAACCCCTCCGGAACAAATACCGGGTCGTAACCAAAACCACCATCACCTGCGGCCTGGAGAGCAATGCTGCCACTCCAAATGCCTGTGAAGCTGACCTCGGCATCGTCCGAAACCAGAGCCACCGTGCAGACAAAAGCCGCACCACGATGCTCCATTGGTATGTCCTCAAGTTGCGCGAGCAGAAGGTCTCGGTTTATTTGATCGGCTCTGGTTCCAGACCAGATTGCCGAAAATATGCCTGGTGCTCCGCCCATTACCTCCACCGAGATGCCGGAGTCGTCTGCAAATGCTGGTTTACCCGTTGCTTTGTGGGCCGCGCGAGCCTTAATGAGTGCGTTTTCCAAAAAGCTAGTTCCGGACTCGACCGGTGATTCACCGTCAAAGGTCAACACGGTCACCCCTGGCATCCGGCCCCTCAGAATCTGTTGGGCCTCGGCCGCCTTGTGAGCATTGCCGGTCGCAAAAACTAGCTCCACCTGGGTCCTACTTGATCTCTAGGGTCTCGCCGAGAGCCTCTCGCTGCGCAGCAGCGAGCTGAGAAGTTGACTCAAGAGCGAGCTCCAAGAGCCGATTTAGTTCGTCGCGGTCAAATGGTTCTGCCTCTGCGGTTCCCTGAACCTCGACGAACAGTCCCCTGCCGGTCACGACCACATTCATGT
>Ga0233450_10000275_pt1 | contig 61951 bp, 57 predicted proteins | sample 011ome_30_FD_189956 | JGI IMG/M metagenome (GOLD analysis project Ga0233450, IMG submission 189956) | Coastal salt marsh microbial communities from the Groves Creek Marsh, Skidaway Island, Georgia - 011501CT (spades assembly) | ecosystem: Environmental > Aquatic > Marine > Intertidal zone >... | reverse complement strand
CCGCTCTCTGTAGAACTCCAATAGCCGTAATCAGCAAAACCGCCAATTTTATCCCGATTCTCATATAGCATCTTCAACTCCTCTTTTGTAGGTAACCTCCATCCATCTCCTAAATCAGCACAAGCCCTTAAAGCTTCATTCCATTTCATCTTCCCTTCTAAATCTTCGGTCATCACTTCTAAATTACCGATTTTAACTGTTGATTGTCCAAAGACATTAATTGAAAGAGCAATAGCAATAAATAATAATAGGGTTTTCATAATTTTAATTTTTAGTTAATCGCTTAATCGCGAACAGCTCTAACATTGAATGTGAATCCCTTAGCGCTCTCAGAGCTGACCCATTGCTCGAAACCATTATAGAAACTCTGAACCCAAGCATAGCCGTCTTCCACAGAACTCAAATAAAATTTAGAAGCATCACCTCCAATTTTATGATTGTTTCTAAATAAAATATTTAATTCACGCCTTACAGGTAACCTCCATCCATCTCCTAAATCAGCACAAGCCTTTACAGCTTCTTCCATAGTCATTTCTCCTAAATCTTGGGACATCACTTCGAAATTATCAATTTTTATGGTTTTGATATCCTGTGCGGATGGCACAATTTGGATTGGCTCCTTTGAAGATTTAGACGTGCGGACAGCGCGAACAGAGAAGGTGCCGTTTAACACATTGGAATTGTACTGGAGACCATTGAAGAAATTCTGCCTCCACGCATCGTTGCGATTGTACATATTGTACTCCGTAGAACTCCAATAGTCGTTAACCGTAAAACCCCCAATTTCATCCTTGTTTTGATACAAAGTATTCAACTCCTCTTTGTAGGTAATCTCCATCCATCTCCTAAATCAGCACAAACCCTTAAAGCTTCATCCCATTTCATACTCCCTTCTAAATCTTCGGTCATCACTTCAAGGTTACCGATTTTAACTGTTGATTGTCCAAAGACATTAATGGAAAGAGCAATCGCTGCAAATAATAATAGAGTTTTCAATGATTAAATATTTCTTGTTAAAGCATAGTATACTGTTATTGACATAGACTTTCCCATCTGCTTCACCTTTGATTTTCGTAAAGTAAACTTTCAAATCTGCATTTTTTGTTATTTACAGTTTTTTGGATGAGTCATATTCTTTGTTGTTACCTTACATTTTGAATAACGCTCCGTGCACATTTTTTTTGCAGTTGAACCGTCTTTAGCTCTTATAATTTCAACAAACTGATTAGAACCATCACATTTAACATAGAAACTATATTCACAAGTTTTTAAAATAGTTTCATTATCATTAGTCTCAAAAGTATTTTGAATAGTGAAAGATGAAACTATTAAAACTAGCATTACAGTGCTTAAATAAATTAACTTTTTCATATTAGTATTTTTAGATTGCTACTACTCTTAGGATTTTCGTATTCCTCCATGTTTTTTCATTAAACCACATACAATATAATGATATATATTGTTATTTTAGGAAATTTTGTTCATAACCTTAAGGATTTTCAGAACACTCCCTGTTTTTTGATTGGTTTTCTTGCCTCAACTTTTTTTGTTACTTTAATTTATATTTACCGACCGATTGCCAATCTTCAAAATCATCTTCACTATCACCGTAACTAAGCACTAGTAAATTATCTTTTATTTCCAAAAAACCCACTAGCTTCGTGTCTCCGAAGTAATGCATGGTTAAACTAAGGCGAATTTTATTGTCTTTTAGTGACATGTTATGTATTGTAAAGTCAATAGGTTTAACGCAGTTATCACTGTAACTCTCTTTTATAGAGTTTTTCGTAATAGTTAAACATCCTTCCCTAACACTGGGGTAAAACAATTCTTTATCATCATTTAAATTTTTAAATATTTCAGATGTCTGCGCATTTGAAACTCCGAACGTGAGCAGCATCGACACTAAAATCAATAAATTTTTCATAATTTTGAGTTAATGGGTTAAGAAGTAAAAATAATAATTTTTCAATGCAATACGCATATTTATCAAGTAAAATACATTGAACTACTATTCAGTTGCCTATTCTCTTGACCTACATCTTGGAAGTATGAGAAATCTAAATGGAGGAGGAAGTGGGGTAAGTAGATGGTGGAAAAGGAGTGGATATTTAAAAAAGTTTGACAATAGTTTGCCAAAAACAAATAAAAAAACCACAAACACTTCAATAACAGTATTTTATGATTTGAATTAGTACTTCCACCGGGACTCGAACCCAGATCTGTTGCTTAGGAGGCGACTATTCTATCCAGTTGAACTATGGAAGCAAAACACAAAGTTAAGTTTATTATGAAATAAATGAACTGAAAAATTAATCTACTATTTCTTTTTCTATTCCTCTATTCTTTCGAATATTAATATTGACTACCTCAACAATTAATGAGAAGCTCACGGCAAAATAGATGTACCCTTTATTTATTCCTTTACCTTCTTCAGCCAAACCTTCATGCATCAACATAAAGCCAATTAAAATTAAAAATGCCAATGCTAAAACTTGCATAGTAGGGTATTTGTGAATAAACCGACTAATTGCCCCGGCAAAAATCATCATAACAATAATCGAAATAATAACTGCTATTATCATAAGTATCACCTCTTGCTTATAAGCAATCCCAACAGCAGTTAATATTGAATCAAATGAAAATATTAAATCCAGCATTACGATTTGGGCAAGAATAGAACCAACAGAAACCTTTTTCTTTTTGTCTTTGGTCTCTTTGTGCCCTCTAATTTTTTCATGTATTTCAATCACACTTTTACCCATTAAGAATAATCCTCCCGCCAAAAGGATTAAATCTTTCCCACTAATTTCAACGTCCATTATGGTAAATAAAGTAGCGGTTAAGCCTAGTATTACATTAATAATTAACAACAACCCTACACGAAAACCCATAGCCAGCAACAACCCAATATTTCTTACCCTGGGTTGCTGTTTTTCAGGTAACTCATCTGTTACAATTGAAATAAAAATAATGTTATCAATACCTAAAACTATTTCTAATAAGGAAAGAGTCAGAATAGATAACCAGGCTTGTGGGTCAAGAAATATGTCCATTTAATGTAACTTTAGATGGCTAAATTAATACTTTGCTTGTAATTTAAATCTATTTCTGCCTTAATGATTGTTCCTTAATTTCCCCTTTTCTTTGTAATTAATCTCCGTTAAACCTACAAAATCATCCATTGGTGGGATTCTTCCCGAATGCAAACAACTATCACAAAATAAAAAACGTCTTTATAGTGTTAATAAAGTATTACAAGCGTAATATTTGGCATGTGAGTCTGGCTGCAGGATGTACAGGAGCTTTGCCTACGTAATACCAATCAAACAAAAGTTAAAACCCTCAAATAGAATTCTATTTGAGGGTTTATTTATTAGCACTTTTAAAAAATCTACTCTTAAACTTTTCAAGCGATTTTTTTTAAACCCAATTAAAGAAGTTAGACATGGATTAACTTCTTTTTTTTGAAACAAAAAAGGCTTACCAATTAGTAAGCCTTCATAATATAATAAAGCGGATGTTTTAAACCTCCTCGTCAAATCCTCTTTTTGCGAATTTTGCTTTTGCCATTTCCATTGCACCCCAATGCGCCCAAACTCCGACAAATCCCATTACAAAAAGTAATGGCCAAAATGCCAAACCGAAAAAACAGATAAATATTGCACTACCTATGAACATAACTTGTAATTTTGAAATCTTTAGGCGAAGTTAAAATAAATTTTACAAATATGGATTATAGAATCGAAAAAGATACGATTGGAGAGGTAAAAGTTCCAAGCGATAAATATTGGGGAGCACAGACCGAGAGGTCTCGAAATAACTTTAAAATAGGTCCATCTGCTTCTATGCCAATTGAAATAGTGCATGCATTTGCCTATTTAAAGAAAGCAGCAGCTCATGCAAATTGTGACTTAGGCGTTTTACCAGAAGAGAAAAGAGATTTAATTTCTGCAGCTTGTGAAGAAATCATTGCTGGTAAATTAAATGACCAATTTCCATTAGTAATATGGCAAACAGGTTCTGGAACGCAAAGTAACATGAATGTTAATGAGGTTGTTGCGCACAGAGGACACGAATTAGCAGGAAATAAAATTGGAGAGGGTGAAAAAACGCTTTCTCCAAATGATGATGTAAACAAATCACAATCCAGTAATGATACATTTCCTACCGGAATGCATATAGCTTGTTATAAAATGATTTCTGAAAAAACAATTCCAGGAATTGAACAATTAAGAGATACCTTAAAGGCTAAATCAGAAGCATTTAAGGATGTTGTGAAAATTGGAAGAACGCATTTAATGGATGCTACACCTTTAACATTAGGTCAAGAATTTTCTGGATATGTATCTCAACTAGACCATGGATTAAAGGCTTTAAAAAACACATTGGCGCACCTTTCTGAATTAGCGCTAGGAGGAACTGCTGTAGGAACAGGCTTAAATACCCCTGCTGGATATGATGTTTTGGTAGCTAAAAAAATAGCAGAATTTACAGGTTTGCCTTTTATCACTGCGGAAAACAAATTTGAAGCATTAGCAGCACATGATGCTATTGTGGAAACACATGGGGCATTGAAACAAATAGCAGTTTCGTTAAATAAAATTGCCAATGATATTCGAATGATGGCTTCTGGACCTCGCTCAGGAATTGGCGAAATTATTATTCCAGCGAACGAGCCTGGGTCTTCAATTATGCCGGGGAAAGTGAATCCTACGCAAGCGGAAGCAATAACAATGGTTTGTGCTCAAGTAATGGGGAATGATGTTGCTGTAACTATTGGAGGTACACAAGGACATTACGAGCTGAACGTATTCAAGCCTATGATGGCTTATAACCTATTGCAAAGTGCTGAATTAATCGGAGATGCTTGTGCTTCATTTGAAGAGAATTGCGCTGCTGGAATAGAGCCCAACCAAACGCGAATAGATGAATTGTTAAACAATTCATTGATGTTAGTTACTGCATTAAATACTAAAATTGGTTATTACAAAGCTGCTGAAATTGCAAATACTGCTCATGCAAATGGGACTACCTTAAGAGAAGAAGCGATTCGTTTAGGGTATGTGCCCGAAGAAGAATATGACAACTGGGTTGACCCAAAGAAAATGATTGGATCGTTGTAAAATGAAAAAAAGCAATTATTTAATCTTCTTGCTTTCGGTTGTGTTTATTTCTTGTGCGGAAAATGAAAGCTCTTTTTCCAGCGAGGATCCCAACATAACAAAATCGGATTTTGAAGCAACTCCGGATAGCTTTTCATTGTTCGTGAAATCATTAAATACAAACGATACGTTAGTTCATTACAGAGGATTACATCAACTTGGAAATGCTTTTTTCATTAGTGGTACTGATGGTAAAATTCTAATCAAAACATTTCAGTTGGAACAAATTGAACTCTTTCAAGCAAAATATACTGATCTTAGAGATATTCATGTTTTGAGTGACAGTTCTATTTTAGTGATGGGCATAGCCTCTCCTGGTCATATCTGGAAAATTAAAAAGGGAGAAAAAGCATGGCGTAAAGTCTATTCCAATATGGATTCTTTGGTTTTTATGGATGGAATGGATTTTTGGAATGACTCCGTTGGGCTTGTTTATGGAGACCCATTAAGTGGATTTCATTTTATTCTAAAAACAATAGACGGTGGAGAAAATTGGAGTCGTATACCACAAGAAAACATTCCAGAAAATCTGGAAATAGAAGCTGGTTTTGCCGCTAGTGGGACAGGAATCGTCTGCAAGGAAAATGGCATCGCATATATCGGCCTCGGTGGAAACAAGGCCAGAGTTCTAATCAGTAAAGACTTTGGCGACAATTGGAGCATTGTTGAAACCCCATTACTTCATGGTTCCGGGTCAAAAGGAATCTATTCTATAGCGTTTAAAGACGAGTTGAATGGTGTTGCAGTTGGGGGGAACTGGGAAAATCCGGAATGTGACAGCTCTAAAGTTTATACCAATAACGGAGGCGAAACATGGTATTTATCAGAAGGAATTCAAGATTTTAGAAGCTGCGTAACCTATATCCAAGATGACACCTATATATCGACCGGAACCTCTGGAACTGACATATCATATAATGGCGGAAAATCTTGGTCATTGCTAGACTCTATTGGTTTTAACGCAATACTGATTAATCCAGATTTGCATGGGGTTGCAGTTGGGAGCTTTGGTAGGATCGCTGAAGTGGAATTACAATAAACAGGACCTTCCCCCTCTATTAGTCTTTCTCTTCTTAAAAAATAGTAAATTAGCAATCCAAATTAAGTATATGAAAAACGCATTATTCTCATTATTTATCGGGTTAACACTTGTGGGAACAGCTCAAAATAAAAAAGACAAAGAGAAGTGGGATGTATCTAATCCAAAAGGAGAATGGAATTATAAGGACTTGAAATTTACCACAGATGAAGGGACGTGGATGAATTTAGATGTAAGTCCAGATGGCAAAAATATTGTTTTTGATATGGTTGGTGACATCTACATCATGCCTATAACGGGAGGAAAAGCAAAAGTATTACGGGCAGGGATTCCGTTCGAAATCCAACCAAGATTTAGTCCTGACGGTAAGAAGATTTCTTTTACAAGTGATGCGGGAGGGGGAGACAATATTTGGGTAATGAACATTGATGGTTCTGAAGCCAAACAAATTACAAAAGAAGATTTTAGATTAGTAAACAATGCTGTTTGGACAAGTGATGGCAATTCATTAATTGTGCGCAAACACTTTACATCTGAAAGATCTGCAGGAGCTGGTGAAATGTGGATGTATCATATTACTGGTGGAAGTGGGTTGCAGTTAACCAAAAAGAAAAATGAGCAACAAGATGTGAATGAACCCTGTATTTCCCCGGATGGAAAATACCTGTATTATAGTGAGGATATGTATCCGGGCGGATTTTTTCAATATAACAAAGATCCAAATAAACAGATTTATGTAATCAAAAGATATGCGTTTGAGGATGGAGAGATTAAAACCATTACCGGAGGTCCAGGTGGAGCTGCTCGACCACAACTTTCTAGAGATGGAAAACTACTTGCTTTTATTAAAAGAATAGATGCTAAATCTGTACTATACATCCATGACTTGGCCACTGGTGAAGAATGGCCTGTTTACGATAAATTAAATAAAGACCAACAAGAAGCTTGGGCTATCTTTGGGGTGTATACCGGGTTTAACTGGATGCCTGACAATAAAAGTATTGTGATTTGGTCTGGCGGAAAAATCAACAGTATCAATATAGAATCTCTAACCATTACAGAAATTCCCTTCTCTGCAGATGTGCATTTAAAAATAGCAGAAACATTGGAGTTTGAAAACCCAGTATCACCAGACGAGTTTACCGCAAAAGTGATAAGACATGCCGTGACTTCGCCAGATGGAAAAACTTTAGTTTTTAATGCTCTCGGATATTTATGGAAAAAACAATTACCGAATGGCAAACCAAAACGAATAACTGAAAGCACAGACTTTGAGTTTGAACCCAGTTTTTCTCCCGATGGCAAAACAATCGTTTATGTTACATGGAACGACAAAGAGTTAGGAGCAATTTATTCAATTCCCTATAAGGGAGGTGATCCTGTTAAGTTAAGTTCAGAGAAAGGAATATTTAGAACTCCTTCTTATTGTTCAGATGGATCAAAAATTGTTTACTTAAAGGAGTCTGGAAACAATGAGCAAGGGCATTCATTTGCAAAAAATGCTGGCATATATATTATGGATGCTGGCGGAGCAAATCCATACTTAGTTGCAGAGCAAGGGCAATATCCGACTTTTACTAAAGATCAAAAACGGGTATTTTTCCAAACTGGAGGAACATACTTTGGTCAACTAACTAAGGAGCTACATAGTGTTGATCTAAATGGGGTTGATGAAAAAACACATATAACTTCAAAATATGCAAACAGATTAGTGCCTAGCCCTGACAACAAATGGATCGCTTTTTCTCATTTGCATAAGGTATATATTGCGCCAATTCCGCATACAGGGAAACCGCTAAACCTTGATAATAAAACGAATTCTATACCTGTTTCGCAAGTAGCAAGAGACGCAGGGATTAATTTACATTGGTCTTCTGATTCAAAAAAAATCCGATGGACATTGGGGGAAGAATACTTCGAAAACGATATTGATCAGCGATTTACTTACCTGCCGAATTCTCCAGATTCAATAGCTCCCATTGACACAACTGGAATTCGCATCAACTTGGTGCAAGACACAGATAAACCCAATGGTAAAATTGTTTTTAAAGGAGCAACAATTATTACAATGGACGGTGACAAAGTAATTAAAAATGGAACCATTGTAATTAACGAAAATCGAATTACAAAGATAGGAACAGTTGAGGAAGTTAGCATTCCAAAAGATGCTAAAGTATATGAAATGGAAGGAAAAACCATCATGCCGGGAATTATAGATGTTCATGCGCACATTGGGGCATTTCGATATGGCCTAACAACGCAAAAACATTGGCAATTTTACGCCAATTTAGCCTACGGAGTGACAACAGCTCATGATCCGTCTGCAAACACAGAAACCGTATTTGCACTCTCTGAATTAGTTAAAAGCGGTGAGCTCGTTGGCCCAAGACTATATTCAACCGGCTTTATTCTATATGGAGGAGATGGAGATTTCAAAGCTGTCATCAATAATTTGGATGATGCTCGCTCGTCAATTAGAAGGACCAAAGCATTTGGAGCATTATCGGTTAAAAGCTATAACCAACCAAGAAGAGACCAAAGACAACAAGTTATTCAAGCAGCAAGGGAACAAAACATATTTGTAGTTCCTGAGGGAGGGTCAACTTTTTACCACAACATGACAATGATATTAGATGGTCATACCGGTGTAGAGCACAACATCCCAGTTGCTCCAGTTTACAAGGACATTATAGAATTATGGAGCAAAAGTAAAACAGGCTACACCCCAACACTAATTGTAAATTACGGTGGCTTAAATGCGGAGTTCTATTGGTATCAAAACACCAATGTTTATGAAAATAAAAAGTTATTACAATTCTACCCACGTCAAATTATTGCTTCAAGAGCGCGTCATAGAATGATGATTCCACAAGAGGAGTATGACAATGGACATATTTTAGTTTCTCAAACATGTAAAAAACTAAATGATGCAGGAGTAAAAGTAAACCTCGGTGCCCACGGTCAACTTCAAGGACTTGGAGCGCATTGGGAACTGTGGAGCTTGCAACAAGGGGGCATGACAAATATGGAAGCTCTTCGTGCTGCAACAATAAATGGAGCTGATTATATTGGGATGTCGAAAGATATTGGATCATTGGAAGAAGGTAAATTAGCCGATTTAGTTATTATGGATAAAAACCCATTGGATGACATTCAGAATTCCAACACAATAATTTACACAATGATAAATGGTAGATTGTACGATACAGAAACAATGAACGAAGTTGGAAACGAGCCAAAAACTAGAAAAAAATTTTATTGGGAAAATTCTAAATACAATGCCGCTTTTGATTGGCATCAAAAATCCAATAGCTTTATGAAGAGTAATTGTGGTTGCAGTATAGCCCCTTAATACATGAAAAAGAGAAAAATACTCATTTTTATGGATTGGTTTCTGCCTGGCTACAAAGCTGGAGGTCCAATTCGTTCCGTAGCAAACATAGTTAGCGCGCTTTCGGAGGATTTTGACTTTTTTATTGTCACAAGGAATACGGATTTATCAGCTGACGAGCCATATAAGAATATTGACCCAAACAAGTGGCTTGTAAAATACAATGCTCATGTATATTATTTGAGTGCTGATAATTATTCGAAAGATAAAATCAAAACATTAATTGGAGAACGAAATTATGATGCGATGTATCTCAACAGCTTATACTCGTCTCAATATGCACTTACCCCTCTACGCATCCGAAATAAGCACTTTCCTGATTTAAAAACAGTCCTCGCACCAAGAGGCATGCTAGGTGCAGGAGCCCTGCAAACTAAGTCATTAAAAAAAGCTCTTTTTCTTAAAACAACTCAACTTTTTCAATTTTTTAAAAATATTACATGGCACGCAACAAGTGAAGATGAAAAAAACACTATTTCCAAAGTATTTGGGTCTAAAGCCAAAATAATCATTGGCGCACCTATTTCGATACCCGCAAAATTCGAATCAAGAAATAAAATAAATAAATATCCTGGCGCAGCGAGATTCTTCTTTATTGGAAGAGTTTCTGAGCACAAAAACATTTCTTTTGCATTGGATTGCTTTATAAAATTAAAACCAAAAGGAGAAATTCTGTTTGATATCTTTGGAGCCGCCGAAGAACAAGAGTACTTGCGAAAAATTGAGACACAAATTAAGCAATTGCCGAGCAACATTAAGGTGAATTATAAGGGTCCTATCCCTAATAAAGAACTAAAAATAAAATTGCAAGCTGAATACCATTTCATGTTGTTTCCAACAAAAGGGGAAAGCTTTTCGCATTCTATAGTTGATTCTTGGAACAGTGGTTGCCCCGTTTTAGTAAGCGATCAAACTCCATGGGGAGATTTAGAATATAAAAATCTTGGTTGGAATTTTAACTTGCAGGATCCTATTTCACTGATAGACTCTATCAACCAGGCAGTTAATTTGAATCAGGAAACATACAATAATTGGTCAAATAGCTGTGTCCGTTTTTACAATAAAAATGTATGTAGTGAAGAAATCACAACTAAAAATAAGCTCATATTTGAGTAATTATCTATTTTCGTAGCTGTGAAGCTACAAGAAAAAATATCAGACAACAAAAAAAAGCAGGAGCGCTTTGACAAAGCTTATTTGCGAATGGCATCAGAGTGGGCAAAATTATCGCATTGTGAGCGCAAACAGGTAGGAGCTATAATCGTTAAAGGACGAATGATTATTTCGGATGGCTTTAATGGAACACCTACCGGTTTTGAAAATTGTTGTGAAAACGAAGCAGGAGAAACACAATGGTACGTTCTACATGCAGAAGCTAATGCAATTTTAAAGGTTGCCAATAGCACAAATAGTTGTGAGGGAGCAACACTATATTTAACTTTATCTCCTTGCAAAGAATGTTCAAAACTAGTTCACCAGGCAGGGATTAAAAGGCTAGTATACAAGCAAGGCTACAAAGACAATTCAGGCCTACAATTTTTAGAAAAAGCTGGTGTTGAAGTTGTTCAAATTGAAAATCTTTAATGGAAGAAGAATACAAAGAAATAAAAGGGAGTAGTTATATCTCTTCCTCAAAAGACCCACTAGACAAGAAGGATAATTCGAACAATTGGCTACTTATATTAACGCCATTATTAATCGGAATTTGCTCTGCATTCACCTATTTCATTGGCGCAGGTCAATTTCGTTCTCAAGAAAAAATAACGCAAGAAGAACAGGTTGTTAAATTAAATCATGTATTGGATGTAATTGAGTCTCGATATGTAGACTCCATAGATAGAAAAGAATTAATTGAAACATCTATTTCTGGCATGCTCGGAAAACTAGACCCACATTCCGCCTATATATCAGCTAAAGACGTAGAAAGGCAAAATGAAGAATTACAAGGGCATTTTGGAGGTGTAGGAATTCGGTTTATTATTCTTCGTGATACCTTGATGATAACCAATATTATTCCCAATGGACCTTCGGAAATAGCGGGTCTAAAAGCGGGTGATAGAATACTTGAAGTTGATGGAGATAAAATAGCAGGTACCGGATTGAAAATTGAAGATGTTCATGGTCTTTTGAAAGGAGAATTTGGAACAAAAGTTGAGTTAAAAATCTTAAATAAATCCAACTTGCACCCAAAGGGTATAGAAGTTACTAGAGGGTCAATACCTTTGCCTTCGATAGACGCTTCCTTTATGGTAAACAGTAATATAGGATATATAAGGCTTAAAAACTTTTCCAACAATACTGATAGAGAATTTGCTTATGCTGTAGCTAATTTAAAAGTAGAAGGTATGACTAAACTGGTTTTTGACTTAAGAAACAACGGAGGAGGTTATTTGCATGGAGCAACAAGTGTTGCTGATGAGTTTTTAGCTGCAGGAAAATCTATCGTTTATACTGAGGGAGCGCATCAGCAGAAGAAAGAATATTTTTCTTCTGGATATGGGAATTTTGAAAGCAATGAATTGGTTATCCTTGTAAATAGCGGAACAGCTTCTGCAAGTGAAATTGTTAGTGGTGCTGTTCAAGACAACGATAGGGGTTTGATTATGGGGCGTAGAACTTTCGGAAAAGGATTAGTACAACAACCAATAAATTTAGAAGATGGATCTGAAATGCGACTTACTGTTTCTCGTTATTATACTCCGACCGGAAGGTGTATTCAAAAACCTTATGGCAGCGGGATAGATTACTACAATGATATTATGAACCGTTATGAAAACGGAGAACTACAAGAATTGGATAGTATAATATTTGAAAATGCAGAAAAATTTATCACTCCAGAAGGTAGAACTGTATACGGAGGTGGTGGAATTATGCCTGATGTTTTCATTCCTATTGACACCTCTGGGTCATCCTTATACTTATCTGCACTAGCCTATTCTGCAGCTTACAGAGATTTTTGCTTTGACTACGTTGATAAGAATAGAAAAAAATTAAACTATAAAGACGCCAAAACATTTAACGCACAATATTCTATCACTGAACAAATGTTTAATGATTTTGTTGAAAATGCATCCAAAAACCACGGTATCACAAAGGATTTATTCGGAATAAATACATCCAAAAACCGAATTAAAAACCAGTTAAAATCAGAGTTAGCAACTTACTTGTGGGATGAGGAGGCGCGTTTTTTCATTTCGCTTCCATTCGACAAGGACGTGCAAGTTGCAATCAAGGAATTAAACAATAACTGATTATTATTTTAATAACCCCACAATAAGCATATATTTACCAACAAAACTTTAATTTAAATAAAAAAACATGAAAAAATTATTTGTATCTGCAGGAGTAGTTTCTGCAATGTTCCTTGCTTCTTGCGGGGGTGGTAGTGACGTTTGTGATTGTGCTGACATGTCAGTTGCAATGATGAATGAAATGAAAGGTCTAGAAGACATGGCGAAAATTACTGAAATTACTGAAAAGTATGCTGCTCAGGCCGAAAAGTGCGAGAAAATGGGAGAAGGTAAATCAGACGAAGAATTAAAAGCTATGGAAGAGGAAATAAAAGGGTGTGCCTCTTTTAAAGAAATGGAAAAAATGATGTCAGGTGGTCAATAGGACTTTCAATATTAAAATATTTAATAAAAAAGGTGTCTTAAAAGACGCCTTTTTTATTTAGTATTACCAACTCAAAAACCCTCTCTTCCCTATATTTTGGTTATATTTAGTAGCAAAAAATTAAACGGAAATGAAAAATGATAGGAGACAATTTCTGAAAAACACATCTGCACTGGCATTAGCTACCATAACTTTACCCAGTCTGGCCAGAGCTGCATTCAATGAAAAAAGCTCTAGTAAACCTATAGCTAATTGCAATCCAACAACCCAAGATTATTATGGGCAAGGTCCTTTTTATACGTCCAATGCGCCTTCCATTATAAACAATCAACTTGCAGCAGCAAGTGAGCCTGGAACTAGGCTTATCGTAAGTGGCAGGGTGCATAATCTTGATTGCACAGAATATATAGCAGGAGCTATTATTGATATTTGGCATGCAAACGATGCAGGCGCATACGATAACACAGGATTCAATCTGAGAGGCATAGCAACCAGTAATAGTCAAGGTTTTTATCTTTTTGAGACAATATACCCTGGAAAATATTTAAACGGAAGTGCATATCGGCCGTCCCATATCCATCTTAAAATCACTCCTCCTGGTTACCCTATTTTAACTACACAAATTTATTTCCAAGGTGATTTAGACATTCCGGCTGACGCCGCAGCCTCTATTTCAAGTGGCACATATGATGCAACCCACCGAATTGTGCCGGTAACGACCAATAGTTCTGGGCAAAAGGAAGCAACCTGGGACATTGTTATTGATGGTTCGGGTAATCCTATTGGAATTGAAGAAATGCGTGCATCTATGGGTATGATTTACAAAATATATCCAAACCCATTTTCAGATTTTATTCAAATAAATTATGGCGTTTTTCAGGACGCAAAAGTAAGCCTCCAAGTATTTGACATTCAGGGGAGATTAGTTGCAAATTTGCAAGAAATAAATCTTAAACCCGAAAAATACACAGCAGAATGGAGGCCTGACTCCAATATTCGTTCTGGCCATTACTTTGTAGCGCTAAAAATAAATGATGTTCAGGTTCACTATTTGAAAGTTATGAAAGAGTAATGATTGAATAAAACAAAATTGGGTTATTAATGTCCTAATTAATCAAAAAAGGCGCTAATAATTTAATTTATCGGGTTTTTGTATTTAAAATCTTGTTATATGCTGTCAACTGTAATAGAGTCTTACTGCATCAATTCAGAATCTTGTTCGGTTTCAATGTTGTCGAATTCCTCTTTTTCAAATACTTCAAAGATACTGTCTGTCGATTTTTCAGCACTTTCTTCGTGCTTTTCTTCTATCACATCAGTATCTGTCTTATCCTCAAAGTAATAAAACAAAAACACAATCAGCCCTCCAATAAAAATAAGGGCATTAATCCATTTCTTTTTCTTTGTCATAATTAAAATTTAAAGCAGTGATTCTGGATCAAAATTTTCCTCATCCAAACCTAGATCTAACTCTGTCGTGTCTTCAAAATCAGGCATTGTTTCTTCAATTTTCTTCTGAGTTTGAGATTCCTCAACTGCAGAATTTGTTAATTCTCCTTGACTATTATCCTCCTCAGTGGCTTCACCGGAGCTAAAAACTCCCATAAAATACATAACCCCAAACATGGCAATAAGAAATACCAAAACACCTATTAACTTCTTTTTCATCATTTTCTTTTTAAGTATTACTACAATAATAAGAAATTTATTGAAGACACTTCAATTTCTAGAATGATTAGAGGCTGCATAATGCATTGAAATTTGTACATTTGCTGTCCTTAAAAAAATAGAATGTACAGAACACATACGAACGGAGAGTTGAGAATTGAAAATGCAAACCAAGAAGTTACCCTATGTGGGTGGGTTCAACGATCAAAAGATTTAGGAGGAATGGCGTTTGTCGATTTGAGAGATCGATATGGCATAACCCAATTAGCATTCAACAACGATATTAGCACTGAGCTTTGCGAACAGGCAAAAAAGCTTGGCCGTGAGTTTGTGATTCAAGCAAAAGGAATAGTTACTGAAAGAAGTAGCAAGAATAAAAACATACCAACAGGGGAAATCGAAATTAATGTTTCTGAATTAACCATTTTAAAAGAGGCTAAACTTCCTCCATTTACAATTGAGGATGAAACAGATGGTGGTGAAGAATTGAGAATGCAATATCGCTTCTTAGATTTAAGAAGAAACCCATTGAAAAATAATATGATTTTGCGTCATAAAATGGGGTTAGCTGCCAGAACCTATTTAGACTCATTGGATTTTATTGAAGTTGAAACCCCATACTTGATTAAATCTACGCCAGAAGGAGCAAGGGATTTTGTTGTTCCAAGCAGAATGAATCCAGGTGAATTTTATGCATTACCGCAATCTCCACAAACCTTTAAGCAACTTTTAATGGTTAGTGGCTATGATCGTTATTATCAGATAGTAAAGTGCTTTAGAGACGAAGATTTAAGAGCCGATAGACAACCAGAGTTTACGCAAATAGATTGTGAAATGGCTTTTGTTGACCAAGAGGATATTCTGAATACTTTCGAAGGATTAATCAAAAACCTATTTAAGGAATTAAAAGAAGTTTCTTTTTCAGAGGAATTCCCAAGAATGACTTACGCTGAGGCAATGGAACGTTATGGTTCTGACAAGCCAGACATTCGTTTTGGAATGGAGTTAAATAATTTAAACGCTTTAACGCAGAATAAAGGGTTTGCAATATTTGATTCGGCTGAATTGGTTGTTGGAATTTGTGCAGAAGGGTGTGCTTCTTATTCTAGAAAGCAATTGGATAAATTAACAGATTGGGTTCGTCGTCCGCAAATTGGCGCAAAGGGTTTGGTTTATGTAAAATGCAATCAAGATGGGTCGTTTAAATCATCTGTAGATAAATTTTACTCGCAAGAGGATTTAAAAGCTTGGGCTGATAAATGCAGTGCTAAAGCTGGTGACTTGCTGCTCGTATTAAGCGGCGAAACAAATAAAGTTCAAGGACAAATGAATGATTTGCGTTTGCACATGGGCGATCAACTTGAATTAAGAGATCCTAATGTGTTTAAACCTTTATGGGTAATGGATTTCCCATTATTAGAATGGGACGAAGATTCTGAAAGATTCCATGCAATGCACCACCCGTTTACGTCACCAAAGAAAGAAGATTTTGACAAGTTAGATTCTGCCCCTGGAGAAGTTAGAGCAAATGCTTACGATTTAGCCATTAATGGGGTTGAAGTAGGTGGAGGTTCTATCCGTATCCATGATAAAGACATTCAAGCAAGAATGTTTGACCTTCTTGGGTTTACAAAAGAAGAAGCAGAGGCTCAATTCGGCTTTTTAATGAACGCTTTCGAATACGGAGCTCCCCCCCATGGTGGTTTAGCATTTGGTTTCGATAGATTATGTTCTTTATTTGGTGGTCAAGAAAGTATCCGTGATTTTATCGCTTTCCCTAAAAACAATAGTGGAAGAGACATGATGATTGATGCACCTTCTCCAGTAGATGTAAAACAATTAAAAGAATTGAGTTTAGATGTGAACGTTGAAGAAAAAGTTTAATTCCTATAAGTCAATGTTCATAAAGGTTTACGCTTATTTAAAGTATTCTTAACAAAAATTTATTTCATTTTTCTTTGGTAGTCGAAAAATAAGTTACAATTTCGCGGCCCGAAAAAAAAATGAAATGAAGAAACTACATCTTAAAAGAAAGGTTTTGAGGCACTTAGTTAAGACAAGTAACAAACTTTCGAAGTATTCAAAAATTAGCAAAAAAGCAGCCTAATCTAAATACTTAGATTATTACTAGCAATATTGCATTCATTTTTCTCACTGCTTACTAAATAATTTTAACAAATCTGTAACATGGGCTTAATCATACCCCTACAAATTCTAGGCACCTTTGTAAAAAAATTAGCAGGAAATGAGGAAACTCCATTTGAAAAGAAAATTCATAAGACATTTAATTAAAGTCACGAATTTAACTCCTAAGAAATGTCGAATATCATTTAATAGGAGAAGTAATGAACTATATTAGCCTATTTATTTATTGCAAAAATCAGAAACTCAAGATCAATTTAATCTTTTCTTATTGACTTGAACCATCCCTAAAGACAACAATCCTAAGAAGACAATTAATAACGTTTGAGTTGCCCAAACTAAAGCACCAAATCCAATATGCGCAGGCATTGTTTTTCCGTCATTCAACTCTAAAGTTGTTGGATCATCAATTAACCATTCAGGAGCCAAGAAAAAAGTGAGAACAACACCCACCATTAATGGGTAAGTACCAATACCGCCTTGAACGATAATAAACCCGATTGTACCAGCAATAAAAGCAGATAATATTCCATCAACAGGCATATTCTCTGTTCCTTCCCATGCATAAAATGTTACCCAAAACATAGTCACATAACAAACCCAAATAATGACAGTATGTAGCAAATACCCCCACCTATCTCTCATTGTATAGATGGTTTTAATTCCATCAGTAAACCCTTTAACAAATCCCAAAAACTTTTCCTTAAACTTTGGCTTTGTAAAAAATAAAAAAGAAAATCCAATTGCTCCAAGCCCCATTAAACCAAACACTGTATATTTCAACCATGGTGTATTTGGTTCTGCACTTACATTTGCCTCATTTGTCCTTTCGGCCAAAAGCAACAAATCTTCCATGTTATCAAAATTGATAAGGATAGCTATTCCAGCAACAATACCTAAACATAAAACATCAATTACTCTTTCCGCTACTATCGTTCCAAAACCCTTATCAAAAGGGACTCCATCTGTTCCTTTCAACACCGCTGCTCGTGAGGCTTCTCCCATACGAGGGACTACCATATTCGCAATGTACCCAATCATGATTGCATTGTAAGAATTTTTAAGAGAAGGCTCAAAACCCAATGGCCTAAGCATATACTTCCAACGGTACGCTCTGCTTAAATGACTAATTAACCCAATTAATAAAGAAACAAAAAGAATGAAATAATTAGCCTCCTTGAAAACATCAAAAAAAGAAACTTTTGCTTTCTCATCAAAACTGTTCCAAAAGTACCAACAGATATAAAAGCCTATCAATACTGGCAATAAAATTTTGAGAATATTAAAGATTTTCTTTTTCAAGGGAGAAGGTATAATATTATGAAACTTCTACCCTTCAACTTTATTGTTTTCGGGGTTCGGAAAAACAATCGTCGGCTTGAATGATTTCGCTTCTTCAAAATCCATTGTTGCATATGAGATGATAATAACGACATCTCCTACTGCCACTCTTCTTGCAGCTGGGCCGTTTAAACAAACATTTCCTGAACCGCGAAGTCCTTTAATTATATAGGTTTCTAGTCGCTCACCATTATTAATATTAACAATCTGTACTTTCTCGCCTTCAATCATGTTAGCAGCCTCCAATAAATCCTCATCAATTGTAATACTCCCTATATAATTGAGGTCTGCTTCTGTTACCGTTACCCGGTGAATTTTAGATTTGAATATTTCTATTTGCATTTCGAGTGCGAAATTAGTTATTTATTTCAATAACCCATTAATCCTTCTAGACCATTTATTATAATATTTCCATATTATCAATTAAACGAATTTCACCGATAGAAGCAGCTGTAAAAGCTCTAATGTTTTTTGTTTCAGATATCTCTGTAATTGGGGATAATGATTCCGCATCACAAATTTCAAAATATTCGGGGTTACTTTCCTTTTGTAAAATCCTAAAACATTCAGCTTGCAAGGCTTGCAAATCCATTTTTCTAAAATTATTCTTGCAATGATTCAAAGCTTTTTGCAAAACCAAAGCGTTTTTTAATTCTATATTGGAAAGTCTCTTGTTTCTTGAACTCATAGCCAATCCATTCTTTTCTCTCACAATATCGCATCCAAGAACTTCAATTTCCATATTCAACACCTTAGCCATTTTTTGGATAACCAAAAATTGCTGAAAATCTTTTAATCCAAAAAAAGCTTTATCAGGCTGAACAATATCAAACAAAAGCTTTACCACACGCATCACCCCATCAAAATGACCTGGGCGATGTTCTCCCTCCAAAACATTGACAATGCTACCCAGTTCTAAGGAAACTTTTTTTTCATTTTGATAAACCTCATTGACATCGTTCGGTAGAAATAAGATATCACAACCAGCCGATTTTAATAATTCGATATCTTCAGCAGAATTTTTAGGATAATTTTTAAAATCTGAAACTGAGTTAAATTGTGTAGGATTAACAAAAATACTGCACACAACAATATCACATCGTTTTTTTGACTCTCGAATTAAGGATAAGTGGCCTTCATGCAATGAGCCCATTGTTGGGGCGAAACCAACTTCAAATTTTCCCTCAATTGAACTAAGGTGTTTTTTTAATGATCTTTGCGTCTTAAATATCTTCATCGTTGGACAAAAATGGTAAACAAAACTAGTGTAAATGTTGGAAATAATGGATTTTTTTATATATTTTTGTACCCGCAAGAAAATTTAGAACAAAGTTTATGCAAAAGACCAGAGTACTTTATATAACACAAGAAATCGTTCCCTTTCTTCCAGAAAGCGAAATTTCTTCAACGGTAAGAACTTTAGCACAAGGCGTCCACGAACGAGACAAAGAAATCAGAATATTTATGCCACGTTTTGGTGTAATTAATGAAAGAAGACATCAGCTTCATGAGGTTATTAGATTATCAGGAATGAACCTTATCGTCAATGATGTAGACCACCCTCTAATTATTAAAGTGGCCTCAGTTCCACAGGCAAGAATGCAAGTCTATTTTATAGACAATGAAGAGTTCTTTAAACGAAAAAGAACTTACACAGATGAGGATGAAAAATTCTTTAAAGACAACGATGAGAGAGCAATATTCTTTTGCAGAGGCGTTGTTGAAACAGTAAAGAAATTAGGATGGACGCCGGACATTGTTCATTGCCATGGTTGGATGACCGGTTTTTTGCCTTTATACCTGAAAAAAATGTATGCAGATGACCCGCATTTTTCCAATGCAAAAATTATTTACACGCCATATGCAGACGAGTTTAGTGGTAATTTAGATGCAAAATTAATGGACAAACTAAATTTTGATAATATCACAAACGAAGACATAGATTTTTTGAAGACTCCAAATACATTAAACCTAAATAAAACGGGAGCGCAATGGGCGGATGCAATTAGTATTGGAAGTGAAACAATAAATTCTGACCTAATCAGTTATATAAAGGATTCAGGTAAACCTGTTTTAGATTATCAAACCGAAGAAACTTTGGTTGATACACATCAAGAATTTTATGGAAAAGTACTTAGTGAGAATGGAGTGTTGGCAGGTTAAAAATTTCAGTAAAATAATTAACTTAATAAGTAAGCGGAAAGTAATTCAACTTTCCGCTATCTTTTTTTTAGGACTAATCGTATTAATTGGATGTAAAAAGAAGGAGGATGGAATTGGTTTAAATGTTCAACCACAAGGCGATCAATTAAACGTAAACTTAATTGATACTGCATCTATCATTACCTATTCTATAAAAGAGGATTCGTTAAAATCTGATGAATTAGATGGCCCTAGTATGCTAGGAACTTACATTGATCCATATTTTGGAAAGATGGAAGCATCCATTGTTTCTCAAATTAGGTTGGAAGCATCAGTCGATTTTACTCCTGCAAGTGGCTCATTAGATAGCTTAGTTATTGATTCAGTTATTATGTATCTAGCTTTACAAGGGTCATTTGGCAACCTTGACCCACAAACTTTTGAAGTGTATCAGATGGATGAAGACATTGACATTGATTCTACCTACTATACGAATAAATTAATGGCCACAACGGGACCAAATTTAGCAGTTAGTGGACCTATCACTCCTGACCCTGTTTCTGTCGGTTATGTAGAAGGATTATTAACTGAATACGCCATTCTAAATATTCCATTAAGTATTGATGAGTTTGGATGGAAGATGTTTAATGAATCAGGTAACACTGCTCTTTCTGGAAATGATGGAACTGGAGAGTTTTTAGATTGGTATAAGGGCTTAGTGATTAAAGCAAATAATCCTATGCAAGGAGTTAACGATGGTGGAATATTTTATGCTGATATGGTAAATGACTTTTCAAAAGTGACCATATTTTATAGGGATACATCCGGAACAACCTCGGAGCATGATACTTTAAGTTTTGATTTTAATTTCAATGCTAATTGCGCGCATTACAATGCGGTGGACATCGATTATTCTAATACGTTTGTTGGGGCACAAATTAATGATTCAACCTTTGGAATGGATGTGTTTTACCTGCAAGCGCTAGGTGGAACAAAAGCGAAAATTCATTTTCCTAACCTTACGGATTTTATTGACAGTGGGAAGGTAGTGGTAAATAAAGCTGAACTAATTCTCCCTATACAATACAATTCATTAGACAATTTCACCCCATCGGAATATTTGTTCTTAACGCGAGTTGATGAAAATGGAAATATCTCTTTTTTACCTGACGCAAATGAATCTGGTCACGGCGGACAACTAGACCTCACCACAAATAATTATACATTTAACATTACCAGATACATAAATAACATTTTTGCTGGAGAGACCCAAAATGAAGATCTAACCCTAGTTATTGGTGGTTCTGGAATAACTGCGAATAGAGTTATTCTAAATGGAGCAAATTCTCTTAATAAAGATAAACCTAAGTTAGTTTTAACATATACAAAATATTAACGATGTGTGGAATAGTTGCATATATTGGTGAACAAGAAGCGTTCCCAATAGTTTTAAAAGGTCTCAAAAGACTAGAGTATCGTGGATATGATAGCTCAGGTATAGCAGTCAATAATAACCTTAATTTAAACCTTTTGAAGAAACAAGGGAAAGTTGCTGAACTGGAAAAGTATGCTGAGGAATTTGACACAAGTGGTACTGTTGGAATTGGACACACCCGATGGGCAACCCACGGAGCACCAAATGACGTAAACGCGCACCCTCATCTATCTGGTAATGGAAAATTTGCTTTAGTTCATAATGGCATAATTGAAAACTACGCTATTCTTAAAAAAGAATTAATTTCTAGAGGTCACGAATTTAAGAGTGAAACCGATACAGAAGTGCTTATGCACTTAATTGAGGAAATTATAGAAAAGCAAAGCGTTTCGCTATTAGAAGGAGTTCGTCAAGCTCTGAACGAAGTGCATGGAGCATATGCAATTGTTATTATCTCAAAAGAAAACAACCAAGAGCTAATCGCGGCTAGAAAAAGTAGTCCATTGGTTGTTGGTATTGGAAAAGATGAGTTTTTTGTTGCTTCTGATGCAACACCGATTGTAGAGTACACGAAAAATGTAGTGTACTTAGAAGATGGAGAGATTGCTCATTTGAGTCTAGATTCAGGTTTTAAAATCAAAACAATAGGTAATATTGAAAAAACCCCTTATATACAAGAACTAGAGCTACAGTTAGAAGCGCTAGAAAAGGGCGGATATGAACATTTCATGCTCAAAGAAATATTTGAACAACCCCGTTCAATTATGGATTGTATGCGTGGACGACTCAACCTCAAAAATAGTTCCGTTGCACTTGGTGGAATAAAAGATTACGAAGAAAAGATCGTTAATGCTAAACGCCTCATCATCGTTGCTTGTGGCACCTCTTGGCATGCCGGTATTGTTGGTGAATATTTATTAGAGGAGTTAGCTAGAATACCTGTAGAAGTTGAATACGCTTCTGAATTTAGATACAGAAACCCTATCATCAATGAGGGCGATGTTGTAATTTGTATATCACAATCAGGAGAGACAGCTGATACTTTGGCTGCAATAAGTTTGGCAAAAGAAAGAGGAGCTACAATACTTGGTATTTGCAATGTAGTAGGGAGTTCAATCTCGCGATTAACAGACTGTGGCTCTTACACACATGCAGGGCCAGAAATTGGAGTCGCATCAACCAAGGCATTTACAGCTCAGGTAACCGTTCTTACCCTATTAGCTTTAATGATTGGCAAGAAAAAAGGAACAATTCCTTCGAATAGATTTAACAGAATATTGTTTGAATTGAATTCGATTCCTGAAAAGGTAGAGGAAGTACTTAAATCGGATGAGCAAATAAAATACATTTCTGAAATATACAAAGACGCTACAAACGCTCTTTACCTTGGTAGAGGAATCAACTTTCCAGTAGCCTTGGAAGGTGCTCTTAAGTTAAAGGAAATTTCCTATATACATGCTGAAGGATATCCTGCTGCTGAAATGAAGCATGGACCTATTGCATTGATCGATGAAGAGATGCCGATTTTTGTAATTGCTACCAAAGACGCGAGTTACGAAAAAGTTGTTAGTAACATTCAAGAAGTTAAAGCAAGAAAAGGTAAAGTGATTGCGATTGTTACCAAAGGAGATACGGAGGTAAAAGCAATAGCAGATCACGTTATTGAAATCCCGGATACAGATGATGTGTTGGTTCCGCTTATTGCAACCATTCCTATGCAATTGTTAAGTTATCATATTGCCGTAATGAGGGGATGTAATGTTGATCAGCCCAGAAACTTGGCGAAATCCGTTACGGTAGAATAATCCCAAAGGGTATCGGGTTGATTAATACTATATTAACCCAAATTGATTGCTGTGATGTGTTGTATGATGAATGATTAAAAATATAACTTTTTCACTTTTCATTGTTCCATATATAGGATGATTAACCTGACCTTTAAGTGTGTTTAGTTTCCTTAGTTTTTGAATTAATGCATCTTTTTCATGTTGAAAATTTAAACTAGTATCTGATATTTTTATAGATTTTTCGGTTCTGATATTTTTAGGAGTTTTTAATGGATTTGTTTTAGAAATATATCTTAAAAATAATTTTCCAATTGTAACACCAAAATATTTATACCAAAACGGAACGGTAATTTTACCTGAGTATAAATCTATAAATTTGGAACAATGTTTTAACATTTGAGATGGATTCATTATACCCCATTTTGGGACAGAATCGCTATTAATATAACTTAGTTTTTCTATTAATTCTTCAATACTTAATAATGAAACTTTAGACATATTATAAAATTAATAAAAAAACTATTTTCACGGAATGAATATTCCATAAACATCCTGCATGATCTGTTGTTCTATATTGGCCATTTGTCCTTAAGTTTGCACAAAAATAATAAAGCAATTACAGCATGGTATTCGTCCTATTTACAATCAGTTTAATAACGTGTTAAGCAAATACAAATATCATCTATGGCTTCACCTTATAATATTAATTTGGGGCTTCACGGGTGTGATTGGAAAAGAGCTTGGATTGCTAGAAACAACCGCTGTTACAATCGTTTTTTACCGAATGCTAATTGGTTTGATTAGTTTATTTGTAGTGCTTCAGACCCTTAAACATAAAATACAAATCACAAAAAAAGGCTTATTTTCTACACTTGGAACCGGTCTTATCATTGCTGCCCATTGGATCACTTTCTTCAAATCTATTCAGCTATCCAACATTTCGCTGGCTTTAGTCTTTTTATCTACCACAGCATTGTTTACTTCGTTTATTGAACCTATAATACTTAAACGTAAATATGACTTTAAAGAATCATTAATGGGAATAACAATTATTGTAGGAATAGCTATAATTGCAAATACCTCTTCTGATTATTATTTAGCAATGATTTTAGCCCTAATATCAGCATTAGGGGCGGCTTTTTTTTCGGTTATTAATGGAAAACTTGTAAAAGAACATGATCCTAAATCAATCACAATATTTGAAATGCTTGGTGGCTTTATTGGAGTAGCTATCTTTTTTTCCTTAACAGGTGAATTGAATACCGAAACCCTTACTATTGACTGGGAACAATTTGGCTATCTTTTTATTTTGGGTTCAATTTGTACGGCTTTTGCTTTTTTAGTCGGTGTTGAATTGTCAAAGCATTTACCTATATTCACAATGAACATCACAATAAATCTGGAGCCAATTTATGCAGTGATATTAGGTTTACTATTTTATCCCCAAACAGAAGTTATGCCACCAGGTTTTTATTTAGGTGCAACAATAATTTTGGGTACTATTTTCATTAACGCTCTATTTAAGAGAAAAAAAACTTAGTCTTTTTTCCTCCACATAAAAATGTGCGGACTATTTGCGTAGTTTTCAATATTCTTTGAAAACAATATTAATCCTAAATCAGCTAAAACAAGCATTCCTCCACCTCCTAATGTAAGTGTGTACATTACAGGAACTTGGGCCTCCGTTCCTAAATATAATCGGTGTACTCCAAAAATTCCTAACGATAAATCTAAGCCAGCAGCAAGCCATTTATTGTGGTCATTTTGCACCCTTCTTTTCTTTAAAAAAGGAAGTTTTATTTGTCTGTGTATTCGTATTTTAGGGAGGTCATTTTTGGCAAATACTATATTAGGAAATGTAAAAATTCCCAAGAACAATAATATGATTAGTTTTATTCTCATAAAAAAAGCCACCCTAAACGGATGGCTTAAATTTACAAAGTATTTACTGAATACTATTTTACTGCAGTAAAGTTTTCAGAAACTTTCTCCCAATTAATTACACTGAAAAATGCATTAATGTAATCTGGGCGTCTATTTTGATAGTTTAAATAGTAAGCATGCTCCCAAACATCTAATCCTAAAATTGGGGCACCTCCACAACCAATTCCTGGCATCAATGGGTTATCTTGATTTGCAGAAGAACAAACTTCTACTTTACCTCCTTCATGCACGCAAAGCCAAGCCCAACCAGATCCAAAACGAGTTGCAGCAGCTTTCGAAAAAGCGTCCTTAAACGCTTCAAAAGATCCGTAAGCTGCGTTAATTGCCTCTGCTAATTCACCTGTTGGTTCTCCACCACCATCTGGCGACATAACTTCCCAAAATAAACTGTGGTTAAAATATCCTCCTCCGTTATTTCGTAGAGCTCCATTATTCATGTCCATGTCAGACAATAAATTTAAAATTGGCTTACCTTCCAGTTCAGTTCCTGCTATTGCATTGTTTAAATTATTTGTGTATCCATTGTGGTGTTTACCGTGGTGGATCTCCATTGTTCTTGCATCAATATGTGGTTCTAATGCGTCGTATGCGTATGGTAACGCTGGTAATTCAAATGCCATTATTGTCTGTTTTAGTTAATTAAATTTTGCTTATTTAGAATATTCTAACAAATATAAAAAAAATGTAGTCGAAGCTCTTGAAATAATTGAATCTTTGCATAAACTAGATTTTTAAGATATGATAGTACCACCAACACACGAACATTTTATGAAACAAGCGCTCATCGAAGCGAACAAAGCTTTTCAAGCTGATGAAGTTCCAGTTGGTGCGGTTATCGTTTGTGACAATAAAATTATTGCCAGAACACATAATCTTACTGAAAGATTAACTGATTTTACGGCTCATGCAGAAATGCAGGCTTTCACTTCCGCAAGTGAATACCTAGGCAACAAATACCTTGATAAATGTTCACTATATGTAACGCTTGAGCCTTGCACTATGTGTGCAGGTGCTTCGTTTTGGACCCGAATAGGTAAAATTATTTATGGCGCCTCTGATGATAGAAGAGGCTTTAAAAGAATTACAGAACCTGTTTTACACCCTTCTACTGAGGTTATAGGTGGCGTTCTTGAAGACGAGGCAAGAGAGCTAATCAAAATATTTTTTCAGAAAAAGAGAAAGTAATATTGCTAATTCATTTTCTCTTTGAAGAGTTTCAAAAACTTGGAAGAATAAACAAAATCGTTCACTTCTTTGTTGGGTGTAGTAATTATTGAATCTTTATCCCCTTCCCAATGGTTCTTTCCTTTGTATATAAACATGATGTTATCTCCTATTTCTAAAACAGAGTTCATATCATGCGTAATTACTACGGTAGTCATGTTGTATTCTTCGGTCAATTCTTTAATTAAATTATCAATCAAAATGGCAGTTAAGGGGTCTAAGCCAGAGTTCGGTTCATCACAAAACAAATACTTTGGCTTCATAACAATAGCCCTTGCTATTGCGACCCTTTTTTGCATCCCTCCACTAATTTCAGAGGGGAATAGGTTGTTTTTATCGATGATATCAACCCTTTCTAAGCAAAAATTAGCCCTGTACAGCATTTCTTTTCTACTCATTTTGGTGAACATTTTTAGCGGAAATATCACATTTTCAATAACGCTTAGGGAATCGAACAACGCTCCTCCTTGAAAAAGCATTCCGATTTGCGTTCTAATTTTCTTTTTTTCCTTTTTTTTCATTGCTGAAAAATCCAAGCCGTCGTAGAGTATTTGACCTTTTTCTGGATTGTGCAACCCAATAATACATTTTGTTAATACAGACTTTCCGGAACCGCTTTGCCCAATAACTAAATTCGTTTTCCCTCGTTCGAATTTAAAGGAAACATCATGCAATACTTGCGTATCACCAAATGACATATTTATGTTTTTAACTTCTATCAAATTAACAGTAATTGAGTTAGCAAAAGGTTTGCTAAAAGAATTAAAACACTACTATAAACAACCGCGTTGGTACTTGACTTGCCTACTTCTAGTGCTCCTCCACTGGTATAATAGCCATGGTAACTAGAAACAGAAGTTATAATGAAAGCAAATACCGTAGCCTTTATTAAAGCATAAGTAATCATCCATAAATTGTCGTCATAGAAAGACTGGATTCCCACTAAATATTGCTCTTCCGGAATTAAACCTGTTCCAAAAGAAGCCATCCAACCTCCACCAAATCCAAAAGCCATGCTAAAGATTATTACTACCGGGAAAATTAATACAGCAGCTATAATTTTTGGACGAATTAAATAAGCTTTTGTGTTAATCCCCATAATTTCTAGCGCATCAATTTGTTCAGTTACACGCATTGAACCTAGTTCAGAGGCAATATTTGAACCTACTTTCCCTGCTAAGATTAAGCTCATTATGGTAGGTGAAAACTCTAGAATAATGGATTGTTTAGCTGTGAATCCAACTGTATAATCAGGAATCCAAGCAGAATCAATCGCCGTAGCTGATTGAATTACAATAACAGCTCCCATAAAAGCAGACATCAAGATTACAATGCCCAAAGATTTGATTCCAAGCTGCATCATTTCCTCCATTAGGCGCGCCCAGTACACCGAAATTTTTTCGGGTTTGGCAAACATTGACAGTAACATCATTGTATATCGTCCTATGTGGTAAAAAATGCCCAATGTAACTTAGTTAAAAAAGAAACGTTTTTAGTATTGCAATAATACTTAAATATTATTCGTGCAAATGTATATGAATTTGTACTTTTAAACATTCAATTATTCATGACGTGCTACAAATAACAAAATATTCAGTTGCAGTTCTTTTAATTTTCTTAATTATAGGATCTAGTTCTTGTGGTTTGTTTAAAAGCAAAAACAAATGTGGAGACTGCCCTACATGGGGACAAAAGGAACTTCAGGCAGACAATAAAAAGGTTGTAAATGTCTGACAAAGAAAAACTTAAAACAATTCTTTGTCCATTTTTTCATGACAGTATTGTCGCTTACGTTGATAGGCTTATATCTCTTCATAAAATTCAATTTATTCTTTCCAAACCTCGAAAAACTAAATTAGGAGACTACCGAGCCATTCCAAATAAACACCTTTTTATTGTTACTGTAAACAACAACCTGAACCCCGTTCAATTTTTGATAACCGTTTTACATGAACTTGCACATCATGTTACCTGGGTAAAACATAAACGCAATGTAAAACCACACGGAAAGGAATGGAAGCAAGAGTATCAAAGAATTTTTATACCCGTACTAACAAATGAACATGTTGACGAACCGCTGAAAAGAGTGTTAGCAAGACATTTAAAGAATCCTAAAGCTAGTAGCTATGGTGACGTTCATCTAAACGAGTTTTTAAACGCAAATTTTAACGAATCTAAAAATCGCGTTATAGACGCTCCAATGGGCAAACCTTTTATTCTTGGAAAAAGAACCTTTGTAAAGGAGAAAAAATTAAGAACACGTTTTTTGTGTACTGATTTGGGGAACAATAAAAAATACTTAATTCATGGTTATACCGAACTACTCTAGTCTGCATCAAGCCCTTTTTAAAGTTTATCCGTACTTTCGCCTAATTAACTGACCTAAGAAAAGTGATGAAGAATAATTACGTAGTTATAATGGCGGGGGGAGTTGGAAGTCGATTTTGGCCAATGAGCCGGACTTCATTGCCCAAACAATTTCATGATGTTCTGGGAATTGGAAGTACTTTACTGCAACTAACGGTAGCAAGGTATTTACCTATTTGTCCTAAAGAAAATATTATTATTGTTACAAATGCAGGGTATAAAAATTTGGTAAAAGAACAATTACCCGACTTGAGTGATGAGCAAATTTTATTAGAGCCCTGTCGCAAAAATACGGCTCCTTGTATTGCATATGCAACGTACAAAATTAATGAAGAAAACAAAGATGCAAATATCATCGTTGCTCCATCAGACCATTTAATTATTAAAGAAGTTGATTTTCAAAACTCGATCAAAACAGCAATAAATAGAGCTGAATCAGAAAATTGTTTGTTAACTATCGGCATCAAACCAAATCGGCCTGACACAGGGTATGGATATATTCAATTTGAAGACGATGACAATTCAGATGCGCCAATTAAAAAGGTACAAACATTTACTGAAAAACCTTTTTTAGATTTAGCAAAGCGCTTTATCGAAAGTGGAGATTTTTACTGGAATTCAGGTATGTTTATTTGGAATGTAAAGAGTATTCTAGCAGCATTTGAAACTCATTTACCAGATATAAATAAATTATTTGCAGAAGGTATCGGTAAATACGGAACTGAGGAGGAAGAAAAATTTATCAATGAAATTTATCCACTTTGTAAAAACATCTCTATTGACCATGGTTTGATGGAGAAAGCTAAAAACGTATATGTAATCTTAGCTGATTTGGGATGGAGTGACCTTGGCACTTGGGGATCACTGTACGCGCATGTGGAAAAAGATGCGACAAACAATGCTATTATCGGAGACAATATTTTGACTTATGACAGTAACGATAATATCGTTATGATGCCGAAAAACAAACTTGCAGTAATACAAGGTTTAGATGAGTATATAATAGTTGATAGTAATGACACTCTATTAATTTGCAGAAAGGAGGATGAACAAAAAATCAAGCAATTTGTTAACGATATAAAAGTCAAAAAAGGAGAAGGTTTTGTTTAATCAATCGTTATCGCAAAACATCTTTTCTTTCGGAGTCCATCCTTAAAAGGATAAAGATCATTATTGAAAATCCAAGTATTGCCGAACCTCCTTTACTAAAGAAGGGTAAGGGAATTCCTATTACAGGTGCTAACCCAATTACCATTGCAATGTTTATCATATAGTGGAAAAATAGTATACTAGCAGTACAATAGCCAAATATTCTAGTGAATTTACTTTTCTGCCGTTCAGCAATCATTATTATCCGAATCAGGAAGGCTGTATATAATATTATCAATAAAAAACTCCCTAAAAACCCCCACTCTTCTGCCCATGAACAAAAGATAAAATCTGTGCTCTGTTCAGGAACATGTTTATATTTGTCGTTGCTTAAGGTCCCCTTAAAATACCCTTTTCCAGCTGGACCGCCAGACCCAATTGCTGAAAGTGCTTGATAACTGTTATACCCAACCCCTTTTCTATCTAGCTTCAAGCCAAACATGACTTCAAAACGATCTCGATGCCGATCCTTAAATACATTGTCATAGGCATAATTACATGAAAACACCAATAGCATTGCAATTGCTCCACTTACCATGTTTATTATATATTTCTTCGCCCTGTAGCGAGGCATAACCAAATAGGTAATCCCAAAATGAATGAGAACAGTAGCAATTACTATTACAAATAAATACAGATAATTTGCCGCGAAAACCCAACCAAAAAAACTTACATTCGCCTCAGACGCCTTAAAAAATATTGCCATTACCCCGATAATAATGGCAAAAAACATTCCTAGTAAAATGTTTCCGGATAGCCCTTCTCTATACATCACAAAAATAAAAGAGAAAAAAACAAGTAAAGTTCCTGGGTCTGGTTGTTGTAAAATGAAAAACCCTGGAACAGCAATAAGAAAAAAGACAATCACTTTGGTTTTAGCCTCTTGTATTTTAATTCCACTAGTGCTTAAATAATGAGCAATAGCAAGTGAAGTAGCAAATTTTGCAAACTCAGAAGGCTGAATAGTAAACCCCCCTATTTTAAACCAAGAATGAGCTCCTTTTATAGCGGGCATAAACAAAACGACCAACAGCATTAATGTAACTACCCCATATACTATGTAAGCCGAGTTCCGAATGAAACTCCCTTCTAATGTGAGAATAAGCACCCCTATTATTAATGATATAACAATCCACGCCAATTGCTTACCATAAGCTTTGTCTAACGAATATATTTGCGGATATTCTTCACTAAAAGATGCTGAATATACTGTTAGTAGTCCTGTAAAAACGAGCACCAAAAACAATCCCAATAGTGGAATATCAACTTTACCTATGATATTTTTCGCCCTATTTTCCACTATTTAAAATCTGAATGTTTATCCAATATGATAGCATCTAAAACCTCTTTCTCCTTCTTTTTTCCTTTTTCGGAAAGTTCTTTTACTAAATACTTTTCAATCATAAGGCTAGCAATTTTTGCTGCCCATATCCCCCCCCATGTTCCATATTCAACGTATACCGCAATCGCAATTTTAGGGTTTTCCCTAGGAGCAAAAGCAATAAAAACAGAATGGTCATTAAATGTTTTATTTTGAACTGTCCCCGTTTTGCCGCAAACCCTAATACTATCAATTTGAGCGCCCATAGCAGTACCATTTTCAACGACCATCTCCATAGCGCTCACAACCGGCTCAAAATATTTAGCCGCTGCCATTGTATAGTTTTTTTTCAAATATTCAGGTCTTTTACTGCCTTCTTTACCTATTTTTTTTACAAGATGAGGTGTATAATAATATCCTCTATTAGCAATTATAGCAGCCAAGTTTGCCATTTGTAGAGGAGAAACTCCAATCTCGCCTTCTCCGATACTATTTGAGTAAATTGTACTAAAGGCCCACCTATGTTTTCCATATGGATTTGTTTTTGAGGGAAACTCATTATCATAATAATTTGCATCTGGTATTCTTCCGGGCTTAACGCCTGGTATGTCTGTATTTAATTTTATTCCTAAACCAAAACTCTTCACCGAGGCATTCCATTTTTCAATCCCTATACGACTATCTTTAAAAATACTCTTTTCCTCTCCTCTTTGTATCAATCGTTTATAAACATGATAAAAATAAGGATTACATGAGTGTTTAATCGCAATTTGAACATTGCTTGGATGTTCATGATTATGGCAATTTATTAAGGATTTATTACAGGCAAATCCAGTACTTTGGGTTATAACACCCTCCTGCATTGCGATTAAAGCTTGAACCAGTTTAAATATAGATCCAGGGCGATAATTAGCATTGTAAATGGGCCTGTTTATTATAGGTTTTAGTGTATCATTATTTAAAAGTTCCTTATAGTTCTCGCTAAACTCTCTTCCCGAGAGTTTATTTGGATCAAAAGAAGGTGCGGAAATTAAACTTAATATCTCCCCTGTAGACGGTTCTATTGCGACAATACTTCCCAGTTTATTTTTCATTAACCGCTCACCGTAAGACTGCAGTTTTAAATCAATAGAGGTGTAAAGGTTCTTTCCTGATATTGCATAATTCTCTTCTAAGTTAGTCTTGTCATTTCCTGCATAATCTCTTAAGAAAAATGCACTGCCACGTTCCCCTCTAAGTTCTTTTTCGTATACTTTTTCAAGACCAGTCACTCCAACATAATCATTTTGATTATAATATTTCTCTCCTACTTTTTGATCTTTACTGTACTGTTCGGCACTTATTTTTCGGACGTAGCCCAAAACATGCGCCGCAACACCATTAGGATATCCACGGTTTGTCCTTCTCTTTGAGCCAAAGCCATTAAAACTTTTCAAGTAGGGAGCCACCCTACTATACTCCTCTTTTGACATTGATTCAATAAAAGTAGAAGCCTTATAACTCACATTATACCCTGTACTTGCATGTTCTATTTTTTGTAAAAATTCTGTTTTAGAAATTTTGAATAATGAACAAAATTCGACCGTATCAATACCTTTCACGTCTTTGGGGGTAACAAGAATATCATACACTTGATTAACAGCAACTAAAAGTTCTCCGTTTCTATCATAAAGCAAACCTCTAGCTGGATGAATTGTTACTTTGTGATGGGTAATTTTCTCAGCCCTATTTTTCCAGTCATTATTTAAAACCTGTACATACAAAAGCCTTACGCCAAAGACAAATGTTACAAAAAGCATAGTTAAAATAATTATCCATCTTCTATGTTGAAAAGAATCCAAGTTATTTTCTTTTTACAGTTAAATACTGTGCTAAAATAATCAGTAAAACAGAAATAATACTAGAACAAAGCGTCTTCAGTAATATCATGTGAAAATCAGAAAACCGCATAACCTCCACAGTAAAATACCACAGATGAAATACCATGGATGCTAGACTTACGTAACCTAAGTAAATACTCCTCCTCATGGAATAGATAGAGGGAGTCTTTAAAACATCAAAACCTTCACGAGGTTCTATCAATTTCAATAAATAAGGACGAAAATAACCCAACACCACCATAGCCGAAGCGTGCATACCCGGAGTGCTTTTAAATATATCAACCATCATTCCTATAAGGAATGCTAGCAACATTAGGACACCATTTGAAACCGTAAGCGGTAACATTAAAACAAAAAGAAAATAAACATATGGTATAATGAATTGACTCGCATACCCTAAGCTAATTTGGTCTACAACCAAAACTTGAAGCAAAATAAGCACAATAAACTGCAATACATATTTAACAATCGGATTCATATTAATTTTGCGTGCTTTTTAAATCTTGGAATTCCTTTTTCAATACATTGTCTACTACTAGAACATTATAAACGCTGGAAAAATCTTCAGCTAAATTTATTCTAACCTTTAAATACACATCTCCTGGAATGTCTTCTACAGAAATAACATAACCAACCATTTCACCCATAGGAAAAAGTCCATTTGAACCACGGGTAAGAATTTCATCCCCGGAATTCACCTCCACATAATTAGGTATATCAACTACCGTAGCTGTTCTCCAATCATCCGACTGCGTCCACTTTACAAATCCAAAACTTTTTGATTTTTCATGTATTACTTCCAAAACAAAATCTTCATGTATAATTGGTTTAACATAGGTAAAATATCCCGAACTACTCGTTGTAATACCAACAATGCCTTTTGTTCCAATTACACCCATCTCCGGTTTAACTTTGTCATTTAATCCCTTATTTATCGTAACACTATTTTTTCTTCCATTTTTAAAACTGCTTATTACTTTCGCATGCAAAAAATCAAACTGTTGCAAATAATGTGTATCTCGCGGAGAAGAAAACTTATCTTTTATTAAAGTCTTTTTACTGGCTAGTTTTTTCTTCAAATCAGCATTTTGAAAGCGAAGTTGTTCTACTTCCGAAGACAAATGAAAATATCCTGATACATTTGAACTTGCTTCATAAATTCCTCCAGCAATAATATTAGATGAATTGGCAAATGAAACATGGTGGTATGAATTTACACTTGAAAACAAAAAGACAAAACAAACAAGTTGAAATCCAAGAAAAAGAAAGAATGAACTATACTTCTGTATAAACTTGAATAAGTTATTCATTCTCTATAACGATTATATTATTACTTAAGCTTTGATTAAGAATTGAAATTTTTCTAAGTTTTTTAATGCAATTCCTGTTCCACGAGCAACCGCTCTTAACGGATCTTCAGCAATATGCACAGGAAGCTTTGTTTTTAGAGAAATACGTTTGTCCAGACCTCTTAACATTGAACCACCTCCAGCTAAATAAATACCTGTTTTGTATATGTCAGCGGATAATTCAGGAGGCGTCATTTCAAGGGCGCTTAAAATTGCATCTTCAATTTTGGTAATTGACTTGTCTAATGCGTGAGAAATTTCTTGGTAAGAGACATAAATTTCTTTCGGTATCCCAGTCATCAAATCTCTCCCTCTAACCGCATAGTCATCTGGCGGGGTCTCTAAGTCAGGGATTGCAGAACCGACTTCAATTTTGATTTGCTCTGCAGTTCTCTCTCCAATTAATATATTGTGCTGTCTTCTCATGTATTCTTCAATATCTGAAGTAAAATCATCCCCAGCAACACGAATAGATTTGTCACAAACAATCCCTCCTAAAGCAATTACTGCAATTTCAGAAGTACCACCTCCTATATCAATAACCATATTTCCCATAGGCTCTTCCACATCGACACCTATTCCAATCGCTGCAGCCATTGGTTCGTGAATTAAGTAAACCTCCTTGCCTCCTGCATGCTCTGCAGAATCAATTACAGCTCTTTTTTCTACCTCAGTAATACCTGATGGTATACAGATTACCATTCGCAAAGAAGGTTGAAAAAACCTTCCGGTTTTTATCATTTTTATCATCCCTCTAATCATGTGCTCTGCCGCTTGGAAATCTGCAATTACTCCATCCTTAAGGGGCCTTATTGTTTTAATATTATCATGTACCTTTCCGTGCATTAACTGCGCTTTTCTTCCGATCGCAATAATCTTCCCTGTTGTTCTATCCATTGCCACGATAGAAGGCTCATCTACAATGACCTTATCATTATGAATAATAAGTGTATTAGCCGTTCCTAAATCAATTGCAACTTCCTGCGTGAAAACACCAAATAACCCCATTCTTCTTTTTATATTTTAGTATAAACAAACAACCTTTTATTTGAAGCTGTTAATATACTTATTTAATCGCTAACTGCAATCTATTATTAGTGTTTAAAATGTCTATTTCCGGTAAACACCATAGAAATATTATTATTGTTGCAGTAGTCTATTGACAATTCATCCTTAATAGATCCACCTGGCTGAACCACAGATGTTATACCAGCATTCCCAGCAATCTCTACGCAATCTGGAAAAGGGAAAAATGCATCCGATGCCATAACAGCTCCGTTTAAATCAAACTTAAATGACTTTGCCTTATGAATTGCTTGACGCAAAGCATCAACACGCGATGTTTGTCCTGTGCCACTTGCTAATAATTGCCCGTTTTTAGCCAACACAATTGTATTCGATTTTGTGTGTTTTACCAATTTATTAGCAAACTCTAGGTCCAATAACTCCTGTTCCGTTGGATGCGTTTTTGTTCTTGATTCAAAATTTTCTTTCTTGTCCGTAATCAAATCTTTTTCTTGATACAAAAATCCGTTTAACAGTGTTCTCACTTGCGATGTAGGCAGCTTCACTTGTTTTTGAATCAATATAATTCGATTCTTTTTCTGCTTCAATACATCTAAAGCTTCATCTGAATATGAAGGCGCAATAACAACTTCGCAAAACAGTTGATTAACCTCATTCGCTGTGTCAACATCAATCTCTCTATTGGCAATTAATATTCCTCCAAAAGAAGAAACAGGGTCACCTGCCAAGGCTTCTTTGTAGGCCTCAACCAATAAGTTTCTAGTTGCTAAGCCACAAGCGTTGTTGTGTTTTAAAATAGCAAACGTTGGATCTTCGTCCTGGAAATCATTCATTAATTGAACTGCAGCGTCAACATCTAACAAGTTGTTGTATGAAAGCTCCTTTCCATGCAGCTTAGTAAACAACTCATCCAGATTTCCATAAAAAATTCCTTTTTGATGGGGGTTTTCACCGTACCTTAAGACTGATGAATTCTGGACACTTTGCTTCAATACAGAATCATCTTCTCCTCTGAAATAGTTAAATATATGTGTATCGTAATGTGAAGAGACATTAAACGCATCTTTAGCGAAATCTTTTCTATCATTTACACTCGTAACACCTTCCTTCTTATTTAAAATATTTAATAACGGTAAATATTGCTCTTTTGAAGGAACAATAACAACATCTTTATAATTTTTCGCAGCTGCACGGATAAGAGAAATACCGCCTATATCTATTTTCTCAATTATATCTAAATGGTCAGCTCCTGATGCAACCGTATCTTCAAAAGGATATAAATCAACAATTACTAAGTCTATTTCAGGAATGTCGTATTCTTCCAATTGAGCAACATCACTATCCAATTCTCTCCTGCTTAATATTCCTCCAAATACTTTTGGGTGAAGCGTTTTTACTCGCCCTCCTAAAATCGATGGGTAACTCGTCAAGCTCTCAACCGGTATTACATTAACCCCTAACCCCTCAATAAAGCTTTGTGTTCCACCTGTTGAATAAATCGTAACATTCAAACTGTCTAATTTATTAATAATCGGCTCCAAGTTTGACTTGTCAAAAACGGAGATTAATGCACTTTTTATTTTTTTCTCTGCACCCATTGTAAATAGCTATTTTAAACTAATTATTTAATGGTTGCAATTTTACTAAGAATCTACCGAAATTCAAGAGCGTAAAAGCCCTTTGTTCATAACTAAAAACGAATGTTTAAAACACCACAGTGATAAGGTGAATTTCTTTTATTTTGACCGATACTTTTTGTACATTTTTATTCCCAACATTAATAGAATTGCAACACTAAAAAAACCAACAACTCCGTAGACCCAATTGAGGCTGTCTTTTAGCTCAATAATAAAAACAATAGCCACCAAAAATAAGGTTGCTACTTCGTTCCAAATTCGTAATTTACCGGACGTATAACTTCCTATATCTTTTTGCAAATCAGACAACACTTTATGACAAATAAGATGATAAATCAGCAGTAAAAAAGCAAATGAAAGCTTTGTGTGCATGTAACCAAAGTCTAATAATTCAGGCTTCAAAATCAACATCCATACTCCAAAAACAATGGTTAAAATCATGGCAGGCCAAGCAATAATATACCACAAGCGCTTTTGCATTATTTTATACTGATTTTGCAAAATCCACTTTTCTTCAATTTCTTTTTTATTGGCCTCAACATAATAAATAAACAGTCGGACAATATAGAATAAACCGGCAAACCAACTTACCATAAAAATAATATGCAAAGACTTTATAATGTTATAGGTATCATTCATTATAGGCAAATGTAACACACGCTGTCCAATTAACTTACAGTAAGCCTTCATTTTTATGTAAAAAGACCTGCAAGCCATATGCAGTAGGCATATTTACATTACTAATCATGTTATTTTTATATGTCAACTACTAATTGTATATTCGCGCACTTAAATTTTTAAAGAAATGGCATTAATCGGAAAAATTAGATCAAATCAAAAAATACTAATCGTATTTATCGGACTAGCAATGGTGCTATTTGTTGTTGACCCACAAACTCTTTTTGGAGGTGGCTCACGAGGAGAACAACCTATAGGCGAGATATTTGGTGAGCAAATAATGGATAGTGACTGGAAATACGACAACAGGGTTGAAGTTGCCTCTTACAATTACAGAGGACAAAAACAACAATATGGACAAGACCCTATTTTGACAGAGCAAGAATCTGAGCAAATAAAAAACCAAGTCTGGAGTCAAATGATTCTAGACACTTTGTATGGTGCTGAATTAGAAAAATTGGGAATCGCGGTTTCTCCGGGAGAGCTAAATAAAAGTTTATTGTACGGAATGAAACCAGCTACTTCTCTTCAAAGTCAGTTTTCTTATGGGACAATGAACCCTGAAACCGGACAGGAAGAAAACAAAGTGTTTGTTCGTGATTCTTTGATTAAAAGATTAAATCTTCTTATTAACGGCAGTAACCTTGAGAACAAACAACAATTAAAAAGCTTAGAAGACCAACTGACGAAAGAAAGAATCCGTGAAAAATACCTGGGAATGGTTAAGTATGGTTTTACAGGAACGACTGAAGATGCAAATAGAAACTATGCTGAAACAAGTACTACTGCATCAGTAAGTTATTTGTATAAAGGGTTTGCAAGCGTTCCCGATTCCGTTATCAATATAACAGAAGAAGATTTAATAGCATATTACGACGAACATCGATTTGAGAAAAAATGGAAACAAGAAGTTGAAATGAGATCCTTTAGCTATGTCACATTTCCCGTATTGCCATCCGATAAAGACATCAATTCAGCTATCAAAAAGCTAAGCAAAGACCAAGGGAGCTTTAAAACTTCTCAAAATGATTCAATGTTTGTTACAAATAATTCTTATTCCTATAATAACGGAACCTCTAATGCATCACAAATTTTGCCGATGGACCCTTACGAAGGAGGAGACTTCCCAATTGAAATAGACAATCAAATACTCTCTGCATCTCAAGGAGATGTGATTGGACCTTTTGCCAACGGGCAAGAGGTATTAATGGTTAAAATTAGAGAAACAGGAATAAGAGAAGAAGCAACTGCAAGAAATATTTTCTTCTCAACAAACGGCATGGATAATAATGTGAAGTTAAAAAAGAGAAAAACCCTTGATAGTTTATTTAGAATAATCAAACAGGACACAAGCAAGTTTTCGGAATTAGCAAGTATTTATTCTGATGATGTTGTTTCTAAATATAATAACGCAAGACATGATTGGTTTCCAATTGGAAAAATACATTCCAACACAAAATTTGAATCTTTTTGCTTTGAAAAACCCATTGGATCTTTCGAAATCATTGAAACCAAAAACGGACTGCACATCGTTCAATTATTAGGGAGAGAGAATCGTGAGTTTCAATTAATTGCTATTTGCGATACAAAGGTAACAGCGAGTAAAGCTACAAGTGATTCAATATATGATGCAATAGGGTCTCCGTTGTATTATGGCATTAAAGAAAATGGATATGAAGCCGCAATAGAAGAAATGGGACTAACATCTATGGAAGCTAAAAATGTAAGAATTGACTATCCTCAAATGGGCAACCTTCCTAATTCAATGTCAATTTTAAAATGGGCATTCAATAGTGAAATTGGTGCTACAATGGAAGCTGAATTAATTGAAGGCAACACAAAATATGTGGTAGCTTATTTGACTGAAGCCATACATGAAGGAGACCCTGAATTTGAATCTGTTAAATCCATGATGAGACCAGAGGTTCTTAAAGAGAAAAAAGCAGAATATATTTCTAACCAACTTGCTGGATCAGTCTCTCTGGAAGATGCAGCCACTAAAATAGGTGAAACTCCAGCGCAAGCAGAATTAACATTATCTATGAATGCTTTCCCAGCTATTCCTGGCAATAACCCCGGTGTTATTGGAGAAGTCTTTGCTCTAAATCAAGATGAATTATCGGATGTGATAGTTGGGGAAAATGGAGTTTATCTAGCAGTAGTAGGAAGTAAAACTGTTGCGGTAAAATCCGAAGATATTAGCATAAACAAAGGAATTGTAACAGAAGATTTAAGAAGTAAAATTGACAATCGATTAATTCAGGCATTGTACAATGTTGCAGAAGCGAAAGACTGGAGGATGAAACGAACTATTATGAATCCTCAATAACAATATTAAACTTGAATTGGCGTTAATTCTTTTATTTAAAGCTATTTTGTCAAATGCATACTATTTTTTAGTAGGTTTGATTTATTATTAACAGCATTTATTGCACTACACATACTCATGGGAAAAGGAAGACCATCAACAGCACCAAAGAAACTAAAAGATGGGTTCTACGTTGACATTGCCAACAAAGGGGCTAATTCAGGAATCAAAATTCGTAGAGACACCTACGAAGAGATGATGACCGCTGCAAAAGAATACGAAAAAACCAAACGCGTTATTATTTTAGGCGAATCTAAAAATGGTAAATGGGTTAACAAAAAGAAATAGTTTTTTGTTAATTGAAATTGGAATAATTATATATTTAAATAATCAAAATGGGATAACACCCATTTTTTTTGTGCAAATTTTTAACTTTTTGGAAACAGTAAAAATCAGCTAACCAATATAAATTACAAATTATTTGCCAATATATTTATCTTTTCTAGGTAGTTGCTTTAGAACAACAAACTCCTCTAATTAAGTAGATAATTTTCACTTGCTAAAAACCATTTGACACTTTCTATGATTATGTTTTACTAGATATATTATATATATTCATACGATATTTGAAACTTTTACTACCTATAATGGGTTATAATGCGTATTAAGAAAAAATATTCTCTATGAAAAAAGTGTTTTTATTGGTCCAATTTTTAACTTTAATTTCTTTTTTTGGTTATACTCAAATTGATTATCAAGTTCAAATCGATGAACTGTACTCAGCTGCAGATGCGTCCGATGGGGGAGGAATAGCTGGAAATGAAGATCCAACCTGGAAAGTTGAGTTTACTGACAATGCAGGAGGCCCACTTAACGCTACGGGATGCATCGCTACAACTATTCCAACTGGCACTTGGTTTTCGGGTGTACCAAGCACAGGATCTACTGTTCCTATTACATATCCCACAGTGGTAAACTCTAGCGCTACCCTTTTAACAACAGCTATGGAATGCTGGGAAGAAGATGGTGATCCATTGGTAGGATGTGATAATGACCCTTGTGTCTATACGGACTGTGCGATTTGGAATGAGGATGATGGGCACGCTCCGGCTGGAGCAGGCAACGGTACTGCTGGAAATACTGGAGATATAAATTTCATAAATGATACTCCATGTACGTGGAATCAATATGAAATAGAGATATTTGGGGATAATGTCAGTGGAACACCAGCGAATTATAAGGCGCGTATCTCTGTTTATTGGGAGCCAAATGGAGGCATTGATGCAGGTGCAATTTCTGGGGATCAGGTAGTTTGTGAAAATGGAGATCCTTTGGCATTTACAAGTGCGGGCGATGGTGAACCTGCAAATTTCCCAGCTCACTTCACTTACCAATGGCAGGAAGACGTAGGATGCAGTGGCACTTGGACAGATATAGGTGGCGCTGTTAGTGCAACTTTTGACGCACCTATCGGAATTACACAAACCACATGTTATCGAAGAATAATAAAATCTACAAATTGTAGCGATGTAATTTCAAACTCAATAACCGTTACAGTAACCCCCGCTTCGACTGCACCTAGCTCCATTAATTCCACAGAAACTGTTTTATGTGGTGCAGGAGTAATAGATTTAACTGTTGTTGGTGGCTCATTAACCGCTGGCGATGTATGGGAGTGGTATGATGGTGATCCAAATGGAACTGGAGTTTCAATCGGCACCAACTCTCCGCTTTCTAATTACGCGATTAGTTCCACAACCACCTTTTATGCAAGAGCAGAAGGAGCATGTGGAAGTACAGCTGCTGCATCGTTGTTGGTAACAGTCAATACCCCAAGTGTTGACCCTACTAATGTAACTTCTACTTCCACTTCGACATGTATTGGGACGCCTGTTGATTTAACCGTTAATGGTGGAAGTCTTGGTTCTGGAGCAGTATGGGCTTGGTATGATACAGACCCCTCAATTGGTATGCCAGCTCCAATTTACATGAATGCTAGTCCAATCTATAATAGTGTTTCTCCATCCCTGAATACAACTTATTACGTACGAGCTGAAGGATGTGATACTACGAATGCGGTTTCTGTTACAATTACTGTCAACGAATTATCTGCAAACCCAACCAGTGTTGATGCTACCTCCTCTCTATTTTGTAGTGGAGGGAACACAGATCTAACTGTACAAGGTGGGCCTTTAGGAACCGGCGTAGCTTGGCAATGGTATGAAGGAGGCTGTGGATCGGGACTTCCGATTAATACAGGATCAACAATTAACGTTTCACCAACTACCACCACAACCTATTATGTCCGTTCTGAGGGAGAATGTGACACCTCAACTTGCTTAAGTGTAACCATTACAGTTGATCAATTCTCAACAGATCCTACCTCAATTACTCCATCATCAGCCAACATTTGCCTGGGACAATCTGCCGTTTTAACAATTGACGGAGGTTCTCTTGGTACTGCTGCAAATTGGGAATGGTACCAAGGTTCTTGTGGAGGAAGTTACATAGGAAGTGGAAATACAATTGGAGTAACACCTGGGGTGACAACAACTTATTTTGCAAGAGCTGAAGGAGTTTGCGGAAATACTATTTGTCTTTCTCAAACCATAACGGTTGGTGTTGGGGCAGCGGACCCAACATCTGCTTCTCTATCTGTAAATAATATTTGCCCAGGAGACACCACCCAACTTTCTGTTACAGGACCTGTTCTAGACCCCGGCTACACTTGGGTTTGGTATACTGGAGCATGCGGAGCAGTTCCTGTTGGAGTTGGAACGAACCTAGATGTAATGCCTACAGTTACAACAACCTACTATGTGAGAGCAGTAGGGACATGCGGACAAACGAATTGTGTTTCTGTTACCGTAGATGTTTTATCCGCTGCGATAATGGCAGATGGAATAACATCAGACAACAATTACTTTTGTACTGGCGATAGTGCAATTTTAGAAGTCTATGGAGGAGCCATAGTTGCTGGCTCAGACTGGACTTGGTACGAAAATTCCTGTGGAGGAACACCTATTGGGACAGGAGCAACAATCACCGTTTATCCGTCAACAAATACAGCCTATTTTGTCAGAGCGGAAGGAGGAGCTTGTGGTAATACTGGTTGTGTTAGTATCTCAATCAACGTTTTAGATGCATATGCTTATATGCCTCCATTTGATACTTTGTGTGGAATGGGCTATCCTTTTGAATTAACCAATGGAGTTCCGGAAGGGGGAGTTTATTCTGGAGCCGGAATTACGAATGGTATATTTGATCCAATTCTAGCTGGTATAGGAACACATTCAGTTACATATACTTTTACCGAAGCTAATGGGTGTATTGCAATCGCTACTGGAGAAATTGTTATTGATTCCAATGACATTACGGCCTCCGTATCGATAGTGCCAGAAATATGCGCAGAAGGGGGAATTACTCTAGTTGGATCAACATATGGAGGAAGCGGTTTTTACATTTATGAGTGGTCTAATGGCTATATTGGAAATCCTCTTCAATACGCGGACACAGGAACTTACTCGGTTATTGTTGTTGATGGAAGCAATTGCGTTTCTATAATACCGGACATTGTCGTAGACGAAAATGTTGCTTGTATTGAAATGCCCAATAGCTTCACGCCAAATAATGACGGCACCAACGATATGTGGAACCTAGATTTTTCAAGTTACTCAAATGGTTCCATCCAAGTATATTCAAAATGGGGAAATCTGGTTTGGGAATCTTCTGGGACCATGTTATCATGGGATGGAACCTATAACGGACAGATTTTACCGGCTGGAACCTACTACTATATATTAGATATTGATAACGGAACTTTAACCCAGAATGGTCCTGTTACCATTGTAAAATAAACTGATTAGATATGAAAAAGATACTACTACTAATAGCAATTTTTACATTAGGAGAATCTCAAGCTCAACAAGTTAGTTTGAATAGCCAATACATGTTTAACTATTTTGCAATTAACCCCGCTGTTGCTGGAACAAAAAACTATAGTCCTGTAACCTTTTCTTTTAGAAGACAATGGATGGGAATAAATGATGCTCCTGTTACCCAGAGTATGATGGCTCATACGTTTTTTGGAGAGAAATCTGGAATAGGAGCGCATGTATTTAATGATGTTGCCGGTCCTACTCGAAGAACCGGATTTAGTGCTACTTTTGGACATCAAATACAAGTTGGCAAGAAATCAAGATTATCTTTTGGTGCCTCAGCTGCTTTAACTCAATTTATATTAGACAAGGAGAAATTGGTAACAGAAATTCCTAATGATCTTGCAATTCAAAATAGCACCAATAATCAAATGGTTCCTGATTTCAACTTTGGTCTATATTGGTACGGAGAAAGGTTTTACGTAGGCTTATCGGCTTTTAACCTCTTGGAAAGTAAAACTGATTTATTCGACATAACTACGACTGTTTCAAGCACATTGGATAGAACATTTTATTTTCATGGGGGCTACACAATTGCAATAAGCGATAACTTTGCCATTGATCCTTCTGTCATGTTTCGCTATATGTTAAACGCACCATTCCAATTAGATGGAAACGCTAGATTTATTTACAAAGATGCATACTGGCTAGGTGTGTCATACAGGCTAGAAGATGCTATTGCAATTATGGCAGGAACAGAGTTCGGAAAAATTTCATTTGGATATTCTTTCGACGTAACAATGTCTGATTTGGCAACATATAATACAGGTTCCCATGAGGTTTTTTTAAGGGTGAAACTTAAGAGCAATTCAAAAGCAAAAACACCTTGGCACAAAAGAAATAGAATTTATTCATCTTTCCCAGAGTAGGACTATTATGATAGTGAGGGTAAAAAATATATTCCTGATATTTGGCGTATTATTTCTATGCGTAAATGCAAATGCTCAAATTGCAGTAGCGGACGACCTATTTGATAATTTTGAGTTTCATCAAGCAATTAAGTTCTATGAAAAAGAAGCGAAATTGGATGATGAACGATTAACAAAATATGCTTTTTGCCAACTTCAAATTCACAATTATAAAAAAGCAGAAGAGCTGTATAAAAAAGTAGTTAAAATAGAAAACACGGATGCAATTAACTTCTATTACTACGGGGTCTGTTTAAAAAACAATAAAAAATACGATAAAGCAGAAGATTATTTCACTATCTCAAAATCCTTTGACTCATTAAATCCTTATAACAACCTAATGGTGGAGTCCATTGCTAAAATCCCATCAATTCATGAAAAAAAATCAGGTTTAGAGATAATGAATGAAAGTTCTATTAATTCCTCAATTGCAGAGTTTTCACCAAAATGGTATAAAGAAGGAATCCTTTATATTAAAGAAATTAAACAAGATGGTAAAAAAAGACTAAATGTAGATTATTCCACGGAATACAACCAATTGGATAGTTTAGCATACGGAACTGCAGAAAGGCCATTAAGCGTTATGTACTATGCTTCCTTTAAGGACGGTGTTTTTGGGAAACCCACATTAGTTGCGAAAAGTGAAAAATTCCATATAGGTGCTTTCGATATAAATGAACTTACAGGAGAAATTTACTTCACCAAAGTTGACATCATTACCAATTGGTCGACCGGAGCGAAAAGTCACCCTAGAATATATAAAGCAAGTTTTGATACGGCAACCACGAAGTTGGTTGATATAAAAAAGGTGTCTATAAAAAAATTATCTGATGATGTCGGAGCAGGTCATCCAGCGCTTTCAAATGATGGGAAAACACTCTATTTTTCATCAAATTTAGAAGATGGTTTTGGCGGAAGTGACTTGTATTCCAGTGTTTTGGGAGAAGACGGAAAGTGGCAAGAACCAATTAATTTGGGTGGGTATATAAATACCCCAGGAGATGAAGTTTTTCCTGTGGTAAATGATACTGTCTTATACTACTCCACAAATGGCAAGGCAGGTTTTGGATGCTTAGATATATTTAAGGCGAATATATCGCCTAAAGGAATAGACGATCCTATAATTTTAGCCTCGCCTCAAAATTCGCCTGCTGATGATTTTGGAATTTTATTAAATCCAAATGATGAAAAATATGGTTTTGTTTCCTCAAATCGATACCCTGGACATGGTGATGATGATTTGTTTCAGTTTAGGCCAGAACCAAGCAAAACATATGTAAAAGGATTGGTTACTGATACTAATGGAAATCCTGCAGGAAATGTTTTGGTTAAATTATATGAAAATGAAATTGAAGTAAGTCAAATATATACTGACGAAAATGGCTTTTATCGCCTTGATCTTGAAGAAGATAAAAAATATGAGCTGATTGCTACCACAAAAGGCTTTTCTGCGCAAGAAAATATTTACTCTGACGAAAACTGGATAAGTGAAGAGGACTTTAATTTAATATTAACGCCGCATGAAACAGTGCAAGGAGTAGTTTTAACAGAAGAAGGGGCAGCTGCAAGGAACACTAAAGTTGAGCTATTTGACGAAAACAGAAATGTGATTTTTTCATCATTAACAGATGAAAATGGCCGGTATCAATTTTTATTAGATAAAAACAAAGAATATGAAATAGTTGCATCTCATGATGGGCATAGAGGTTCTGAAAAGATTATTACAAATGAAGAGTGGGATAATAATAAGGACACCGACATTACTTTAAAGGCAATTGAAATTGTTCAAGGAACTGTTCGATTAGAAGATGGAAGTTCTGTATCAGAAATATTGGTAAAGCTAATGGATGAAAATGGAATTGAACTTGAAAGAACATATTCCAATGAAAAGGGAAAGTACAAATTTCTTTTAAAGCCAGATGAAACATATACGCTTATGGCTAGTGCAGTTGGCTTAGGAGCTGTTGACACAATCTTAACCGATTCAACTTGGAATGGGAAAAAAGCATTTGACCTTATTCTAAAACCTGCTGTCACGGCGCAAGGAATAGTAACAGAGCCAATTGGCACTATTGCTTCAAATATTCGAATGGAGCTTCTAAATGAGAAAGACAGTGTTCTTGTTGTGTCTAAAACAGATGATTTAGGGTTTTACCAATTTGTACTAGATACTAATAGGAAATTTAAAATTGTTGGTATCAATGGAGTGCAAAGAGGGCAAGAAGTTGTTGAGACAAATGATAGTTACGACACCACTGATTCAACAGATATTAAATTGAAAGCTCCTTTCACATTTGTAGAAGGAGTCATTAGGAACGAAGATGGGACAGCCGCTTCTGAAGTAAGTGTCAAAATATTTGACGAAAATGGAAACTTAGTGACAGAACTTACCACGGATGAAAATGGAAACTACAGGTTTGAAATAGAAAAAAATGCAAATTATCAAATAACAGCTGAAACAGATGGCTTTTCTGGATTAGAAAATATTTTCACCGGGGACAATTGGGATAGTTCTAATCGGCTGGATATTACCCTAAAACCTAAAGGGAATCTAAATTATGCATATGTTACTGAAAGCAAAAACAACAAGCCGTTGGATGGGGTGAAAATTACATTAATTGACTTAAACACTGAAAAGAAAATTGTGGTTTACTCTGATGAAAACGGAAGATTTAGTTTTAATTTAACCCCGGACACAGACTACACGGTAAAGTTTGAAAAAGACAACTATTTTCCTAAATCAATTGATATTCCCGCAGGTAAAATCGTCCCTAATAAAACAAATTTAGACCTCAAAATAGATTTAATAATGGATTATGCTGGATTCAAAGTGAAGCCTATTTACTTCGATTATGCAGAATCTATAATAACAGATGAGTCAAAACAGGACTTAGAAAAAGTTTTGAAAACCTTAGAAGAAAATCCTAAGTCAACAATATTAATAAAGTCATATGCAGATTGTAGAGGAGGAAATAGCTATAATGTTGCTCTCTCAAAAGAAAGGTCTAGTTCGGTTAAACAATACCTTATGTCCAAAGGAGTAAAAGACAATAGAATCACTACAAAATCCCTAGGAGCTACGAGCTTTGTAAACAACTGTTATAAACCTGAATTGTGCTCTGAGGAAGAACATGCGGTAAATAGACGGTCTGAATTTGAGATGGACTTTCATAGGGAATAACCACCCTATCCCAACCAACCATCTCGGTCTAAACTTCGGTATTGTATCGCTTCAGCAATATGGCTAACCTTAATGTTCTTGGCATTATCCAAATCTGCAATCGTTCGCGCTACCTTAAATATTCTTCCATAAGAACGAGCTGAAAGCCCTAATACTTCCATGGCATTTTTCATTAGCTTATCCCCTTCTTGATCTATTTTACAGTGCTCTTTTTGTAGTTTAGGAGTAAGTTGGGCATTACTGTGTATACCTTTTACTTCTCCGAATCTTTTTTCTTGAATTGCACGTGCTTTAGTAACTCTTTCCCTAATTTTACTACTTGTTTCCCCTTCCCTTTTATCGGACAATTTTTCGTAGGGTACTGGCTGAACTTCTATATGTAAATCTATCCGATCCATAAGAGGTCCTGAAATTTTTGCTAAGTACCGCTTAATTATATGTTCCGGATCACCTTCATTTCCTTTGGCATCATAAAAATTCCCACTTGGAGAAGGATTCATAGCAGCAATCAACATAAATCCAGCCGGGTAATTCACGCTCATCCTGGCTCTTGAGATAGTTACTTCCCTATCTTCTAAAGGTTGTCGAAGAACCTCCAAAGCAGACCGTTTAAATTCAGGCAATTCATCCAAAAATAAAATTCCATTATGTGCCAAAGAAATTTCACCGGGCTTGGGATTTGTCCCCCCGCCAACCAAAGCAACATCTGAAACAGTATGATGTGGGCATCGAAAAGGTCGATTGGTTAATAATCCTTCCTTACTATTTAATGTTCCAGCAACCGAATGAATTTTGGTCGTTTCCAAAGCTTCCTCAATTGACAACGGTGGCAATATGGTAGAAATTCTTTTCGCCAGCATGGATTTCCCAGAACCAGGAGGGCCAATCATGATCACATTATGTCCTCCTGCTGCTGCAATTTCTAATGCCCTCTTAACGTTCTCCTGCCCCTTCACATCATCAAAGTCAATAGTTCCATTACTAGGTCGCTTGGAAAACTCTTTTTTGGTATCCACCTTTACTCTTTGTAAATTACTTGTGCCGTTAAAAAAAGCAATAACCTGATTTATATTCTCCGCACCGTAAACATAAAGTCCATCTACAAAAGCTGCTTCTCTAGCATTTTGCTGCGGAAGAATGATTCCAACAAATCCTTCCTTCTTAGCCTTTACAGCTATTGGCAAAGCTCCTTTTATTGGACGTAATTCTCCATCTAGCGCCAATTCTCCCATAATTACATATTTGCTTACCTCTGTAGGGTTTTTAATTTGAGCTGAAGCAGCGAGAATACCTATTGCAATCGTAATATCATATGCCGAACCCTCTTTTTTGATGTCTGCCGGGGCCATATTTATGGTTATTTCTTTTCCTGGAATTCTATATCCGTTATTTTTTAACGCTGCAGATATCCGCTGGTGACTTTCTTTTACTGCGTTATCTGGAAGTCCTACAAGGAAAAACTTTATTCCATTTCCTATATTTACTTCTACTGTAATTGTAATGGCCTCTACACCATAAACGGCACTACCAAATGTTTTGATTAACATATTCTTAATTTTGGGGTTGGCGACAAAAATGAAACATTAGAACGTAATTTTTATATGTTGTTCACACCCATTTTAAGCTTATTTCACCACTATCAACATTATATATTTAACAAAGCGATTATAATAGGAAAATGTCGTTTCTAATTTTATTTACATTTGGTTAATCTAAAAGAAATCACATGAAAAAAATATACATTCTATCTGCTCTGCTATATGTTAGCTCATCCTTCAGTGCTCAAGAACTTTTCACTTGTTACGATGAATGGAAAAAAGTTTTTGAAAACAGAGGAGCTTTTTTCGTTAACGATGGAGAACATGATAAAGTAGTAGTTGTTGTTGAAACAGAAAAGGCCACAAACTGCTATACTGCATCAGTTGTTGTAAAAGGAGGTGTTATAATCAGTACAGCATTGTATTTTGATGATGATTCTTATGAAGCTGTGGAATATGAGTTTAAAGAAAACTTAGCATGGAAAATAAATAATGGAATGAGTACAGAACGAACAACTTTGGATGATGAAGTAGTTACGATATTGTTTACTGATAAAATTAAACCGAAAAAGAAAAAATTAAAATCCGCACCTAAACCAAATTTTGATTTGAATTAATCAAACTAGTTTAGATAAACGCTATATCCAAACTTTCTTTAAAAGCTTCAATAGCTATATCCAAATACTCTTTGGCATGTGCTTCAGATATAAACCCTACTTCAAAACCAGAAGGACCAAGATAAACACCCCTTTCTAGCAATGCCTTATGCAGTCTTTTAAAATACTGCATACTATCAGCATCAATTTCCGAAGCCTTTCTTATGTGAATATTTTCACTAAATGCCAACCAAAAAATTGAGCCTACGGTATAAATGCTGAAATTATAACCTTTTGATTTCGCATAATCTACTACAGCATTTACAAAGTATTCTGTTCTTTCTTTTTGTCCTTCAAAAAATCCTGGCTTCAATAATTCTTTTAATGCAGCATAGCCTGCCATCATGGCAACTGGGTTTCCTGATAAAGTTCCTGCTTGGTAAACTGGTCCATCGGGTGATATTTGACTCATTATTTCTTTACTTCCTGCATAAGCTCCCACCGGCAAACCTCCTCCTATTATTTTTCCAAATGTGATAATATCAGGTTGAATATCATACAATCCGGCTGCACCTTCAAACCCAACTCTGAACCCAGAAATAACCTCATCAAAAAACAATAGCACGTTCTGTTCCGTACAAATTTTTCGTAAGAAATGTAAAAATTGAGGATCTTGAATTAAAAGCCCATTATTTGCTGGAATTGGCTCAATAATAATACAGGCAATTTCGTCTTTGTAATGCTGTAAACAAGATTTTAAAGCTTCTTCATCATTCAATGGCAACACAATAGTTTCTTGGGCAAATGCTTCAGGAACTCCAGCTGAAGTTGTAACGCCTAATGTTGCTAAGCCAGAACCTGCTTTTACCAAAAGTGAATCTGCATGTCCATGATAACAACCATCAAACTTGACTATTTTACTTCTTCCGGTAAAGCCCCTAGCCATTCTTATTGCAGACATTGTTGCCTCCGTTCCAGAACTTACAAAACGTATTTTCTCAATGTACTTATGGTTTGAAATAATTAAATCTCCCAATAAATTCTCTGCTTTTGTTGGGGTGCCAAAAGAGGTTCCGTTATCAACTGCTTCCACAATAGCGTTTCTAACAGAAACATTATTGTGTCCTAGAATTAAAGGACCCCATGAACAACAAAAGTCAATGTACTTATTTCCATCTTGGTCCCATATTTGGCAGCCATCTCCTTTTTTCATAAATAAAGGAACTCCTTCAACAGCTTTAAATGCTCTTACTGGAGAGTTAACTCCTCCTGGAAATAATTCTTTGGCTTCTTTAAATAATTGCTCTGAAATAACTGTGCTCATCTCCTAGAATTTAAATTCTTCTTATTCAATTTTACTTTATATTTGTACAAAATTAAATCATTTTAAAGGGAATTATATGAATTATACGAATTCTTTAGAGTTTGCTAAGAAAATGGATCAAGAAGATCCTTTGAAGTCCTTTAGAGAAAAGTTTTACTTTCCAACTTTCACAAAAAAGCCTGTAGTTTATTTTACAGGAAATTCCCTTGGACTGCAACCGAAGTCTGTCAAAGATTATATTAATATTGAACTGGAAGATTGGTCAAAATGGGGAGTTGAAGGTCATTTTTACGCAAATAACCCTTGGAAGGATTATCATGAAATTCTTACAAATAAAGTAGCGCGTTTAGTTGGGGCATTGCCTAAAGAAGTTGCCGTTACACATAGCTTAACAACTAACTTGCATCTTTTAATGGCGTCATTCTATCAACCAAATAAAGAACGCTACAAAATTATCTGTGAAGCCAAGGCTTTCCCGAGTGACCAATATGCACTGGAATCTCAAGCAAAACTGCATGGCTTAAACCCTGATGATACAATCATCGAAATTGCGGCTCGAGAGGGAGAACATACTATTCGATTGGAAGACGTCCTGAGTATTATTGAAGAAAATAAAGAAAATTTAGCACTCATTATGATTGGTGGGGTAAACTATTATACCGGTCAAGTTTTCGAGATGAAAACAATCACTGAAGCTGGGCATAAAGCTGGTGCAATTGTAGGTTGGGATTTAGCACATGCTGCAGGAAATTTACAAATGGAATTACACGATTGGGATGTAGATTTTGCAACCTGGTGTAGTTATAAATACTTAAACTCAAGTCCTGGCGGAGTAAGTGGTTTATTCGTTAATGAACGTCACGTTGAGAACACAGAATTAATTCGTCTTGCCGGTTGGTGGGGGCATGATAAAGAAAAAAGGTTTTTGATGGAGAAAGGATTTCGCCCAATGAAAACAGCGGAGTCCTGGCAACTTAGTAACGCTCCTATTTTAGGAATGGCTGCCCATAATGCTTCTTTGGATTTATTCGATGAAATAGGAATGACTGCTTTGTGCGAAAAAAGAGATAAGCTAACAGGTTTCCTAGAATACGTAATCGATGAAATTTCAAATAACAATGAAAATGTGTCATTCGAGATAATTACTCCAAGGGATAAAACTAAGCGTGGTGCACAATTATCTATTTTAGCTCATGGCCAGGGAAAATCTCTTTTTGATAAGCTATCAGAAGAAGGTATAGTGGCAGATTGGAGAGAGCCGAATGTAATAAGAATTGCTCCTGCTCCGATGTACAATAATTTTGAAGATGTATTTCGATTTGGCGAAATTTTAAATGCTGCCATTCAATAAGATGAATCATTTAAAACTTCTCAATATATCAGGAGAGGAAATGTTTGAACTTAGTTATCAAGCTATCCTAATTTTATTAATAGGACTGGTCCTTTGGAGAATTATGGCAATGCTAACAAAGCGCAGATTAAAGCCAAAGAAAAGCAACTATTTTGATACAAAATATACAAAAAAATGGAGAAAAAAGTAATTATTATTGGTGCGGGACTTGTTGGTTCATTGTGGTCTGTATACTTATCGAAAGCGGGTTATTCAGTAACTATATACGAAAGAAGGTCAGATATCAGAAAGGCTGACATATCAGCGGGTAAATCAATCAATTTGGCTCTTTCTACTAGAGGTTGGAAAGCTCTAGATGCAGTTGGTGTTGGAGATGAGATTAGAAAAATTGCAATTCCAATGTATGGCAGAATTATGCACGATACTGAGGGTAATCTGACACACCAGCCTTACGGAAAAGACGGTCAAGCTATTTACTCCGTCTCGCGTGGAGGAGTTAATGCAAAAATGATGGATATTGCAGAAAAACATGGAAAAGCGAAAATTCACTACAAGGAAGAATGTACAAATGTAGATTTAAAAAAAGGTATCGTTTATCTAAAAAATTCAGAAACAGGAAAGGTGTCTGAAGATAAAGCAGATGTAGTTTTCGCTGCCGATGGAGCATTTTCTGCGGTACGATATAACGCAATGCAAAAAAGCACTCGCTTTAATTACAGTCAGCATTTCATAGCAGATGGATACAGAGAGATTCTTCTACCTGCCGATTCCAATGGAGATTATCAATTAGATAAAAGTTCACTTCATATATGGCCAAGAGGTAGGTTTATGCTTATCGGCTTGCCAAATGAAGACGGGTCTTTCACTTGCACTTTATTTATGCCATTTGAAGGAGAAAAAAATGCATTTGACAACCTTGACTCAAAAGAAAAAATTAATGACTTCTTCAAAACTACTTTCCCTGATTTTTATAATATGATGCCTAATATAGCTGAAGCTTGGGGAGATCATCCACTTTCGTCATTGGCTATTATGCGATGTAAACCTTGGGCCATTGGAAAAACCGCCTTAATGGGTGATTCTGCCCACGCAACAGTGCCGTTTTATGGACAAGGCATGAATTCAGGTTTTGAAGATTGCACAGTTTTATCCGACCTAATGAAAAAGCACAATGAAAACTGGGACTTAGTTTTTGAAGAATACAACGAAACCCGAAAAGCAGATGGGGATGCTCTTCAAGATCTATCCGTTCACAACTATCATGTAATGCGCGACTATGTAGCAGACCCTAATTTTTTATTACAAAAAAAAATCGAGGGACACTTCTCTGAAAATCACCCTGAAAAATGGATGCCTCTATACAGCCAAGTTTCTTTCAGTAATATTCCATATTCAGAAGCTTGGCAGGTAGGAAAAAAACAAGATGCCATCATGAAAAAGGTAATGGGAAGTTTTTCTAACATAGAAGATATATGGGACTCGAAAGAAGTTGAAGATAAAATATTAGATCTTATTTAAGGGTGTTGTAAACACAACAGAATGGAAAAATATTCGTTCCTATCGGTGTTTAATCCCCTAATATAGCGAAATTTAGCTGCCAAAACCAAAGAATGAACATTCGAAAAATTATACCTTTTTTATTTATATTGCTGTTTACGGCTCCTGCCGTTGGTCAATATATGACAAATCGGAAAAATCGAGCTTTGGTTGATTTTAAGCAATATAAATATGGTGGATGGATGATTAGTCCTGGTCTAACTTACATGTACCCCTCGCGTGTTAAGTATCTAAACGACAGCACTGAAAAAGATGATAACGTAAACCCAAACGGACGAATTGCCCTTTATCTCGAAGCTGGTCGTTACCAAATATTTTATAAAGGAGGAAGGATCATAAACTACATGGACTATAGTCTTGCCTATAAAAAATTAAGTGGAACGGAGAAATACGGTGGCACCGAACGAGGAACCAAAGCTATATTTAAGCAACACTTTTTACTCGCCAACTTTAACGTAAATAATATCATTCAGTTAACCGACTTTACATTTATACAAAATAGTATTGGCGTTAATTTTGATTGGAAATTTTCAGAAAAGTTCGAGACAAATGGATCTCCATATGCTGTTAACAATACCGGAGATTTTGTTCTATCGCTGCACTACAAATTAGGCTACGGAATAAAAGTAACCAATCAACTATTTATAATCCCTACCCTAGAAACACCTATTTTAAATGGAATAAAATGGGAAAATGGAAAGTCAACTTATGGAATTTTTAGTAGCAGATACAGACCTATTATTTTTAGCGTTCGTTTTGCTTGGTTAAGAACTCCAAATAGAGGAGCTTGTCCACCCGTATATGGCCCTGACGGGGATGCAGACAAACAACAACAACACATGATGGGACAATAATTGTTTTTATGAAAAGTAAAACACCGAAAGATTCTTTAACGATTCAAACCAATTTGGTTATGCCAAATGACACCAACCAGATGCATACACTTTTCGGAGGTAAGTTATTGGCCTGGATGGACGAAGTTGCCAGTATATGTGCATTTAGACATTGCAACAACGTTGCTGTTACAGCATCAATCAACAATGTCTCCTTTGACCTTCCTATATTAAATGGAGCCTATGTCACACTGGAAGCTAAAGTATCGCGGGCATTTAAATCATCTATGGAAATATTTGTGGATGTATTTGTTGAATCAAGAGATGGAAGAAAAGAAAAATGCAACGAAGCAATTTTAACTTTTGTTGCCATCGATGAGCATAAAAGACCTATTCCCGTTCCTGAATTAATCCCAAAAACCAATGCAGAAAAAGAAAGGCATGCTTCTGCTCTTCGACGAAGACAAATGAGTTTAGTTCTTGCGGGTAAGTTAAAACCAAAAGATGCAACAGAATTAAAAAATATCTTTGCTGAATAACAATATATTAGAGATGAAAGCTGAAAATTGTATAAAAATATTTGAAAAAGCAATTACGAACTACCACGTAAAAGATGATGTTTATCAATCTTTCACAAATCCTTTTGAAGATGGGACTATTGAATGTACGATGTATCTAAAAAGCTGGATTGACACAGTTCAATGGCATTATGAAGACATTATCCGTGATCCTAATATTGAACCAACAGCAGGGATGGATATGAAGAGAAAAATTGACAAGTCAAATCAGCATAGAACAGATGTTGTTGAACAATTAGATGACTATTATATCTCTTTGTTTAATGATATTTCTGTAGAGTCTAATGCAAAATTAAATACAGAAAGTCCAGGTTGGGTGGTTGACAGAATATCTATTCTTTGCTTAAAAATATACCATATGCAAGAGCAAGTTGATAGAACCGACACAGACAATATGCACAAGCAACAATGTTTAAATAAATTAAATGTCTTGATAGAGCAGAAAAAAGATCTTTCTGCATCATTTAACGACTTATTGGGCGAAATCCAAAGAGGAGAAAAACAAATAAAAGTTTATCGTCAAATGAAAATGTATAATGACGACACATTAAACCCCATCCTTTATAAGAAGTAATGTTAATTTTCAATATCCAAAATGAGGAAAAAAATACTCGTCATACGATTTTCTGCCATGGGCGATGTTGCATTATCCGCACCTGTAATTTCTAGTGTACTCGAGCAGCATCCTGCTCTTGAAATCGTTTTTCTTTCACGGCAACTTTTTAAGCCTTTCTTTCAAGAACATGATCGATTCACCTTTATTGGAGCAGACTTAAAAGGAAAACATAAAGGTGTTGCCGGATTAAAAAAATTACAAAATGAATTAATCAAAACACATAAATTTCACGCAGTAGTGGATTTACACGACGTTTTAAGAACTAAAATTTTGCGCTTTTATTTCAAAACTCGTGGCATACGATGTCACTCGATTAACAAAGGCAGAAGAGAAAAAAAGAACTTAATTAATGGAAGCTTACCATTTAAAAAACTAAAACACACAACACAAAGATATCTGGACGTTTTTAAAAAGGCGAACGTGCCATCAAAACTAAATAATGGCCCTTGGATATCTCCTGTTGTATCTGATTCTACCGATGCTTTTTTAAAAATTAATAATTGTGAAATTAAAAATAATTCCTGGATTGGTATTGCTCCATTTGCGGCGCATCGTAGTAAAGAATGGCCAATTAAAAAAATGCAAAATGTCATTTCTCATTTAACAAGCACTGGGAATAGTGTTTTCTTATTTGGAGGCGGTCAAAACGAAATAAAAAAATTAGAAACCATTAAGAAGAAATTTCCAAAAAGCATTTTAGTTGCTGGTCAATTAAAATTAGATGAAGAATTAGATCTAATTTCAAGACTAGACCTCATGGTTGCAATGGATAGTTCGAATATGCATTTGGCAGCAATTGCAGGAACTCAAGTTATATCAATTTGGGGGGCAACTCATCATTATCTTGGTTTTGGGCCATTAAACAATGAACATAATATCGTAGAAATTTCAAAAGAAAAGCTTCCTTGTAGGCCTTGTTCAATCTTCGGCAAACTAAAGTCGAAAAAGCATGAACTGTGTGCTCAAAAAGCAATGGAATTGATTTCGGAAGAAATTGTACTGGCTAAAATAACATCGTTGGCGGATGCGGTATAGTATATTAAATTTATTCCGATTTTTTGCTGCAATTATAGTAGTATTGTTTCATTTCGCCTATTGCATTCCTCCTTTTGATGAGGGCATCTTAAACCGTTTAATTGGTAACGGTCATTTTGCTGTTACCTTCTTTTTTGTATTAAGCGGGTTTGTAATGGTGTTGTCCAACCAAAAAACAAATCTAAAATTACATACCGAAAAAATTAGATTTTGGAAAAAAAGAGCCATACGTCTATTGCCTTTATACTACCTCGCAATCCTTATGTATATTATATTTACTCTAGGCGTTAAAAATCCAATAGACTGGAAAGAAATGTTATTGAATGTTATTGGAGTCCATGCTTGGGACCTTAGTCCTCAGCCACTGATAAACCCTCCTTCTTGGTCGTTATCTGTAGAGTTCTTTTTCTATCTTCTTACTCCACCTTTACTGCTTTTCTCTCAATCTAGATCTATTAAAAAAAATGTTTTAATAGCAATTATAGCTTGGGTAATTACTGTCATCGCTTTTGTCTTTTTTATGCAATATCATCAACGAGACTTGCCCTTTAACTTCTTTCCGTTATGGCATTTAAGCACCTTTTTTATCGGTATTACAACAGGTAATATTTGGATTACTATAGGTCATAAAATTTCATACAATAAACAATACTTTCTACTGTTTCTAATCATGTGCCTTACTCTTTTCTGTGCGTTCAATACCGGGTTTTTTCACAAAAATCATATTGCATTATTTGCTCCTATATTTGCCATTATTATCTTCATCACCGTACTTTTTGAAAAAGACAACTATACAAAATTTCCTAATCAACTTTTTGATTTCTTAGGAGATTTAAGCTACCCTATTTATATATTGCATTGGCCATTTTTAACTTACTTTAATTACTTTTTTCAAGATGTAAACACATTGACTTGGTTATTAAAATATCTCTGCGGTTTAGTGGCGTTTTCAATCCTTCTACATTTCACAACAGAAAGGTTTTTTAAGAAATTCTACAAAACTATTTAACAAAAAACCCTCATCAACAAAGTCAATGAGGGTTAAAAATACGTTTATCCTAAAAATTAATCTTCCATTAAATCGAAAGTATAACTTTCCATAATTTGGTTACAAAGTAATTTCTTACATGCTTCATCTACTTTCTTTTCTGCTGTTGCTTTATCAGCAGCGTCTACTTTCAGTGTAATGTGTTTTCCAATACGGACGTTTGTAATTTCACTTAAATCAAGGTTCCCCATGTTTTGTGAAACTGCTTTTCCTTGAGGATCCAATAACCCTGCTAATGGCATAATGTCTATTTCAGCTTTGAAGTTCATTCTTTTTCTTTTTGAAGAGATTATTTATTATCGATAAAATGATGTACAAAAGTATAATAATTGGGACAGAAACAAACACTGAACTTATTAACAAACTCAGTGAAATTACAACCAAGCACAACACTAAGAAAACAAAGCGTATTTCATTCCCTTTCCACCCGAATGACTTGAACTTTAATGCAATCATTTCTATCGGGGCGTTCAGCAGATAACTAAACAGTAAAATTATTACTATCATCAAATACTTGAATGTTTCAGAAACACTAAATGATTGCGCTACAAATGGATTTGAAAAATAATCTCTGTTCATATCCGTAACAAATGTTGTGCTATCCCAAGCAAAACTTTCCAAATTAAAAACCAATGGTATAAACACAAAAAACAAAGCATTAGCAGGAGTAGGCAGCCCAATAAATTTATCTGATTGCATTGAGTCAATATTAAACTTGGCTAGGCGCACTGCCGACAATAGCGGAATAACAAAGGATATATAAGGAGCATATGAGCTTTCGATAAATGACGATAAAAACGAATACATAACAACTCCCGGAGCAACTCCAAAAGTTACCATATCCGCGAAAGAATCTAACTGCTTCCCTAATTCCCCCTGTACTTTTAACAACCGAGCTGCAAAGCCATCAAAAAAATCGAAAAAAGCGCCTAAAAGCACTAGAAAACCTGCTAAACAGTAATGTTCTGAAAACCCAATTTTTATTGCTAATATACCGCAAAACAGATTAGCCAATGTGAGTGTATTTGGGATATGTTTTTTAACCGACATTACTTTACAAAAATAACATTTACCTTTTAACTTATAATAGGAATGTTGTTTTCAAGCGACTTATAAGGCAATTTACGCGTCATTAAAGAGTTATTAATCAATAAAATTAGTCTTTACTACTGCTATTTTATATCTTTGTACAACTACAAAAAAAATGAATAAATCGATTATTGTCATATTATTGTTGTTAGTTCAATTGTCGTTTCTTGCTCAAGATGACGACAAAACACCTAAGTATAGCAACGAATTTTTAAATATAGGCGTGGGTGCTCGTGCACTTGGAATGTCAAATTCTGTAATAGCTTCTACTGATGATGTTACTTCAGGCTATTGGAATCCTACTGGGTTATTAAATATAGATAGTGATTTACAAATTGGATTAATGCATTCTGAATATTTTGCTGGTATCGCAAAATACGATTATGGTGCAATCGCAAAAAAAATTGATGACAAAAGTGCAATGGCGTTGTCATTTATTCGGTTTGGAGTGGACAACATCCCGAATACCACAGAGTTAATTGATGCTCAGGGAAATATTGACTATGACAGAATAACTTATTTTTCAGCTGCAGACATGGCATTTATATTCTCTTATGCCAGAAAGATAAATGACAAGCTAGATTTAGGAGGAAGCGGTAAAATCATTCATCGAAAAGTGGGAGATTTTGCTAAATCATGGGGGTTTGGAATTGATTTTGCCGCAACTTATCGATTAGGAAATTGGAAAGTAGCTGCCCTAACAAGAGACGTCACAACAACATTCAATGCTTGGAGTTTTTCATTGACAGACCAAATGATAGAAGTGTTTGATAGAACAGATAATGATATTCCAGAAAATGGTTTAGAAATAACCATGCCTCGCATAATTCTTGCTGGTATGCGCCAATGGAAAATAGGAAAGAGCTTTACTTATTTAGCAGAACTAAACGCTGATTTAACTACGGATGGAAAAAGAAATGTTTTAATTGTAGGAGACCCAATATCTATTGACCCGCATTTGGGAATGGAATTAGGATTTAAGAATATTGTTTTTGTCAGAGCAGGTCTTGGAAACCTTCAAAAAGTTACGGAAATTACGGGTAAAGAGGTGATGACACTGCAACCAAATATAGGCATAGGTGTTGAATTAAAGGGTATTTCATTGGACTATGCACTAACCGACATTGGAGATGCTTCTGTTGCATTATACAGTAATGTATTTTCGTTAAGATTTAACTTAAATAAAACCAACTAATTTGAGAATACTCGCTCTATTCATACTTTTAGTTATTGTAAACGTTTCCAAAGGACAGACTTATGGAAATGAATGGATTGAATATTCGCAACAATATTTTCACTTTCCAGTTTATAATACAGGCATCCATAGAATAAACTATGCTGATTTAAACACCTCGTTAAGCAATAACGGAGTTCTAATCTCCAACATTAACACCGATAATTTTCAAATTTTCGGTAGAGAAAGTCAAGTATTCATAGATATTGTTGATGGCGGAGATAACACCTTGGGCCCAGGTGATTATATTGAATTTTATGCAGAGAAAAATGACGGATGGATAGATGGAAAGCTGTATAACTCTCCGCAAGACCAACCAGATGAATATTACAGTCTTTTCAACGATACCTTGCAATATTATTTTACCTGGAACAACACGGGTAACAACAATCGTATATTTCAAGAAACAGACGTGAACTATTCCGCATATACATCCATTGATTACTGCTGGAAAAAGAATTTTGTAAACTATTCTGACGAATATAACGAAGGCCCAAAATATAGTGCGCTATCGAGT
>Ga0233450_10000274_pt1 | contig 62013 bp, 58 predicted proteins | sample 011ome_30_FD_189956 | JGI IMG/M metagenome (GOLD analysis project Ga0233450, IMG submission 189956) | Coastal salt marsh microbial communities from the Groves Creek Marsh, Skidaway Island, Georgia - 011501CT (spades assembly) | ecosystem: Environmental > Aquatic > Marine > Intertidal zone >... | reverse complement strand
CTCCCAATTTATTTCTTGTTTTTAAAAGGTATTGTATTTCAGGTGAATCTTTTGGAGGTTTCACATAGGGTAACTTTTCAATCTCTTTATCTGAAACTGGAATATCAAATTTATCTCTAAATGATTTGATATTATCAAGGGTGAGTTTCTTAACCTGATGGGTAGTATTATCCGCTTCTCTAGAACCAGTTCCATAGCCTTTTGTGGTAAGAGCCAAAATAACTGTTGGGGCACCTTTAGAATTTACTGCTTTATGATAGGCAGCATAAACTTTATAGGGATCATGCCCTCCTCTGTTTAATTTATAAATATCCTCGTCTGTAAGATCATCAACCATTTCTAAAACATCGGGATCTTGTCCAAAAAATTTTTCTCTCGTATAGGCCCCACCTTTTGCCTTAAAGTTTTGGAGTTCTCCATCAACGACAGCATCCATTAGTTCTTGAAGTTTTCCTTCTTTATCTCTTGCAAAGATTGGATCCCACAATCTTCCCCAAACAACCTTAATTACATTCCATCCAGATCCCCTAAACTCCCTCTCAAGTTCATGAATAATTTTATTATTACCTCTAACTGGGCCATCTAACCTCTGTAAATTACAATTAACAACAAAAATTAAATTTTCTAATTTCTCCCTACCAGCTAATCCAATTGCACCTTTAGATTCAGGCTCATCCATTTCACCATCCCCACAAAAGACCCAAACCTTTCTATTATTTCTAGGTGCAAGACCTCTCGATGAAAGGTATCTCATGATATTAGCTTGATAGATTCCCATAATAGGGCCTAAGCCCATTGAAACTGTGGGGAACTGCCAGTAATCAGGCATAAGCCAAGGATGTGGATATGAAGAAATTCCAGGTTTATCCACCTCTCGTCTAAAATTATCTAAATCATCCTCAGATAAATATCCCTCTAAAAAACTTCTTGCGTAAATACCTGGCGAAGAATGGCCTTGAAAATATATTAAATCTTCTTGACCATTTTCTGATCCTTGAAAAAAATAATTAAACCCAACGTCATATAATGTTGCTGATGATGAGAAAGTTGCAATGTGGCCACCCAAATCATCTGATGACTTATTAGCACGAAGGACCATAGCCAAAGCATTCCATCTAATAAGAGATCTAATCTTTCGCTCCATGAATAGATCTCCAGGCATTTTTGCTTCTTCATTTACGGGAATTGAATTTCTAAAGGGAGTTGTTAAGTTGTAATTTGGAATAGTTCCTGATTCAGTTAGTTTTGTTGCAAGTTTACCTAAAATAAATGAGGCACGATCATTACCATCCTCATCAATAACATTTTGTAAAGCATCTAACCATTCTTTAAGTTCAGGATCATTGACAGAAATGTTGGATGGAGATTTATCTTTCAAAATTTACGTACTTTTTAATTTGACAACGCTGTCATTATATATCGATTACTTTTTAATTGTTATTATATTGTTTCTACAACATTTCACCAAAAGGTAAATAATTATGCGTTTTTCATATCATCCATCAATGTGCGATCCCTCATTTTACTTGGAGCTAGGTAAAGCTGCCGAAGCTGCAGGTTTTGATGCAATTACATTTCCAGATAGCATCTGCTATCCAAAAGAATGTGACTCTACTTATCCCTATAATGATGATGGAAGCAGAGAGTTTCTTGATGGTGTGCCTTTTTTAGAACCATTTTCCATTATCCCAGCAATTGCAGCTGTTACAGACAAATTAGAATTTTCTACATCAGTCTATAAACTGGCTCCTCGTCAAGCAGTAACTACTGCTAAGTTTGTTACAACATTAGGAGTTATGACGAACAATAGATTTCATTTTGGTGTTGGAGTAAGTCCTTGGTATGAAGATTTCTTAGCAACTGGAGAAAGATGGGAAAAGCGAGGAAAAAGGATGGATGAGCAAATTGATATATTAAAAGGTTTGATGGGTGGTGAATATTTCTCTTTCAAAGGTGAATTTTATGATATTCCAGAACTAAAGTTATGCCCTGCTCCAACAAAACCTGTGCCAATATTGATTGGAGGCCATTCAAAATTGGCACTTAAAAGAGCGGCTAGAGTTGGCGATGGGTGGATTAGCGCAGGACTGAGCCTAGAGGAAACAAAAAAACTAATAGATCAAATCAATGTATATAGGAGTGAATTTGGAACATTAGATCATCCAAATTATCAATTTCAAGTTATGGGAGAAGCAGCTTATTCACCTCATGGCATCAAGCAATTAGAAGATCTAGGCGCCACAGAAGTAATTGTTGCTTTTAGAAATACTTATGAAGGCGGGCCAGATGAAAGAACTCTTGATGGTATGAAGGCTGAAATCAACTGGTATGCAGAAGAGGTAATAAATAAATCTAGTTAAAATGGTCGGGATGGCCGGATTTGAACCGACGACCACCTCACCCCCAGCGAGGTGCGCTACCAGGCTGCGCTACATCCCGAAATGAAACTGAAGATATTGTATATAAAGTATTGAGAAATTATTATTAAACTTTTATTAAATTAAAAAATTTGTTTGTTCTATTCAACATAATAAATATTTAGCTAACATTAAATAAAGCAAAAAAATTATACATATTTTATAAATTATGCTTATAATGCCCTTAGATTGCTTATATGAAGCATGATAAGTTTAAGTAATTGGTGATGATTTTTAGATTTCATTTACCATTTTGTTATAATAAGGCATAATATTTTCTTTTAAGTAGGAGTTAGAGAACATGGCTAAAATTAAAAACAGATTGAGATACTTCCTGGCTTTATTGGCCCCAGCACTTGCATTCGATGCTTATGCTGATGATGAGCCTAAAGCAGCTGGAAACGCTGAAGATGCTAAAGCAGAAGCTAGCGGTTCTTTAAGTGCAGGAGCTATTGCAGCAGCTGTAGCAGCCGCAGCAGCTATTGCAGCAGTAGCTGACTCTGGAGGCGGTGGAGATGCCGCGCCAGCACCTACACCAGCGCCTACACCAGCACCTACACCAGCACCTACACCAGCACCTACACCAGCGCCTACACCAGCACCTACTCCAGCGCCTACACCAGCTCCTACACCAGCGCCAACTTACGTAGTTGAGGTTCCTGTTGAGGTTATGGTAGAAGTCACTGAAGATGTTACAAAAAATGTTGCTACAACAACTACAACTGAAACTACAACGACTACTGCATCTGCTGTAACAAGTGCAAGTGCCTCAAGCACAGTTGTTTTAACTGTCGCATCTGAAACTGGCCAAACTTATGATGCTACTCTTTGGGAGAACATTAACCTAAAAACTGGTATTAATGATGGTCAACTTGATGTAGGAGAGGCTTTCTACGCTGAGGTTGATTTTACTGACGAAAACTACGTCGTTGAAGAAGAGATCGAGGTAACAGTTGAGCAAGAGGTTGAAGTCACAGTTCCTGTGGTTGTTCAAGAAACAAGCCAAGTTGCTACTACTGTCATGACAGAAACTACAACAACTGTTAAACCAGAATAATTTAACTACTAAATTGAAAAGGAGGCTTATAGCCTCCTTTTTTTGTTTTATTAAAAGCGTTGAGTTATTTGTAATAAAAATTTATCTCAATTTCAGGAACTTTAGGGTGTATTATTTGACGAGCATAAATGGCTCTCATTCTATCGTTATACAGATATTCGTTTTGATAACTCCATTTAAAACCATTTGTCTTAACTGATTCGATAATTCTTAGATTATTATTAGTTGAAAATGATTGAATGCTTGCATCTTGAGTTACAAATGCTTGTGGGTTGTATAACATAACATCATATTGAATCTCATCGCCATCTTTAATATTATCTAAATTAAAATCTGAAAAACTAATGAATTCAGTATTAAATAATGAATTTTGTAACTTGATTATTTTTCCATTGAATGTAGTCAAAATTTCGCCTTCTCCAGAAATCCACATATAAGACCCGTTTTGATCAATTTTTACTAAAGAGAAAATTGCGATTGCAGATCTGCCTATTTTTACTTTTGCAAATGAAAATTTCTTTGCTTCAATAACCTCTGAGGTTATTTCTATGTCATCTGCACCAATGATTGCTAATTTTGCTAGTGGAATTACCTCAGAATAAGAAACAATGCTGCAATTTGATAAAAAAAATACAGATATTAAAAGCAACTTTCTATTCATAAAAATCATCCCAATCTCTATCAAATACATCTCTTTGCCCTTGCTCTGTCACACCCCATAAGGGCATTTGATGCTGAAGAACTGCTGCGCCATCTCTTGTTAAAGGCCGTAATCCCCATCCAGTATTACCTTTCATATATTTCTGGAAAAAACTTTCAATAGGTATATAAAAATAAAACCCTTTATCAAAGCTTCCTTCTCCAAATTCTAGATCTGAAATATCTGTTTTTGTAGCAAATGCCCCTATGCGCAAACCACTTTTAAATCTTCTTGAAAAATCCAATTGAATTCCAGAATCTCCGGCTAAAAAACGTCCTCCTTTGATCTGGACAAGCACTTGAGAAGTAGGCTCCTTCAAATATATATTGATGTGACCTGTATTAATTTTATAATCCCTTGTTCCAAACAACATCCTAAAATCTCTTTGCTGCACACCCCAAATCTCAGCCCCAATTCCAAAGTTCTTAGCATAAGGTCTATATAGTATCTCCCCCCCTAGTCCAATAAACATATCTTCAAAAATCCCCCCTGCTAATTTTGAATAAATATTTTCTGATAACTCATGATAATAATTCATCTGAATTCTTTTTATGTATGGCTTTTGTCTGGTAGCTTTTAAATATTTAACAATGTCAGTTCTAACATGAGGAATAATACTATCTGAAAGAAGTTTTAATTCGCCTAAGTTATCAAAAATACCCATCGACATATCAGTGTATATCGATAGTTTTTGAGAGATAAGGAATTCAGATTTGTAAGCGATTCTTAAATCCGCAAAGAAAAACCCATCTGGACCTCCCAACTGCGTTCTTAAAATAGGTGTTAATTTTTGATAATTTACAGGATATTCAGCTTGTGGATTAAAGTTATAATCATTTTTATTTTTAGAGTAATGATATGGCTCTAATTTTACATTTTTTGTTGCTAGCTTATAAAGGTTTTCTTCTTTATAACGAGCGAATTCATCTCTATCAATAGTTAAACTATACATTCCTAGTCCACCATTTATATTATTAACTTTAAATGTTTTAATTTTTTCAGGAGAAATATCATCTAAAACTCTGATCAATCTTCCGGTTGACCGAGCAAAACTAGTAAATTTTGCTTGGGCAAATGTTACTTCATATGTAGAATCATCTTCATGAATATGGCCATGTTGATAAAAGAGCCCTCTCTCATTTGTAAGCCTTAGGGATGTTCTATACAAACTTGCGTCCTGTCTATTAACCATTCTTACTCGCTCTTTCTGAGGGACTGGTCTCGGAGGATCATTTTTTTTAAATATAGGATTCTGTTTTCCTAAATTAGCATGCAGCGAAAAGCCAAAGCTAATTGTATTTCCTTTCATATAACCTAGTTTTAGTTGAAGGCTATTATTAACAGGGAACATTAGTCCATAATTGATATTTGAGGTAGGCCTGCGAACGGGCTCAAAAGCAAATTTAAATGAATTTCTTCCATCTGGAAATCCTTCTAAGTCATAATCAGTTGAGTCATATTCAGCTGAAAATCGGATTCCTTTAAAATTTGGTATTGTATATTGAAAAGAGGCAAATCCTCCTGTTGGACCGCTAAACCATGTACCAGTATTAAATTCTCCACCCCCTGCAGACAATTCTCTTTCTCGTTCTTTAAATCTATCACTAAAAATTTCTAATGGATTTCTAAATTTATTATCAGACAACATCCCCCATCCAAGACCTATGGAGAGATCAATGTTATTAAATCTTTTCGATCCGACAATAAATTCTGAAGAAAATACTCCTGTACCTCCAATATCCCTTGCTCCAATCGCAACAGATGGTAAAAATTTTGTTTCATTCCAAAGAAGAAATTTGACGTCAAAAGATTTATCTTTATATGTTTGATCCCCACTAAAAGCTTCAACATTACTATACAAAGCATTATCTATATCAGTATATTGGTAGCTAGCTTCAAACCACGAAAATGGATAAGCTAAAATAGAGCCTCGCATATAGGGATCATTTGCGCTCCATGAAAATGCTAATGTTCCAGCCTCATGAAACCTTGCATTCGGAGTTTGAATTACACCTGTAGTTCCATAGTTGCTAAATGAAGGCACTAAGTTCCTTGGATATACATAATCATTTAGTGAACCCTGAAGAGATGCAGAAAATATAAATAAGATCAGTAAATTAGATCTCATAGATAATTTCATAGGGAATCATCCAAGTTTCAGCTTAACTAGTCTTTTATACTGTTTAAAGATGCTAAAGAAATTGCCAAACTACTTAATACAGGCGCAACAGTTGATGCGTATAAAACTCCAGATAATTGACCAACCTGTCGAGGGGCATAAATAATTGAGCCTGGATATATAGTTGGAGACCCATACTTGAAAAAATTATATGAGGTATTATATGAGCTTGATTTGCCATCAGGATCAATGATTATTATGTCATCAAATGCGGAGTCATTTATCCCGCCAGCAAGCTCAAGATAATTGCCAATTGAAAACTCAGGATCATAATTAATTATTGCAGGATTTTTGAAATCTCCAAATAAATACACAACTTTTTGAATGGGCGGCACAACAATTCTGTCTGAATGCTGAAGTCTCACGTCTTTTCCAGGATTTTCAGACAAATTATTTAAATTAAACTCAGTAATGATTCGCCCTGTATAACGCTGTGATTTAAGTTCTTCTATTAATAGTGATAATGCATCAGAATTAATGTTGCTATTTGGTTGACCTATGTTTGAAACAATATAATTAACTGTGTCTGAATAATTTCTTTCTGCGAAAATCATTTCCTTATTCATAGCATCTTGCCTAAATAGGCCAGCTCCGTATGGATAAGCTCCTTCTTTGTAACCTCCTGCTCTTCTAATCAAATCACTAAGGGTTGTATTATCATCAATAAAATACTTCCCAGGCCTGTAAACCATGCCTTCAAGAGTTACATACTTTATATTTTCAGCAACGTTTAAATATGATGGAACGATTACTGAATCTCGAGGTTCTAGCTGAAGAGTTTTAAGGCCATCAATATTAACTTTGAGAACTGATTGATTGTTAATTCCTACTCTGTTGACAAGGACATCTTGATAACCATGAAAGCCAGCTGAAAAACCTCCAGCAAATTGGATCAGATCATGAAGATTTTCATCAGGAAGCATCTCATATATTGCTTGTCTACCTACCCCCCCAGTAACAGGGATAGTAAATGAGGCAGGATGAACATGAATAGTATCACCGGATCTTAAATTAGCTTTGTATGTAAATTTACCGAAAATTAAAATATCATAAAGATCGATAGTTTCAATAAGCTTTCCTTGCCTTCTATGCTCAATCTTCCTGTAAGAGCCATTTTCTGAAATACCGCCAGCAACATTTAAAACATGCAAAACGCTTGAATTTCCACTTACAGTATAAATACCAGGCAAATCAATCGCTCCAACAAGTAATATCTGCACATCCCTTAACTCTTTTAAAGATAAATAATTGGATACACCTATTTGAGTTTGCTGAATAAATGCAGAAACTATTTCCTCTGCTTGAGCAACAGTTTTTCCAGCAACACTAACTTTACCAAAATCTGGGATAATTATCGTACCATCTCTTTGGACAACAAGTTTGTGATTTTCAGATAATTTTCCAGTAAGCATCAACTCAAAAACATCCCCAACATCAACAATGTAATCAGTGCTTAAATTAGGTAAGTTAATGGGCATAAAAGAAGATTGAATAGATCTAAAAAACTCTTTACCAAATCTATTTAAATCTTCTAAATTTCTGGTCTCATTTCTTCGAGAAGATGCCATTTTTGATTCAAGTTCATCAAGCTCTTTTTTTAGTCTTTCTAACACAGCTTCATTTTTTTCAACTGAAGTATCTGAGCGAAGTAATTTTTCTAAATCCTCTTCTTCTTGGGCTGGATTGTTGCCTTCAAGCTGACTTCTCTCTCCTGGAGGCAAACTGGCTAAAAATTCTTCTGATAAAATTGATTTTTGAACCATTTGTGCCATTGAAACAGAGGAAAAAAGTATCATCAGCAAGAAAAAGTTAATTTTTGATTTCAAGATATTCATATTATAAAAATGCATGGTTTGAAGTTAATTGAATCTAAAAGTATTATATATGCTTTATAGATGTAATCATCGGTAAAAAAGAAAATTTTATAAATTTCTAAAAATATCTCTTGAAAAGACTTTTGATGCAACCCCTTCAATTTCGTCAGTCATTCTGTTTGAAATAATTAATTCGGACTTCTCAATAAACTCAGATAACGTCTTGATTGGCATTATCCCCTCAAATTCTTTTCCATCGAGCAGTGGCTCATAAATTAAAATATTTTTAAAGGAATCTCTAAGTTTTTCAATTAAGGACGTGATTGCAGATGATTTAAAATTAGTGGAATTAGTTTTGGCTATTAAACGATAAAACCCAATAGTTTTTATATTATTTTGTTTAATTAAGTCAGCAAGAAATGTCTTTCTTATTTCATTTGAGTTCACAGTAGCACTTATTAATGCCTGTGGTATGTCATCATAGGAACTAAGGAGCTGTTTGGAATCTTTTGGGAGACAATAGCCTCCATATCCAAAAGATGGATTGTTGTAATGATTGCCAATTCTTGGATCAGCGCATACTCCCTGAATTAAATTTAAAGTATTAAGTTTTTTTGTAATTGCAAAACTGTCAAGCTCGTTAAAAAAAGCTACTCGCATAGCTAAATATGAATTAGAGAAAAGCTTGACGGACTCAGCTTCATCCGAGCTCATGAAAATTATTTGTGAATTTTTATTGATTGATGATTTTTGTAAAATTGAAGCAAATTCCTTGGATTTATCTGAATAAGGTCCGATTATAATTCTCGATGGAAAAAGATTATCATTGAGTGCAAAGTCTTCTCTTAGAAACTCAGGAGAGAAAAAAATTGTTTTTGAGTTAAACTTCTTTCTCATCTTTTCAGTGAAACCTATTGGGATTGTTGACTTGATAATAATATTTGCGTCTGAATCTTCTAAAAGGATTTCTTGTATAACGTTCTCTACAATTGAGGTGTCAAAAGAATTATTCTCATCATTAAAATTAGTTGGAGTCGATATAACGTAATATTGAGAACTTCCATATGCAACCTTCTTGTCTGTAGTTGCATGCAAATGCAGAGATTTTTTAAGTAAATATTCATCTATAAGGGGGTCAGTAATCGTAGATTGATTATTATTAATTAATTCAACTTTTTTAGGATCAATATCGTAAACAATTGTCTCGTGGCTTTGACTAAAAAGCACAGCAAGAGACATGCCAACATATCCTGATCCAATGATTGTAATTTTATTCATCAAGTAGGGGTTCGCCCATATTGATCTTCAAATCTCACTATATCTTCTTCCTCTAAGATATCTCCCCGTTGAATTTCTAAAATTACCAATTCTTTATTAGTGGAGTTTGTAATACGATGCTTTGATTCTTTGGGAATATGAATAATCTGGCCTTCTTCAAGAGATTTATGCACTCCATCAACTTCAATATCAGCACAGCCTTTGTGCACTAGCCAAAACTCTTCTCTATGAAAATGTTTTTGGAGACTTAATTTTGAATCTGGGTTAACTCTTAGCTCTTTAAACTTATATCCTGCTGAATCAATTAAAGCAGAATGAGATCCCCATGGGGCAATTATTGCTTCGCTATTTGAGAGTGCTTTTCCCTCTACTAGAGTTGAATACTTTTTATAGAAATCTTTAATCATCCACGAGCTACTATTAAGCTTTTCTTCTCCACCGACTCCAAAGTGAAATAAAACTCTTGGATTATCTTTAAAATCAACTAGTTCTTGACAATTTTTATTTGAACGATCGCCACCATTACAAAAAAATACTTCGGTGGAAAGTTCCAAGCATTGAGTGATAGCATCAGAAGCAGAATCATCACTATCATCAAATTTAATTACCGAATCAACAAATGCTAAACTTTCAATAATTCCCGCTCTCTCATCCCAATTCATAAAATAGAACATTTTTTTTCTTTTTAACCATTCATCTGAGTTAAGAGCAACAATTAAATATTCTGAGAATTGTTTTGCTGCTTTTATATAAGAAATATGTCCTCTATGAAGTGGATCAAACCCGCCTGAGACCAGAGCTATATTTTTTTTCATATTTTTATCTAAATTCTTACTGAATTTGATTATATCAGGATATATATTGCTGATCTCTTGAAATTTTTAAACCTAAGGAATTTACAACGAGAAACGAATTAAAGCTTTAATTATAATTTTCTAGATACCATTTATAAGTTTCTTTTAATCCTTGTTCCAAGCTAATTTTTTGTCTCCAACCTAAAGAGTTCATCAAAGACGTGTCCATAAGTTTTTTTGGAGACCCATCAGGCATAGAGCTATCAAAATGTATGCTTCCATTAAAATCTACTACCTTAGCAATCAGCATTGATAAATCTTTAATTTTTAAATCATTCCCACTACCAACATTGATATGGGATTGTTGTGGCGAGATAGATGAAGAGTATAATTCTTTTTCAAGATTCATCAGATAAATTGCAGCAGATGCCAAATCATCAACATGAAGAAATTCTCTATAGGGTTCGCCTGTTCCCCAAATATTTATAGAGTCACTTTTATTAATAACAGCTTCATGAAATCTTCTTATTAAAGCTGGAATTACATGGCTATTTTTAGGATGAAAGTTGTCAAATGGCCCATAAAGGTTTGTTGGCATCAAACTTCTGAAGTCTGTATCGAATTGTCTATTATAGCTCTCACACATTTTTATGCCTGCAATCTTTGCTATAGCATAAGGTTCGTTGGTAGGCTCTAGTTTCCCAGCAAGAAGTTCCTTTTCACTCATTGGTTGTGAAGCATTTTTAGGGTATATGCAGGAACTTCCAAGAAATAATAATTTCTGGACATCGAATTCATACGCCGCATGGATTACATTAGCCTGGATCATTATGTTTTTATATATAAATTCCGCAGGATTATTATTATTTGCATAAATTCCCCCAACTTTTGCAGCAGCAAGATAAACTTGAGATATGTTATTTTTTCTAAAAAATGACATGACATCTTTTTGATTTGTTAGATCTAACTGACTAGATTCAATTGTAAGAATTTGTTTAGAGTGAGTTTTTGATAGCTCTCTTAAAATAGCAGAGCCTACCATTCCATTATGACCAGCTATAAAGATTTTTCTTTTAGTCTCTGTCATTTAATCTTCTTTTGGAAGAGATATTTCATGACCATGCTGTTTTAAAAAAGCATTTTTTTTAGCTATTTTTAGGTCCTCAACAATCATTTCATGACATAGTTCATCTAGTGAGATTCTTGATTTCCAGCCTAATTTCTTCTCAGCATAAGATGCGTCACCAAGCAAAGTTTCCACTTCTGAAGGACGAAAATATCTAGAATCAACCTTAATTATGATATCTCCAGTGTTCACTGCAGGTGCAATAGTCTTATCTACCTCAACAACTTCTGCATACTCATTTTCATCATTACCAAAGAATTTAATCTTAATGCCGAGTTTGCTTGTAGAAAAATTAATAAAGTCTTTTATTGAGTGCTGAATACCTGTTGCAATAACAAAGTCTTCAGGCTCGTCTTGCTGCAGCATTAGCCATTGCATTTCAACATAATCTTTGGCATGACCCCAGTCTCTTAAAGCATTCAAGTTACCAAGAAAGATACATTTTTCTAGACCTACAGCGATATTGGCTAGGCCCCTTGTAATTTTTCTTGTAACAAAAGTTTCACCTCGTCTTGGTGATTCATGATTAAATAAGATTCCATTACAAGCAAAAATTCCATAAGATTCTCTATAATTTTTTGTGATCCAGTATGAGTATAATTTCGCAACTGCATAGGGGCTCCTCGGATAAAAGGGTGTAGATTCTTTTTGAGGTGTTTCTTGAACTAGACCATAAAGCTCTGATGTGGATGCTTGATAAAATTTAGTTTTATTTTCAAGTTTCAAAATTCTAATAGATTCCAGAATCCTAAGAGTTCCAAGTGCATCTACATCAGCTGTGTACTCTGGAGATTCAAAACTGACAGCAACATGACTTTGTGCGCCTAAATTATATATTTCATCTGGGGTTATATTGCTTATAATCCTTATCAAATTAGATGAGTCTGTTAGATCCCCATAATGCAAAAAGAATCTTCTGTTATCAATATGCGGATCTTCATAAATATGATCAACTCTTTCAGTATTAAACAACGACGAGCGTCTTTTAATGCCATGAACTTCATAACCTTTTGATAGAAGGAACTCAGCTAGATAAGAGCCATCTTGACCAGTAATTCCTGTAATTAGAGCTTTTTTCATTATATACAGCCTATAGTTTTCATAGAAGTATATTCAATAAGTCTTTGATTTACCAAAATATTAAAAAATACCCTTAAGTTTAATTTTATTAATTATCTTTTAATATTTTTGTTATAGCCAACTTCCAGTTAGATTTTATTTGATTAAAATTACTACAAAAATTTGAGGAGTCTAGGACAGAATACATTGGTCTATTTGCATCAGTAATAAACTCTGAAGCTGGGACTGGAATAATATTAGGCATTTGATCAAGGATTTTTTGTGATACAGCTTGTGTGCATATCTCATTTGCAAATTCATACCATGAACAAGTATCGTCGCCACCATAATGGTAGATTTGATTAATATTCCGGCTTGAAAAGATTTCTGGTATTGCAGAGACTAAAGCCTCAGCTAGATCACCTGCATATGTTGGATTGCCATATTGATCTGAAACAATTTTTAAAACTGTATTTTCTTTTGCAAGGTTTAATATAGTTTTAAAGAAATTTTTTCCATATTCGCTGAAAACCCAAGAGGTTCTAACTAAGAGAAATTTATTTGCATGTTTTTTAAGAATTAATTCACCTGCTAGCTTGCTTTGCCCATAAACATTGATAGGATCTGTTTTATCTTCAGATTGATAGGGCATAGTAGAAGTTCCATTAAAAACATAATCAGTTGAAAAATGAACAATTGGAGCATCCTTAAGATTGCATATATTAGTCAAATTCCTTACTCCCTTTTCATTCACTAAATATGCTTCTTGAATATTTCTTTCTGCTTTCTCAACATCTGTATAGGCAGCGGCATTGATCAATAAAGTTAGATTAATATTTTTAAAAAAATTTTTTACCTCTTCATCATTTGATATATCTAGCTTGCTTCTTTCTACAGGAATATATTCATAACATTTCTTACTTAGATGTTCTTGTATGTGGAGGCCCAATTGACCATTTGCACCTGTTACACAGATCATAATTTAAAAATTGAATTAAAACTTAGCGCATTATTATCTTTGTCAGAAATATTAATATCTATATCTTTTGGCCACTCAATCGCAAGGCTTTCATCCTGCCAATGAATAATTCCTTCATCTTGTGGATCATAAAAGTTAGTGCACTTATATTCAAAATCAGCTGAATCAGATAAAACAAGAAAGCCATGAGCAAAGCCTGGAGGAATCCAAATTTGTTTTTTATTTTCTTCTGTCAATTCTTCGCTAATCCACTGACCAAAGGTTTTAGACGAGGGTCTTATGTCAACAGATACATCAAAAACTGATCCTCGAACTACCCTAACTAATTTTCCTTGAGGTTTTTCAATTTGAAAATGCAAACCCCGCAATACCCCATACGATGATCTAGAGTAATTATCTTGTACAAAGGGTTCATTGATTCCAGCCAATTTTCTATATCGCTCTTCCTGAAATGTTTCTAAAAAAAAACCTCTATCATCTCCATACACATCGGGTTCAATAATCACGCAACCTTGAAGTTTTGTCTCAATAACCCTCATTTTTTTAACATTCCTCGAGAACTTTATGTAAGTACTTACCATATCCAGTTTTTTCTAAGAAATTGGCACGAGATCTTAACTGATCGATAGTAATCCATTGATTATGAAAAGCAATTTCTTCAAGACACGCAATTTTTAAACCCTGTCTATTTTCTACAGTTTGTACAAATTGCCCTGCTTCAATGAGCGAGTCATGTGTTCCAGTATCTAACCAAGCAAAACCTCGGCCCAAAATAGTTAAATTTAATTTTTTATTCTGCATATATACATTATTAATATCAGAAATTTCTAACTCTCCTCGTGCTGAAGGAGAAATAGTCTTAGCAATGGAGATCACATCGTTATCATAAAAATATAAGCCTGTGACAGCATAGTTGGATTTTGGTTTTATGGGCTTTTCCTCAATACTTAAAATTTCTCCATTATCATTAAATTCAACGACTCCAAATCTTTCAGGATCAGGTACTCTGTAACCAAAAATAGTAGCGCCATCATTTATTGAGGCCGCATTTTGTAATTTTTCTGAAAAATGCTGACCAAAATAAATATTATCTCCTAATATAAGAGCAACAGAATCATTGCCTATAAAGTGCTCCCCGATTATAAATGCCTGTGCAATACCCTCAGGTTTTTCTTGTGCAGCATATGAAATAGAAATTCCAAAATTTTTGCCATCACCCAAAAGTCGCTTGTATCCAGGCAAGTCATCTGGGGTAGAAATTATTAAAATATCTCTGATTCCAGCAAGCATTAATACCGATAATGGGTAATAAATCATTGGCTTATCATAGACAGGTAAGAGCTGCTTTGATGTGCCTAATGTGATAGGAAATAATCTAGAACCTGAGCCACCAGCTAGGACTATTCCTTTATTACCTTTCATTTATTTGGTTTCCCATTCTATTCATTTTATATCTCCCTGATAGGATATTTTCCCACCAATCATGATTTTCTAGGAACCATTTAACAGTTTTTCTTAGTCCCGAATCGAATGTTTCAGATGGCTTCCAACCTAACTCTTTATAAATTTTTGATGCATCAATTGCATACCGTAAATCATGCCCAGGTCGATCTGCAACAAAAGTAATTAGATCTTTGTAATAGTTGATATTATTAGGTTTGATTGGAACTAGTTCTTCTAAAATCTCACAGATTGTATGCACAACTTCGAGATTCGTTTTCTCATTATTCCCTCCAATATTATAAGTTTCGCCTATCTTGCCTTCTGTGGCTACTTTATACAGAGCATTTGCATGATCATCTACATAGAGCCAGTCTCTGATTTGCATACCATCGCCGTAAATAGGTAACTCATTTCCATTTATCGCATTCAAAATAATGTGAGGTATGAGCTTTTCTGGAAAATGATATGGGCCATAATTATTTGAGCAATTAGTAATTAATGTAGGTAAATTAAAAGTCTTGCTCCAAGCTCGAACCATATGGTCAGAAGCTGCCTTAGAAGCTGAATATGGCGAGCTAGGATCATATGGAGTTCGCTCAGTAAAAAACTCATTACTATTTTTAAGATCTCCATACACCTCATCTGTGGAAATATGATGAAAACGCATTTTATTTCTTTCAAGATCATCACACCTAAGATAAAGATCTCTAAATGCTTCCAATAAAGAATAAGTACCTAAAATATTTGTATTAATAAAGTCTTCTGGACTATCAATCGATCTATCCACATGGCTTTCTGCAGCTAAATGCATTATGTGAGTCGGCTTACAATCGTTAATTAAATTTAAGATTTTTTTCTTATCGCAAATATCTATCTCGTAGAAAGAGTAGTTTGTTGAATCCTTGACATCATTCAAGGATTCAAGATTGCCAGCATAAGTTAACTTATCAATATTTATTACTTGATGCTCTGTATTGAAAAGAATATAGCGAATTACTGCACTACCAATGAAGCCAGCTCCTCCAGTTACGAGAATTCTTAATTGCTCACTCATATTGAAATAATTACAGTCCTTCAATGAACGTTTCAAGCATTTTACTATTAATTGATGGATTAAAGAATTCCTTGCTCCTCTCAAAACCATTTACTCCAATATTTGGCATATCATTGATATTACTAATAAAGTAATCTATGGCGGTATCTATTGCCTGGGCGCTTGATGGACTAACAATTAAAGCATCTCTTTTATCCACAAGGTAATTCTTCACATCGCCTACATCAGTTGCAATTACTACCCTACCAGTAGCTAGATACTCACCAAGCTTAAAAGGAAATCCCGCATTAGCGAATGGACTATCAATTCTAGTCATGCATAAAATGTCAGCTGAGTATAATTTTTTCCAATATTCTGAATCATCAAGATAACCTGTAACATTAATGTTATTAGCCAAGGATACTTGCTTTTGAATTTTTTCACTTGGTGTTCCTACAAGAGTTAGATGAAGATTAGGGTATTTATTCGAAGCTTGATCAAAAGCATCAAGCAAAAATTTTAGGCCGTCTTTCACTCCAAAAGATCCGCAGTAAACTAAATTAATGATATCTTTATTATCAGAAACAATTGGTGGGGTATTTAATAGATTGGCTGCTGATACTGGGATCAATTTAATCAAGATTTTTGAATCAATTTTTTCAAATTTTTGTTTTAAATATGAAGAAATTACGACCAATCCATCAATAAGCTTAATAGTTATGGGCATTAATAATTCACTCAAATATAAGTTAGCTTTTGCTTTGAACGAAAGTGCCTCTGACTGAAGAGTTCGATCTTCAACGACATCAACAACCACCTTAAATTTAAAAAGTTTTGCAAAAATAATTACCGGCATAGTTAAAAAATCAATGTCTCCATAAACTATTAGAATATTCCGAGAATCTTTTTTCCTTAACTTTGAGATACAGATAAAAACTCGGATTGGATATAAGAGAAGATGAAAAATATAAGGTATCTTAGAATGTGAAAGATTCATATATTTAACTTTGTTCAAAATGCCATTTCGTTGATTTTGACCATTATCACTGTTGGTTACGAGAACAGAAGTATAATGATTCTGTCGAGCTAAATATTCAGCAAATAATCTTACTCTCATAGACCCAGCCATTCCAAGTGGATAAGGAACATTAACTGAGAAAACAACATTCATTGATTTTAAATAAAAGTGATCTTTACACTTATAAAGTGTAGCTTATTATCATTGCAAATTATGCCCTATTTTTTTTGAGACATCTTGAGGAGCCCTTTTTCAGAAAGCTCTCGAAGAGATTTATTGAAACTTATAGATTCATATGGTTGGTTAGAAGTCCAATCAAGGAAAGACTTAAGCCCATCACTAAAACTCCAACTTGGTGTATAGTTTAATGCTTTCGAAATCTTAGTAAGATCTGCATAGTTATGACGAATGTCCCCGGTTCTAAATTCACCAGTTGTAACAATTTTTGAATTGCTGTTAAAAAATTTTACAATTTCCTGAGCCACTTCATTGACAGAGGTACTTACACCGCTTCCGACGTTATACGAAGCAATACCTTCATTTGAGGGGTCAATACATTTCCATGTTGCGTTTACAACATCATCAACATATACAAAATCTCTGCTTTCCAAGCCATCTTCAAAAATACGAATTTCATCGTTATTTCTAGCGAGTGTAGAAAAAATAGCAATAATGCCCATATAGGGATTAATAAGGGATTGGCCTGGGCCATATACATTTTGATAACGCAAAGCAAATGCTGAGATGCCAAGAACTTTTGCATACATTAATACCATTTGCTCTTGAACTTGTTTTGTAATTGCATAGTAGCTCAAGGGATTCAATGGAGTAGATTCTTGGGTTGGGATGGAGCTCACAAATTCATTACAAACTGGGCACCTAGGTTCAAAGAAGCCATTTAACATGTCCTCTTCTCGCCTCTCTTGAGGGAATACATCGCCATGTTGCTTACAATGATATGCTCCCTCTCCATAAGTTGACCGAGAAGAAGCTACAATAATTTTCTTAACATTAGTTTTATTTTGTAAGAGAAATTCGATGATATTTAGAGTTCCTCCTACATTAACTTCTTCATATTTCGAAATCTCATACATAGATTGACCAGTTCCAGTTTCTGCTGCAAAGTGAACTATTACATCTATATCTTTAATCGATGAAGCCACCAATGACTGATCTCTAATATCTCCTCTAACAAACTCTACTTTTGATATATCGTTGTCAATATCTGGATCATTGCCATGAATTTGCTCGGAGAAATTATCTAACACTCTTACAAAGCAGCCTTCATCAAGCAGTTTTCTGCATAGATGCGTACCAATAAACCCAGCACCACCAGTAACTAATATTTTCATTCTGGCACCTTCCATTTACCCATTTTATTTAAAATTCCATGCATCATACCTATAAATTGATACTTAAGAGCTAAAAATTTATTATCTTTTTCCCAGCCTAAGCATATTGAGAAAGTTTCAGCAATTGTTCTTATGCTTACTCTAAATATCCTGAATAAACTTGGATGACGATAGAATGCAATCCACCATAAATTCCTTGTTCTATAGTAATGATACCAAGCAGGCTTAATTGATAACTTAAGAGTCATTGGGCCCAAGCTTCTTGATTCAAATTCATAGTTATCTTCGCAAATTGCTTTAGTGACAACAAATTGTTTATACCCAGACTTCCTCAGATCTAAACCATATAAATAATCATCCCATCCAAACCAAAGATCTTGATTTGGCAAAATACCATTTCTAGCTGCCTCTAGGCTATACAATGCACCATTTGAGCTGCTCCAAATATGGGAAACAAGTGACTCCTCAGGTTCATTGATTGGTCCAAATGCCCTCCATGGACCCACTTCTTTTGTTCCTGAGTAGTCATAAAACTGTTTTTCAGGAAAGAATTTTAAGGGGTATAAAGCTCCAATTTTTTCTAAATTCACATATTCCAATTGAGCAATTAAAGTTGATTTAGTAACCAGTGCATCATGATTTAATGCTAAAACAAAATCCCAATCATGCTTAGATGCTAGATGAATTCGTTGATGAAGATTGCCAGCGGAGCCCAAATTATAATTAAAATTATGATATTCAATATCTTGCATATTATTTGATAACAAGTAATTTTGAATTTCGTTACTTCCCATTGAATCAACAATAATAATACCGCTAATAGGCCACTGCTCTTCATGGATTTTATTGATTAATTGAATTACCTCTTGATCAGAATTAAAACTAGATATTGCAACGCCAACTTTCATAATAAATTTGAATAAATTAGGTAGGATAAAATCGAATAGGATTATACATTGTTCAAGAACCCATCTTCAAATAAAGGTCGTTATATCTTGATATTCCTATTTTTAGATCAAAGATACTGCGGCCTGCGTCTCTAATAGATTGCTTATCAAGCTCACATAACATATCAATTTCTGCAATTGTTTTTTGGAAAGGATTTAAGGATTTAAGATCAACTAAGTTTCCTGAGTTTGTTTCTTCAATGATTTGATCAGTATCTCCTATTCCAGAATTAGCAATTACTGGAATGCCAAGCCCCATTAACTCAGCATGCTTGGTTGGAGAAGAGGCTAATTTAGAATAAGTACTTTTGATGAAAAAGATTGAGAGATTGCTAACAAGTAAATATTTTGGAAGATCCTCCCTTTTGACAAACTTTACTCTCACATCATTTGGTGAAAGGCCATGCATTTTTACCAAGTTATAAATTAACTTTTCTGGAGCAGCAGTTAGAAATAAGAATACAGAATCTGGTTTCTGCATTTTTAGCTCCTTAAAGAAAGATAACATTTCATCAAGCTTGTACCAAGTCCCAATTGAGCCAAGATAAGATAAGATAAAACTTCCTTGTTTTAATTTTAAGTCATGCCGTGCAATTTCGATCTCTTCCTGAGAAATTGCTTGAAAGTTAAAGTGATTGAAATCCGCACAACATGGGATAACAGTAATTTTCGAAGAATCGAAATTTTTTGAAAGAACTGCTTTTGCCGCATTTGTTAAAACAATAATTTGGTCAGCTAAATGAAACATCTTAATTTCCTGATCTTTAAAATATTTATAGATTAATCTATATATAAATTTCGATTGCGGCCAAAGATTTCCATCGACTCTTTCATCAGGAAAAAAAGATCTCATATCAAACAGGAAGGGTATGCCAAACCTATTTTTTAAATTCTTGCCAATAATAGCCATAAGGTGACTTCTGCAATGAACTAAATCAAATGATTTTCTTTTAATTAAATTTGATGCATGGCGCTGGATTCTCCAAAGATCCCAAACAGTAGATAGAATTGGAGGATATTTGTGATAAACCAGTGGATGCCATACAATTTTTTTTGTGCTAATTATCTTCAGTATGTCTGATTGATATTTTTTAAATGCACTAGCTTTTTCACAGCTAATGATATGGATTTCTCTGCCATTATCCAAATTTGTTAAATATGGTAGTACTTGTGACTGCCCTAAGGGATCAGTCATACCATCGTAAGAAAGATATAGTATCTTAGTCATAATTTTTTATTGAGAACTATAGAAATTAATCATCAAATCTTGATGCTTAATAGCACTAAGCAAAAGCTGAAATTTACTGTAGCCTCCTGATCTAATATTTTTTGTTTTACTCCATAATCCATGACGATGTAATTCATTCGCATATATTCTGTACATCTCTAATAAATTTGAAGATCTAGAAGCTTTATAAGTGCTGAGGCCTAATTTAAACACAAATTGATTGAATGGTTTAAATCCATGAAAATGGTAAAAAATTACTTTATTGTCATTAATAAAAAATTCATTATTTATACTAGATATTTTTTCATCTTGAATATTCCAAGGTGCTATACCTACCCCAAGGTTTTTTGAAATTACAAGGTGATTTTTAAATTTTTCAGGCCAGCTATCAAGATATTTTTGATCAGCAAACTTTCCATCTTCATACCTATCAAAACACCATTCTAGACATTGTTGCATCCACTCATGTAAACATTTTTTTCCAACATCATCATTTCTAAATAACTGGCATTGAACATTAAACTGTCCTGAAATCAATAAATCAGCTTGATACGATCTAAATCTATGAGGGACTATATATATAGATCGATCTCCGAGTTCATCAAATATAGGTGCTGGAGATGAAAAGAATAATATATCCGCATCAAGAGAAGCGATAATACTTTCTTTAAATTTATCTAAAACATATAAAGGCAATACAGGGCTTAAAGTAAAATAATATTCGATTAACGATCTATTTGATTTGGCTTGCAGTAATTCAGGATAAACGCTCTCTATCTGCTGCAAAGAGATCAAAGTGACATTTGCTAACTCCATATCTTTCAATCGATTGAATAACTCATCATCTAGGCAAAGAACATAGAGAGAGAAATTATGATCTGCATATTTTTTTAATGAATAATAAAGGGATAAGCCTTGTGCAGCATAATTACTATCAAAAAAAGTGCAAAAACTTTGACGACTCACAATTGAAGAGCGTTTACTTTTTTAGTTATATGATAAGCATCATCTAATGAAAGCTCGGGGAACATAGGAAAACTAAGTATCTCAGAAGCCAATTTATCAGTTACTTCTAAGCTTACTATTTTATATTCTTCAAGTGCATAAGCGCTTTGATGGTGAACAGGCTTGGGATAATGGAGTCCAAAAATTATATTTTCTTTAATCATTTGTTCTTTGATAAAATCTCTTTTACTAGAAAGAACTACATACTGATGAAATACATGAGTTGATTCTGCTCGGATTAATGGGACCTGAATCAAATGATGATTTTCTAGATTTTCTGAATAAACTTTAGCGATATCTTTTCGATTATTATTATCTTGAGCTAAGAAGGGTAATTTAACTCTTAATATTGCTGCTTGAAGCTCATCTAATCTACTGTTTATTCCTTGGCTACTAGATATATATCTCTCTTCCCAACCATATTGACGCAAACTCTTAATTTTCTTTGCAAATGATTCATTGCTAGTAATTACAGCGCCGCCATCTCCTAAAGCACCTAAATTTTTTGTAGGATAGAAACTAAAACAACCAATATCTCCAATGCTTCCGGCCATCTGATTTCCGTTCACTGCACCGTGAGCCTGTGCACAATCTTCAATCACAATAATATTGTGTTTTTTTGCTAGCGAAAGTATTTTATGAATTTCAGCCATCTGGCCATAAATATGCACAACAACAATTGCCTTGATTTTTTTTAATGAAATTACTTCTTCGAGAGACTCCACTGACATAGTGAAGAAGTTAGGATCTATATCAACAAATATCGGGTTTGCTCCCATTCTTCTTATTGCTGAAAGAGTTGCAACAGCTGTATGAGAAACTGTAGCAACGTAATCAGAAGGTCCTACTCCAGCTGCTAGTAATGCAAGTTCAATAGCATCAGTTCCATTTGCAACTCCAACTGCATACTTTGCCCCTGTATAGGCAGCAAACTCATCTTCAAAGGCCTCTACTTCTGGGCCAAGGATGTAATATCCATTATCAAGAACTCTTGATACGGCAGAATCTATCTCTGCCTTATACTTGAGATAATTAGCTTTAGGGTTACATTGAGGGATTGAGGTATTTTGTGCCATATTTTTTATAAAAGTTTATTGTTTTCATTAAGCCTTCTTCAAGATTAATTTGTGGTTCCCAACCTAGAACTTGAGTTATTCTTGAAGAATCAGAATAATAATCTCCGATATCAATCTTTTTTCTCTCACTGGGAAATTCCTTCACTGAATAATCTCCACTGCCATTTACAGATAGAAGTTTATCAGCTAAAGCTGACAATGTTACGACTTCCTGAGACCCAAGATTAAAAATCTCACCATTGGCTTCATTATTTAATGCAGCTAAAAAAAATGCATCTACCACATCATCCACATAATTGAAATCGCGTAATTGCTTTCCACCCCAAACCTCAAATGGTATGCCTTCAATTAAGTTTTTAATCCATACCCCAACAAAGGTTTGTCGTGCATCCTTAATCCTCATACCAGGACCATAAGTATTAGTAAGCCTTAAAACAGACGTTGGGATTCCATAAACCTGATGATATAAAAGATGATATTGCTCACCAGCATTTTTATTTATTCCATTTACATCTACAGGTCTAATAGGATGGCTCTCATTTACAGGCAAATAATCAGGTTTACCATATAGTTGCCTAGTACTTGCAAAAACAACTTTCACAGATGGGTTATAAAGCTTTACGCATTCTAAAATGGACAATTGAGCAGCTGTATTTATTTCCAAATCTGTATATGGATCTGCCATCGAATCCATATGGCTGGTTTGACCAGCCATGTTAAAAATATAATCTGCATCACGAAATGTATGTTCTAGCTTTTCAATATCCCGAACATCCCACAGTTTTATATCGAGTTTTTCTTTACAGTCATTTACATTAAAAAGATTTCCGCCATACTCTGGAATTAGTGAATCTATAACTGTAACGTTGGCAATATTCGCAAGTCTTCTTGCTATTGCAGAGCCAATAAAGCCAAGACCGCCTGTAATGCAAATATTTTTATCTTTAAATTTTTCTGCGTACATATTATTTCTTTTTAGCTAATACAATGTTATCAAGATATAAATCAACGTTAGATGGCAAAATAAGGTTGAGCAAACTTCCCAAAATATTTAAAGGAGAAATTAAAAATAAAATCATCAATTGATTTAATAGGCCGTTTTTAGTAACTAGCTTTTTAAATATATATAAAATTAAGAGCTGAAAAATCACTCTAATATCTTGCACAGACTTTCGCTGCTCTAAAATCTCGAATCCATGTTTTTCTAAAATTGATTTAATACCAAAGGATGAATATCTAGCGTAATCAACTGGTTGTTCATGCTCATCCCATGCAAATGGAATAGTAAGAAATAATTTCCCATCTTTCTTCAGTATCCTTGAGACTTCGTCTAAAAAACTATTAGGATTAAAAACATGTTCAAAAACCTGATTTAATACTGCAGAATCGAATGAATTATCTTCAAATGGGAAATTAGTCCCATCATAGAAAAAGTCAGCTTTTTTAATGCTTCTATTTTCAGGAGTGTCATACTCCAGCCCGATATATTCTGAAGAATCATAAAGAGATTCGTACGGCTTGGAGCCGCATCCAACGTCTAATGTTTTACCAGTAATTTGTGGAGCTAGATCTTGCACATGTTTAAATAGCCCTCTTCTAGCAAAAAAGAAAGGATTGATAAAAATAGATAGCAAAGAAGGGGCATGCATTTCACGGAAATAAATTGACCATATCTTCTTTTTTAACATTTATTCAATTAGCTTTACTGAAGTACCCTATAAGAGTATCAGTTTGATTAATGTCTTTTAAAAATGCTTGGTAATGTATATGAAATTCATCATTATTTAATTGAGAATATTTCTCATGGCCGCCTGGCTTCCCTTCGAGCAACCAATTAAAGTGATTTGTAAGAGGGTATCTTTGAAAACATTCCATATTTTGAAGCTCTAAGCCGCTTTGATTTGCAAATGCTGTTAAAGTTTCTTGAGTGTGCAAAATTAGATGCTCACTCCAAAATGTAAAGTCTTTAAAATCTTCCAAATTAAATGTCTCCAATAAAATATCTCTTGCATGAGGTACCTCAATAATGATTGTGCCATTATCTTTCAATAATGTTTTAAGGTTAGAAAGGATTTCAAATGGGTCCTCAATGTGCTCCAGAACATGATTAAGGGTGATGGTATCAAACATATACTTCCCATAAAGATCTTCAAATGAAGAAACGCATTTAATTTTCAAATTATTAATAATTTCAACATGCTCTTGATTTAACTCAAAGCCTACTGAATTTTTACTAATAGTATCTGACAATTGGAGGAATCCTCCGATTCCGCAACCAAAATCTAAGACTTCTTTATTCTCAAGATATTTTTTATGGGCTTCGAAACGCCTTTGATCATCCTCTAGATGTTGGGGATTAATTTTTTTTCCAGCTGCAATAGTGCTGCCTCTTTTCTCTGCTTGAACATAATAATCTTCATTAATTAAAACTTCTTCGAGCACTATTAAACCTGATTTAGCACACTTTAAAACATTTAAATTGTTATTGTCCCTAGTCCTTGGATGGATAATATGTAAACTGTCGCTTGAACAAATACCCATATCAATCAAAGATGAAATTAGTTTATTTTTCATATCTTTTTTTGCTTAATTTTGAATATCATTATAGATGCTTGAAGACGAATTGTTTTAATTTTCGTAAAAGAAATTGACTGCTATTGCTTTTATAAGGGTTTAAAAAAAGAAAAAAGATAAAAAATTAATCTACCTGATTAAATGCTTCTTCATATGCAGAAAATGCATTATCAAATTTTCCAAGCTGGGCATCATTAACAAGCTCAGTAAAGATATTTGGATCAACCGTTCTAAAGTTCCTTTTCCTAATAGAAAAAATATCATTATTTCCTTTGATTCTACCGAATCCAGAATATAGGTAATGCATGTAAAAAAATTCTTCTATTTCACTTTTATCAATATTAATTTTTATATCTCTAGGATTCCTTAAACAATTTTTGAATTCAGTCTTATTTGTAGGCTGATGCACAAAATTGTATTCTGCTCCTGGATGATCTCCAGCCACCAGAACATTTATACCTTGATATGAAAATTCATGAGCCGCAGTTCCATAAACAGTTAGTATGAGCTCAACTCCCTCAGAAATTATCTGAGAATTAGATGTATTTTTATCTATCAATCGAATATGTGGGTGTTTGACTAATAAATCCTCAATTATCCCTTTATTGTATGGCTTGGCATTTGGATGCGGCTTGACAATAAAATCAACATTCATATCTCCTATTGTTGAAAACACTAGCTCGACCCATTCATAAAAATCTTCAAAAATCATGTGTCTATATATGTGAGGGGCATCATAAAAACAGTGAAGCATCATAGCAATTTTTGGATAACCATTATTAAGAAAAACTCTTTTCGCATTCGTATTTTTTTCGCCAAATGAGGATTTTTCCATATAAGCAATCCCTCTATCGACCTCGCCTCTTAATCTACTTTCAAGGATTTGCTTAGCTTCATTTTTCAAAGAAATTTTATTATCAAGGGATTTAAAAATTTCTGGGTACAAATGATGTCTAGGAGATGGAACAAAGTGATCAGGGCTTAATTTTTTTAAGACTCTCTCCCAAAGTGGATTGTATACATCTATTCCTTTAGATAAGGCAAGCCTAGCCAAGATTCCATATTGAATATATACCGCATGGCTAACTATAATTTTTTGCACGTTTTCTTCATCTAAATATTTTTGACAACTAAAAAAAATATCATGCGCATTCAAAAGTATTGTTTTAAGTCTTGGATCACTTAGATCTACTGTTGGAGCTTCGAAGGTTCTAAGATATGTATCATAAATTAGGTCGCCAACTAATATTCCATCAATCTCATACTCCAAGAGCTCTCTTTTAGACTCGAAATTTAAGTTAGCACAAATATCATCGGATTTTTTATAATAGGTCTGGCCGAGTCCATACGAACTTCCAAAAGAATTGTAAATTGCATTTATTTTAGAAAACCTTCTAAAAAAGGTAAAAAAATAATGTAAAAATTTTTTTTCTCTAGCAATAAAATGGAAATGCTTAGAATTCAATGAATATTTGTTCTTTAAAAAATTGGTAATGTATGAAAGCTCCCATATATAAATATCATAAAACATTTGATCAACTAAAATATGTGGATTATTAGGTGAAGGTTTTGGGATATTTTTCCATTTATTCTTAGAGAAGTTAATGAAAGATTTCTCTGGAGAGGTTAAAAAAAGAAGCTCTTTAAGGGTTATTAGTTTTTGATAAAATTTTTTAATCTTAGAATCTTTGATAACTTTTTCCGTCATTGAACTAACTTTAATTTATTTGAATAGCTTTTTATAAGCATTAGCCGCTCCCTTACCAAGCTCTTTACCCTGGTCTAAGGTAGATGAGGACCAATTTTTAGGATCAGTTGCGTCACTGGGAAAAGATTCTGCTCCCTTTCCAGTTTCTAGATAAGTATTAAATCTTTCTTTAATAAGAGGATTATTTTTAAAAATTTTTATCAGCCATTTGAGATTATTGTGCTCAAAACCATTAGAAAGCTCATAACCAAAATATTTCATTTCCCCTTCAAGAATGGATTCAGCAAAATCTAACTCTTCCATTGATAATTTAGTATCCCAGCGCTTAAATGAATTATTATTAGCACTATCAGGAAACGCAGAATGCGTTTTAATAGTTAAGTCTACCGAGCCATCACCTGCGCCCTCTTTAATATTATATTGTTCATAGTGATTGGGGTCGAAGTTTAAATTTAAAAATTTGCATAACTTTTTTAACTCTTCTAGCTTGTTAGCAACTAAATCCTCAAATTTTATTAAATAATACGTATCAGTATTTAATTCTTCAAGATACCTTCTTGCGTGCTGCATAGAGCTTAGGCAATTAAAAACTGCATCCAGATACTTTTCTTCAGTTTCATATGTCATATTTTTATACGAAGCAAGAACATCTCTAGGGTCACGAATTATATGAACGGTCTTACCTTTTGGATACATGTTGATAAAAGTAGGTATATTGGTCCATTCAAGAAGAATTTTTTCACTCCATCTTTTTCCACTGAAGCCATGCAGTCCTCTTGAAACGCAATCATAAATTATTTGATGCGAGATAGCACCAGACTTGATGACTTGTGCTTCTATTTCTTGAATTATTTTTTTAACATCTAACTTAATTCCATAACGAAAATCTACCCTGTCAGCAATTGATTTAACAATATCTAGGTAGGTATTTGGATCAATGTCTTTCTTTAGAATATATCTATAATACTGAACTGTTGGATGTCCTATATCTATATCCTTATGAGCACCAATAAGCCCAGTTAATAGCGTTGTACCGCTTCGATAAACGCCTGTAATAAAAATTGGGCTGTTAGACATTTTATTAAAAGTTGATCAAGATTAATGGTAATCATTATAAATGATTGAAAAATATATAGTAATTATCCATATATTCATTTTTTTGAATGCAAGAAATTGTTTCACTTATTTTAAAACAACAAAAGACTTTACTTGTTTGTCATGCTTTGGAACAGGGGCTCTAAAGTTTTAGAAATAACTATTTTTTCATCAAATTTTCTTTTGACTAAGCTTCTTGCATTAATGCCTAGTTCTAATCTTTTCGCATGTGGCATATTGATCATAGTAGAAATTGCATTAGTTAGAGATAATTCATCCCTAGGATTGCATACCAGTCCATTAAAATTATGCTTAATAATATTCCTGCAGCCTGGAACATCTGTGGTTATTGAAGGAATTTCCATAGCACCAGCTTCTAAAAGAAATTTTGGCATTCCTTCTCTATAAGACGGAAGGATAGCTACATCAATTTGAGATAAAAAATCCTCTATATTATCTGATGGCCCAAAATATTTAATTCCAGGAAGATTGTTCCAAGAATTAATTTCATGTATTGGAATTGCTGAAGAATTATTCACATCAGCAAATCCAACCAACCAAAGCTCGCAGTTAATTCGGTCATAATTAATAATTTTCACAGAATTTATTAGCTCAATTAAACCTTTGTCTTTAATTATCCTGCCTGCAAATAGTAATTTTAAGGGTGGACTCTTATCTTGCCGAGAGGCCCTTGGATGAAATCTATCAGTGTCAACGCCCGATCCGGGTAACAAAATTAATTTTTCTTTAGGAACCAATTTATTCTTCTCTAGAAAAAATAAGTCCTCTTCATTCTGACAAAAAACCTTAATACATTTTGATTGAGAAAATTTATAAAGGGTCTTAGCAATTATTGAGAGTATGGGGCTATTTAAAAATGCTGTGCCAAGTCCTGTAATATTACTATATGCATCAAGCCTCAGAAGGCGAGCTGCTATAGCCCCATAAATATTGTTTTTAATTGTGAAATTAAATACGGCTACTGGCATATGGTAAGAAAATCTTTTATGTAAAGAACGAAGAAAAATTAAATCTTTAAAGGGGTTTTTCCCACTAGGGTCAATATTTATATCTTCCCAAAGCGCTCCAAGCTCTATCAATTTCTTTGAATATTTATCCTTTGGAGCAATGCATATAACTGTAAAATCTTTTGATAATAAAGTGGAGATAGTCGAGGCTCTAAAATTATACAAATACCATGAAGAATTTGCTGACAAAATAATTGATTTCATTATTACTATTTTATCATCTCAGCGACTAACAAAATTTATAGATTTTTTATTAGTGAAATAAAAAATTTTTATATGGCAACCATAAATAAGCATGTGAGGCAAAATTTAACCAAACAAATAAAATAAGAGAGCAATATGAAATTACAGAAAATACTAACAATCTACTGAAACGAGAGCTAAAAATATCTGGAAGATTCGAGAAAATTACTAATTGCAAGGGAAGAATGTATAGCGCAAGCCTATCAATGGCGGTACTTGCAGTAGAAACTGATATCAGTAAAACCCCCAAACCAATTGCTAACAAAGAAAACCAAGTCCATAAAGATTTTTCTCTTGGATGAAAATGAAAACGATTGCGGAAAAGAAGAAATATTATTCCAGGAATAATGCTCATAGCAATTCTTACTGCTGCTCCTGAAGATTGAGATTGAGCCTCAACATAGTTTTTGAAAAGCACCTCTACCATTTCAACTAAAAAAATATAATAGGCGCCGAGACTAATCACTCCCAGCCAAATAAATGTCCAGATTCTATTTTGTGTAGCAGTTAGAGCAGCAATCGGAAGTAAGAGAACAGCGGTTTTATGCATTGTTACTCCCAAAAGCACCCAAAATACAAACCATTTATTTTGATTTCTCGAGAGGGCAACAAGCCCAATCATGGCTAACCCCAATGCAACACCCTGTCGGGTGTATCCCATTGCAACAACTATGACTAGATAAGGTATAGATATTGAAAGTGCCAGCAAGGGTCTAGGCAAGCTTCTACAAAATACAGCAAGACCAATTGAAAAAATTAATGCACATACAACATTAACTCCAACAATACCCCAATTGAAATATTCAGCCATCCACTGAATGAGCAAATATCCTGGATCTCTACCCCATCCAAATTCTTGAAGTTGAGATCGATCATAGACCATAATATAGCCCTCCCAATCACCTCCAACTTCATATCTAAAACCAATAAATATAGTGAGAATAACGATGATTAGCCACCAAACTGGATCTAAAGCAGCTGAATTATAGCCAGATTTATTAAATTGAGTCCGCCTATTACCAATAAGTGCAAGCAATCCTGGGAATAAAAAAACAAGCCAATAAATAATCATTTATTTTTATTAGTATTTAACCAAGATTGAAACATCAATATAGTCCATAACTGGTGCGACCAATCTATTTTTTTCGATAAATGCTCTTGCCATATTTTTTGAATAAAATCATTAGAAAAATATCCCTCTTCTTTTATTCTATTGGCATCCAATAATTCTTCTGCCCAATCACGAAGAGGACCTCTTAACCATTTTCCAACCGGGATCCCAAAACCCTCTTTAGGTCTATCAACTAAATCTTTAGGGATATATTTATATAATATTTTTTTTAGTGGGCTTTTATTAATTTTTAGCTCAGGTGAAATTTGCCATGCTGCTTTGCAGACATTGGTATCTAAAAATGGAATTCTGGTTTCAAGGCTAACGCTCATGGCTGCTCTATCAACCTTGCATAAAATATCATCTGGTAAATATGTCAAAGAATCAACATACATCATTTTAGAAGCAAAATCATTTTGAAACATATAAGGGTCTGTTTGGCGAAATAATTCTCTTGGTCTCATGCTAGCTCTAAAAAGATTTTTTTCTTGCTCGTTTAAAATTTCACTGGTATCCCATTGTGAAATCATACTTAAATATAAATCTTCAGAGGACTTAATATTTTTTAATCTCTTTCCAAGCTTAAAAAATTTCTCACCATATTGAGAGGAATTTCTAACACCAGGAACTATACTAATTAACTCAGCAAGTTTAATCCATTGGTTTAAGGGGATTAAATTTATACCTCTACCAACCATTCTCCTTGCTTGAAAAGGAATCTTTGAGAGGGTTGTCCAAAATTTAGGAGCTAGAGTATATCGGTTATAGCCGCCAAATAGTTCATCTCCCCCATCTCCAGATAGAGCGACAGTGACTTTCTCTTTAGCCAGTTTAGAAACTATATGAGTAGGTATTTGAGAGGAATCAGCAAAAGGCTCATCGTACATTTCATTCAATGAAGGTATTACTTTTTGAGCGTCGGATGAATGAACAATAAGCTCATGATGATCAGTCCCAAGATGTTTAGCAACAGATTTAGCAAAAGGGGATTCATCACCAATGTAATTGAAGACCCCATCATCAAATCCTATTGTAAATGTTTTAATTGGATTAATGCTCTGCTTTTGCATCAAAGAAACAATTAATGATGAATCTATCCCTCCACTTAAAAAAGCACCCAATGGAACATCTGAAAGCATTTGCGAGCTTACAGAATGCTCTAATGCATTTTCTACAATATCAGCACTCTCAATCTCATCAGTTATTAAGTTGGACTGTGCTTCTTTAATTAGATTTCCTAGATTCCAATATTCATAGGGTTGAGATACATTGACTCGATTTTCATATAATTGGATTTCTATCAAGCTTCCAGGCAAAAGCTTTTCTATTCCTTCATAAATAGTTTTAGGAGCTGGTACATAACAATATTGCAAATACTCCTCTAGAGCCTCTCTATCAACTCCATTATTAAAACCAGGAAATTTTTTAAGAGCCTTCAATTCAGAGCAAAAAACAAAAGATTGATTTACCCAGCCATAATAAAGAGGCTTTTCCCCAAATCGATCTCTTGCTAAAAATAATTTATTGTATTTTTTGTCCCATACTGCAATTGCAAACATGCCAGAAATTTTTTCAAGAGTACTTTTGACTCCAATTAATTCTATGGATTGTATTATTGTTTCTGTATCGGAACGACCAACCCAATTAACTGTTGAACGTGAATAATTTTCTAATTCTTTTCTTATCTGTAAATGATTATAGATTTCTCCGTTATAAACTAAGACATATCTATCTGAATGTGAATGCATTGGTTGATGTCCTGCTGCGGATAAATCTAATACTGATAAACGTCTATGAGCAAAGCCAATATGAGCTTTAGAATCAACCCATATTCCTGAATCATCGGGACCACGATGAGCAATAGTGTCTCCCATGGACTCTGCTATAGATGCAACTTTTTCTGAGTTAAAACCCTCAGAATTAATAAAACCAGCAAAGCCACACATTTTATTTTTTAAGATATATTGATTGAATAAAGTATAAGCATTTTACTATGCATCACTAAGAATGGACATTAACCTTTGATTCTTTGAAAGACTATCTCTTTCTGCCTATTGCGCACCAAAAAGGAGCATGCTCGCTAAAACGAATATTATGTAAACCTGCATTTTCCATCATCTTTTTTATTTCATCCCTTGAAAACCTTTGCTCTAATGGAGTTCCAAACCTATCTCTTGCATCAGTTCTCATTGTATAAAAAGAATGGTCCTTATAAAAAGATAATGGTAGTTTATTTGTATTTACATTTAGCTTTGCCAGCATTAAAGATATCTTTGCTAGTGGGAAATATATAAATAGTGCAATTAGATCTGTAACTACATGCTTGGCTTTGGGTGGAAATCTGTGGATAATTTTTCTAACGAAATCAGAAATTTTCCATATAGCTCTAAACCATAGAGGTCGATTATCAAAAGAGTAATATAAATAAAGCAATAATGGCGCATCGACTTTAAGAAGACTAACACATGATTTTATAGCCAATGAAGTATCAGGAATATGATGAAGAACACCTAAAGAATAACCAAAATCTTGACTATCTTTATTAATACCTGGTTCATCAACAGAGCCGTTGATGAAAGTTACATTTTCAAAATCCTCAAGCTTCCTTTTAGCGATATCTAAAGCAGACGAAGGATCAATACAATTTAAATGCCCTACTCTTTGTGCTGCAAACCTTGCCCAGCGGCCTGTGCCGCAACCCATATCAAAACCCACTGCATTTTCATCTAAGTCATCCCAAGGAAAAATAGAGAAATATTCATTAAAGACTTTCTGCGATTCCTCAAAATCCATTCCACTTTGATCAAATCTTTTCCATTCATCTCCAAAACTTTCTACCGTTTTTATGTCTAAATTATTCTTCACAGGTTAAACCTCTAAAATTTACCAAACTGAACGTCCACCATCCATAACAATATTTTGACCATTTAGATATGACGAAGCATCAGAGCAAAGAAATTGAATCGCTGAATGATATTCATCTATTTTAGCCATTCTACCCATTGGTATTAATGCAGACAATTTTGCTACAAAGCCCTCATCTTGATCGATAAATACTCCTCCAGGAGAAAGAGCATTCGACCTAACGCCTTGATTAATCCAATATGTTGACAAGTACTTTGTAAGCCCTATCAGACCAGTTTTAATAACTGAATATGTCACTGGTTTTACAGCCTGCTCTTCTTCTAAAAGATTGTCATCCCTGTAAATCCTTTGATCTGGAGAAAATACAGATAAATCAGAGGATATATTTATGATAATGCCTCCTTTGCCGTCTTCCGCCATGGCGGAACCAAAAACTTTGCTACACAAAAACGCTCCCTTAAGCCCAACTGCTAACTGTAAATCCCATTCATCCTCAGAAAAATGTTCTAACCTTGAAGACTTGACCATCTTTTTAGATTTAGATACCTTTGGGTCTATAGCAGCATTATTAATCAACACATCTACTCTAATATTTTGTGACAAAAGACTAGAATAGGCTTTTTGAATATCCGATGATGAAGTTACATCCATTTCAATAAGAATAATCTTTTGTTTTTTATATTTTTTTGAAAGCTCTATTTTGGCAGCCTCTAATTTTTTATAAGACACATCGGCTAATATCACCGTCCCATTTACTTCCAAGATTGCAGAAGCGTGTTCAATTCCAAGCAAACCAGCTCCACCAGTGATGAGAATATTTTTTTTTGTTAAATCAAATTTTGTTAAAGTCATAGCTAATTTTATCAGATGAAATAATTAGGATCTCACTTGACCACCATCGATCGTCCAAATTGACCCAGATGCAAAGTCAGATATTGGAGAAGCTAGATATGCAGCCAGGTTAGCGATCTCTCTAGAGCTGCCTAACCTCTGAAGCGCAACTTCTTTCTTTAACATTTTGTTAACACCGGTTGGGTCTTTTTTTATTTTTGCTTCCCAAGTAGATCCAGAAAAATTAATATTTCCAGGCGCTACTCCATTAATTTTAATTCCCAGCTCCCCTAATGGACGACAAGCACTTTTTATATATGCATTTAAAGCTGCCTTAGCTACAGAGTAAGTAATTGGAGCCCCTGGAATAAACTCTGATCCACAGATTGAAGAAATGCAAACTATTGATCCATTTGATTTTGATAATGCGCTTTTTGCTGCGTTGATAATGTTTAAAGTAGTAAATAAATTTACATTGATCATTTGTTGCCAATCTTCTATTGTTTCACTGCCCGGCGGAGCTGATTTTCCATTACCAATATTACAAATTAAAATATCCAACGCCCCAAAATGATCAATAGTGCCCTTCACAATATCAATAGCATCTTGCTTGTTAGTCAAATCTCCCTTGAGATAAATTGAATTATTTATATCATTCTTAAGATCATAATTACTTCTTCCATTTTGAACTACCTTGCAGTCTTCAGAAGAAAGGACAGAAGCAATTTCTTCGCCGATGCCTTTAGTAGAGCCAGTAACAAGAGCAACTTTTCCATTTAAATTTAAATCCATATTATTAGTAATTTTTCTTTAGCAACCATTCTAGAGCTATTTCTCTATATGAGACAAGTGGCGAATGATGATCTGAGGTATCTGATCGAGCTGTTTGAAGAATATAATTTCCATCATATTTCATTTTCGAAAGACATCTAAAGACTTCTAAAAAGTTTGCAGAGCCAGCTCCCAGTGGAACTGTTGTCCCATGAAGTTTTCTATCTTTAATATGAACATTCAAAATGTATTCGCAGTAGGAATCAAACTCTTCTTTGGGATCGTATCCTAAGGCTGCACTATTTCCAATATCATAATTTATACCGTAAGTTTCGTCGCCAAATCTCTCTATAAAAGTAGCTAGCTCATGAGGACCATAATCAGATTCAAATGCAATGCGGATATTTAACTTTTTAAGAAATTCTGAGTAATCCATTAATGAATTGATCAAGATATCTTCTTGTTCTTTATTTTCAAGCTTACCATTATCTACCAATGGAATAACTATAATTGATATTCCAATCTCTTTAGATGCTTGAGTAATATTTCTAAAATCATTTAAAAGTTCAAATCTTTGTATTTTGGATGCTTTCCAGAAAGGTGCTTGCATAAAACAATCCCCGGTCAATGATGGAATTGTTAAACTAAATTTTTGACTCAAACTTTTAATTGCTTTTTGACCTTCAGGCAGCATCAATGGATTTTTATACAATTTATTTTGATCTAAAGTCCACTCCATTAACTTAAAATCTAAGCTATGAGCATCAAAAAATTCTTGTTGCCAATTATCCCAGGGAAATGCTTGAATCATTCCATTTACAATAGGTGATAAACGACCTTGTATAAATCCAATTTTATCTTTCATATTTAGAAGTTTTTTCAAGGATAATCTAAGCTAAAACTTCAACCAATTCCATTAACAGTCCTTCAGGACCCTTGGCGTATATAACTTTTACAGTCCCATCTGGAGATAGCTGAGGAGAAGCAGGAAATTCAACACCTGCTCGTTTAAACTCTTCATAGGTTTTTTCTATATCTGTGACTGTGAATGCAATGTGAGTTAGGCCAGTACTAAAAGGCATTCCAAGCCATTGAGATTTATCTGGATGACTGTGAAATTGCAAAAGCTCGACCATCCCTAAGTTTTGATCTTTTAATTTAGCAGTAGTAACTCTAACGCCCTTCAAACCTATCATTCGATCAAGATGTTGACCTGATTCCTCCATTCGTTTTACAAGCTCAAAACCAAGTATGTTTTGCCAAAAATCTAATGCTTTTTCCATGTCTGTTACAACTAGCCCGACATGTCTAAGTTCTTTAATCATAATTTGAGAACCTCTACAATAGATTCTTCTAAAACTTCTAAACCCTCTAGCAAAGCTTCGTCACTTATTGTAAGGGGAGGTCCAAGCTTTATAGACTCTCTTCCAGTATGAACAACTAGCAATCCTTTTTGCATGCATTTTTCAGATATTTTGCTAGCAATCTTTCCATCTGGACTATGATTTGATGGGTTCTTAAATAAAATAGCTGCTATTAAGCCTTTTCCAAGAACATAGCTAATATTTGAAGGAAATTTTGATTTAATTTCTTTCAGTGATTGAAAAAATAATTGTCCTTTTCTTTCTGATTCTTTAACCAAGTCTCTTTCCTCTAACTCCTCTAATACTGCCAAACCTGCTGCACAAACCAATGGATTGGCTGAGTGAGTGCTGCTCATATTCCCAACCTCAGGCAGATCAAGAAGCTCAGATCGTCCTATAACACCTGATAGAGGCACGCCTCCACCCATACCTTTTCCACAGCATATAAGATCGGGATTAACTTCATAATGCTGATATCCGAAATTTTTTCCAGTTCTGCCGAAACCAGATTGCATTTCATCGAATGCCAGAAGAATATTATGTTTTTTGCATACTTGCTCAATAGCTTGAATATATTCTTTGGGATAAAAAACTGCACCCCAGCCTTGAAATGTTTCAACCATGAATCCTGCTATATCAAGAGATAAGTCTACTCCTTTTTGACGCAATTCATTTAAGCTGTTCTCAAGCAAAGCAACAGAATCTGTCCCACTTGTTAACCAAGGATATGGGAAAGGAATATGATGGATATTTTCATCACTATAGCCAACCCATTCTTTTTGCGCTGGATTGCCACTCAACATTTGAGCGCCCATAGTTCTGCCATGCCAATTACCCTCCATACATATAATTCCGAGCTTTCTTTTTTTAACTTTTTGACCATGCATCCTCATTAATTTTAAAGCGCCTTCAGTTGCCTCAGTTCCAGCAGATAAAAGAAAGGCCTTATCAAGTTGCTGATCAGTAAATCCATTAAGCTTTTTAAGATATCTTGCTCGCATTTCATTAGAATATGCATAACAACTTATTAAAGATTTATCCATGGCTTCACGCATATAGGCTAAAATTCTTTTATTAGAATGTCCTACATTAGTTACAAAGATTGTTGATGTGAAATCAATAAACTTATTGCCCACAAGATCAAACATATTAAAGTCTTCTGCCTTATCCCATACTATTGGAAGCTGACCATGCATTGACCGAGATTCCAATAAAGAAAGTTGTTTCAGGATTTCTTTGGTTCCCGGCGCGGGAATTTGACTTTTAATAGATCTATTTGGCGTCTCGACCAAAGGAACATTTAATGGATCAAGGGAAAAAGTATGAGTAGACATATCGATTATTTTTACTAATTAAAAATTCTATTAATTAAGTGTTTGTTTGATGTTAGCTGATATTCAATATATTGAAAATCAAAATCATTATCTATTTCTGAGACTACTTTAGTAATATAAGGCATAACATTATTGCCATGGATGTTTCCAGTTTCTCTGATATATCTAGTAGAAAGAATATCAATGTAACCATTTGGTACAAATGTATCTTGGAATGATTGGCGAGCATTGTTGCTAGCGTCTAATGCTGAGTTTTTCGTGAATACTGAAACCAAATTCCCTGAATCAGAAATTTCAAAATTCTTATATGCTGATTCAGCCATTTGATGTACCGATCTAAGAGATGTAAATTCTTTTGAAGACTTAAAGGCTTCAATTGCTTGGTCTATAACTGAAGGGTCTCTTAATGGTGTTGTGGGTCTAATATGCGCAATTAAATCTGGTTCAGACTCATTCTCTTTCAACCAATCAAGAGCATGAATAATAAAATCTGTATCTGTTGAAAGGTCTCCAGATATATTTTTAGGTCTTAAAAATGGTACCTCTGCACCAAATTTAATGCATAAATCTCTGTATTTAGTTGAATCAGTTGAGACAATGATTCTATCGATTTTTGTAACTTTCTTACAGGCTTCAATTGACCATTGCACTAAGGGAAATTCTCCCAACCTTTTAATATTTTTATCAATAACTCCTTTTGATCCAGATCTTGCAGGAATTAAAGCAATAACTTGACTCATTGTTTTGAACTATGTTTTTTTAAAAAAATATTCTTCCACAATCCCACATATGATTTGGCCAATCATGATGTGGCACTCTTGGACTCTCGCTGTAACAGCAGATGGCACATTTAAGCAAGTAGCTATTGATTGAGTATTGCCGCCTGAAATTCCAGTAAATATATAAGTTTTAATCTCCATAGACTTAGCTGTTTCAATAGCCTTAATTACATTTTTACTATTTCCACTTGTAGTGATTCCAATTAACAGGTCTTCAGGCTTACCAACAGCTTTTAATTCTCTGGAAAAAATATTTTCAAATCCATAGTCGTTCCCAATTGCTGATATTGAAGAGCTATTTGCCCCTAAAACTATTGATGCTAATGGATCTCTATCAAACGCATACTTACCAGTGAATTCTGCAGACAAATGTTGAGCATCTGAAAAGCTACCCCCATTTCCACAAAAGATTACCTTTCCACCTTTTTTTATCGAATGAATGCATGCTTCAGCAATTTCGTTTATAAGATTAATAGTTGGGCTATCATGCAGTATTAAGTCTTTAACTTTTGAAGACTCTGTTATATCTTGTTTAATTTTCTTTACAAACATCAAATTTTATTCTCCAGTTTCTCTAAAGCAATCCAAAATCCTTCTCCACCATTCTTATGACCTTGCCATATTTCAGGAATAAAAGATGCATCTGGGCAATTCTTTTGTAAAATATTGCCTAACTTAACAAAGTCTATTTGACCATCACCTATCTGAAGACCCTCACCGTTTACTCCACTTGCATCCCCGAGATGTATATGTGATGAAACTTTAGATATTTTTGAACAGAAATCATAAAAATCTATCTCAAAGTGATTACATGTTAACTGACTATGTGATACATCTAAACACATTCTTAGATTAAGCTCATTACACCAAAGTAGAATTTCATCAGCATTTACGAAAAGGTTTTGAAAACGTTGGCCACCAAAATGCCATGGGAATGGAGCCATCGTTTGAGGGATAATTTCCACATCGGTTGTATCAAGTGTTTTCAAGCTATTTGCAAAATTCTCATAGTAGGACGGAAGTAAATCTTTGGGCAATGGCTCATCCATTGAGAACCCTCCAATATTAGCAACGATCATTGGCTTTTCTGTATTGGGAAAATATTTACTTAAATCTCTTGTTAAGTTAATAACTCTTTGAGTTTCCTTAATTGACTCATTTCGATAATCGTCATCATGTGTTGCTAAATCCATTAAATGACTTCCAGAAAATAACTCAGGCGCATGAACAACAAGGCCAGCATCATTAATAGAGTGAATATAGTCACCAGGCAAAAGATCCATATCTGAGTATGATAAGTGAAATTCCCATATGCTTGGTTGTATTTTTTGTTGATACTCTTGGAAATCATGAAATCTAACTGGAACTCCCCAAGGTCGTGAAAATTTATACTCTTTGGGCTCAACTCTATATTCTCTTAGATCAGATTCATAAAAGAAATCTTCATCGCTCATGTTGTGTTGAAGGATTTTTCCAAGTAGATCGTTATATTTCTGCGGAGAAAGTCCTTGACCGGGGCTCCTTACTTTGATGTGATTAGCTTCAAGTTTTGTTCCTGCCTTTAAATTTCCAACCGCAACTAGACTTTTACCTAAATTTTCACGATTGATCATTTCTCCTTGGGATTGTTGACGATTCTTTTGTGAAGAACCTAAAGCTTGTTCAACTTCTCTAATTCCCGTTACTAGAGTTTTGAACTCATCAAAATCTAAACTAGCAGCATGATCAGGTCCCTCCATTGTTCTATCTAAAGTGAAATGTCTTTCTAAAACTGAGATCTGGAATGCAGCAGCTGCAATTGAAATGTTCACACCTCTTTCGTGACCAGAATATCCAACAAACGGATGTATTTTTTTGAGCTGATTGATCCATGAAAGGTTGATATCTTGAATTGGAGCTGGGTAAGTACTATTACAATGCAATAAAACAAATTTTGCATCATTCTCTTTTAATAGATTAGCAGTAATCTGGATCTCATGATTTGTACTCATGCCAGTTGATAATATTAATGGCTTGTTAGTTGTTAAAAGTTTTTCCAACAGCGGTATGTTCGTTAAATCAGCTGATGCAACTTTGTATGCAGGGACACCAAAGTTTTCCAAAACATCAACAGAGGCAATATCCCACGGAGTACATAAATACGGAATATTTTTTGTTTTACAATATTCAGATAATTTTTCATGTTCATCTTTGCTAAGTTCAAATTTATTTAACAAATCAACAATATATTCTGTCCCAAGATCCTCTCCTACTTTTCCCAATGATCTCTTTCTATATACTTCATCTAAGTTTCTCATTTGAAACTTAACAGCATTAGCGCCCGCCTCAACAGCAAGATCAATCATTTTAATTGCACGATCAAAGCTTCCGTTGTGATTATTGCCTATTTCCGCAATTATATATATTTGGTCAGATCCGATTTCTTCAGACCCAATAAAAAAATTTGATGAATTTGTCATTTTAATAATTTTCTAAACTAGGTTTTTTGTTCCCGCACCTTCCAAGATTGCAGTCCCTTAGATTCAAAACGAAAGGGGCGAGGATGCAGACCATTTCTATTTAAGTGCTCAATTAAAGCTAACTTTTTGGCATGTGACACAAAGAAGATAAAATATCCGCCTCCACCAGCACCAAGTAATTTTCCTCCAATTGCACCATTTTTTAATGCATCGTCATATATTTGATCTAATTTATTATTGCTTATTTGACTGCTAAGCTCTCTCTTAAATTTCCAAGCTTTATTTAACGATCGACCAAATTCATTCAACCTACCTCTTAAAAGCTGGTCTCTCATTTCAAAACATAATTTAACGTTTGCTTGAACTAATTTTTTAATCTCTAGATTCTTCATCTGCTCACGTTGATCAGAATGAATATTCCCAGAGTTATGAGTTGTATTAGTATCACAAAGAATTAAACTTTCTTCTAATTCTAAAAGATTTTTCTTTGATAGCCTTAAGGGATGGACAAGATTTTGCTCCATTTTAAATTCCATAAAATTAAATCCACCGAAGACAGTTGCATATTGATCTTGCCAGCCACCCTCTATACCTTGGTATAGTCTTTCTGCTTGATATGCCAATTCAGCAAGCTCATGAAGATCCCAATGATCCTGCCTTAATTCATTAAAGCAACCAAGAATCGAGGATGCAACAACCGCAGAACCACCCAAACCCGAACTCATCGGAAAATCAGAATATAAATCAAGCTCAAATCCAAAATTAGGAGCAATAGTTTTGATGACCGCTTGTATTAAACCAAACCCTTCTTTTGGTTTCATTAATTCTTCAAAGTTATTTGCTTGTATTGAGTCTTTTAAATCCAAAGAGTTAATAAGTATTTTTTTGTCGGCTCTAATTCTTAATGTGGCATGACTATAAAAAGAAATGGTTGTATTGATAACAGCACCAATATCTCCTGAAAAATAGTGAGTTAGATCAGAACCGCCTCCACCAAAGCTTATTCTTACAGGGGATTTTGAGCGAACATATATCGCTTCCTCGTCCAAGGTTGGCAAAGAATCATTTGTCACTATGTCAATTAATTTGTTGTCTTCTCCAAGAATGGGAATTATCTTTAGCTTTTCATCTAATTTCTTAATAAGTGACTCCCTAGAGACTGACTCATTAGCCCAATAAAAGTCTGTATTGGCACATAAACTGATTGATGATTCTAAATTAATATCATCAAGCAATTTTCTTCTGATATCGCCATCCGTCGCAATTCCAAAAACAGAATCAAACTTATCAACAATAAAAATTACACCATGAGCATTTTCTTCAATTGCCTGAAGAGCCTCTTTAATAGACGCATCTTGGAAAATTAAAAAATCTTTTAAATTCATAAATATCTAATCTCTCAACTTATTATAAAAATGGAATAACTTCGTCCAGCGATTGTACTAGTTTATATGAATAGGATGATAATTCATCATCAGAACTATCAGAGAGTAAAATATTTAAACCAACATTTGCCCTATTTCCTGCAATGATATCTGTCGACTTGTCGCCAACTAAAATAGAGGAACTTAAATCTATATCAAACTCATCTCTAGCTTTAAGAATCATACCAGGTGCTGGTTTTCTAAAATTATCAATCCTCTTATAATGTCCCAAGCCATGATTTGGATGAGTGGGGCAAAAATACACTTTATTTATCGGAGTGCCAACTTCTTCAAATTGTTGGCACATCCATTTATTAAGTATTTGAAAGTCCTCTTCATCATAAAACCCCCTTCCAATTCCCGCTTGATTAGTGATTACAAATATTTTCATATTGAGATCATAAGCTTTTTTAATTAGCTCAAAGATACCAGAAATAAATACAAAATCTTTTATTTTGAAGACATGTCCGTAATCTTCATTGATAACCCCATCTCTATCAAGAAAAAGAGCCCTCGTCATGAATGATCAAGCATTTCTTGAAAAAAACTATTTCGATTCGACAATTCATCAAATGAGCCATGGTCAATTATTCTTCCTTCCTCAAGGATGTAAATTGCATCACATTTTTTAACTGTAGAAAGCCTATGGGCTATTAATATTATAGTTTTCTTGCCCATAAATTCATTAATTGATTCCATAATATACTTTTCAGTGATGCCATCTAATGCGCTGGTAGCCTCATCAAAGAACAAAATATCAGCGTCATTATATAGGGCTCTTGCTATTCCTATTCTTTGTCTTTGGCCGCCAGAAAGTTGAATGCCTCTTTCGCCAACGTTTGTACCCAAACCGTCTTCTAATTGGTCAATTAAATTATTTAAATGAGCTAATTTACATGCATGGATAATTTTGTCTTCATCTATCTTATTTGGCGAAATACCAAAAGCTATATTTTCTCTTATACTTGAGTCAGATAAGAAAATAGATTGGGAAACAAAACCAAGCTTATCTTGCCAAGCTCTAATATTTTGATTGTCTAATTGAGTATCATCTATAAAAATCTTTCCGCTTGACTGCGGAATTAAACCCATAAGAATATCTATAAGTGTTGATTTTCCTGACCCAGAAGACCCAACTATTCCAATCAACTTATTTTTTGATATCTTGAGATTTATATTTTCTAAGGCAAGCTTCTCAACACTAGGAAAAAAGAAATTAACTTCCTTTAAAGTAATGCTTTCATTGAATTTAATAGGCTTTGTTAAAAGGTCTTCTTGAGCATTTGATTGCAAGGAGATTTTAGAATCTATGCTGAATTGGAGATCTTGTTTTATATTGTTAAAAGCAGATAAATTTGCTCTTACCTGAGATAAAGCAAAGTAAATTTGTTGAAAAGCTGGTAAAAGTTTTAACCCGGCTAAAACAAATATGCTTAAAAAAGGAAGAACGGTGCCCAAGCTACCATCATATCTTTTAATTAAATACACCATTAAAAGCAAAACCCCGCTGAAAGCAAGAAATTCAATAGCATAACGAGGAATTTGGCTTAATGTTTGTGTCATGCCTTTGGCATTCGCAAAATTTTTGCTGGCATTCAAAAAGTCATTGTTAATATTTTGCTGCCTACCATAAAGCAACAAGTCTTTAATTCCTCCAAACCCTTCACCCATAAACTTGAATCGAAGAGCTTGCTCCGAAGAAATAACAAGTCCATTTCTTGCAAAACGTTCTCTGACAGTCTTAAACATCAAAAAATATGCCAAACAAAATAAAGATATTGCAAGCATTGCAATCAATGGGCTATAAATAAAAATAGCAACCGACATAAATATGACAAGAACAATTTTTGCATTCATTTGCATCAATGGAGTTATTATCCCAGAGCTTACCCTCTCACATTCTTGAGCAATCTTATTAGTTAATTGAGTACTGTTGCTCTGAGCATGAAAAAGCCATGGTTTATATATATAAAAATTATATAATCTTGAGCTTAACTCAGCGCCTACCTCTGCGGCATACATAGAAAGCCTCCAAATTGTATACATGGATAAAATTGAAGAAATGAATAAAACAAAAACTATTAACAATGCTAAAAATATCAAAAAAGAATCAACTTCCTGAATACCAGCTATTTCTTTTAAAGAAGATAATATTCCAGGCCTGTCTAAAATTGTTGTATCGCCAACAATAGCCATAAATGGGCCTATAGAAATCAAGCTAACTAATTCAGTAAATGACATCAAAATTACTAAAACCTGAAGCAGGTATAATTTTTTTTTCTGCTTTGAAGTCAGCAGAAAAAATAAATCTTTTAAGTCCTTTAACATTCTATTTATTATTTAAGTACCAAGGTATAGCTATCTGAAGCCCCTCCTTTACATTAAATTTTGGTTCATATCCCAACATTTTTATTGCTTTGTCTATACTAGCTTGGGAATGCATAACATCACCATCCCTAAAATCTGAAAATATTGGCTCTTTTGTATATTCAATACTGTGATTGCTCAAAATATCCGTAAGAATTTTAAACAACTCATTCAAAGATGTGCTATCACCTACTGCAATATTATAGATATTATTTTTGGAATCTTGAGGTGCATGTGCTGCCAAAATATTAGCCTGAATGACGTTATCAATATAACAAAAATCTCTACTGGTTGAGCCATCACCATTAATCTGAACAGGCATCATGTTTTGCATTGCTGCTATCCATTTGGGAATCACTGCGGCATATGCGCCATTTGGATCTTGTCTTCTTCCAAATACATTGAAGTATCTTAATCCAATAGAATTAAAATTATAATTTTTATGAAAAACATCAGCATATAGTTCATTTACATATTTAGTTACTGCATAAGGAGAGAGCGGACTGCCTATCACATCCTCCACTTTTGGAAGATTTTCATGATCGCCATATGTTGAGCTACTTGCAGCATATACAAGACTATCAACACCTTCATCCCTTGCAGCAATCATCACATTAATAAAACCTGAAATATTTACTTCATTTGTCATAATAGGGTCTGCGATAGATCTTGGTACTGAGCCAAGTGCAGCTTGATGTAAGATATAATTCACGCCATTAGACGCAGACTTACAAACTTGTAGATCGCAAATATCACCATCAATTAATGTAAAATTCTTAAAAAGATTTTTTTCGATTGAGGTTTCAATATTTTTTATATTTGATAAATGGCCAGTTGAGAAATTATCTAAGCCAATAACCTTTTGATTTAAGCTTAATAAAGCTTCAACTAAATTACTCCCAATGAAACCAGCACACCCAGTAACTAACCATGTTCTAGGATTATCTTTTAAGGAGCTTAAAAGTTCGGAATAACTTTTCATTACATTCTGCGCTAGAGCCTTAGATCACTTTCTTCTGATGGTAAAACATACTTTAGATCATATATAAGATGTTTATCTTTTCCCAATGAATGGATCTTCATAGGTCCCATTTCAAAAAATTCTAAGTGAGCAACTGCAATTATAATTGCATCATATTTATTTTCCTCTAGTGATGTAACTAGTGAAAAATCTTCCTCTATAATAGAAGTTGAATTTACCCAGGGATCATAACAATCAACATCAAACTCTAGATCCTTTAATTCATTGATAATATCAATTACCTTGCTATTCCTTAGATCTGGACAATTCTCTTTAAAAGTTGCTCCTAAAACTAATACCCTAGAACCATGAATATTAATTTGTTTTTGAATCATTCCTTTTTTAAGCCTAGTAACAACATATTTAGCCATTGAATCATTTAACCTTCTGCCTGCTAGAATGATTTCAGGCTCATATCCAATTTGTTGAGCCTTATATGTTAAATAATATGGATCAACGCCAATACAATGACCTCCAACTAGGCCTGGACGAAAAGGAAGGAAATTCCACTTGGTACCTGCTGCATTTAAGACCTCTTCTGTATCAATATTTAATTTATTAAAAATTAATGCTAATTCATTCACCAAAGCAATATTTAAATCTCGTTGGGTGTTCTCTATGACCTTTGCCGCTTCAGCAACTTTTATAGAGCTTGCTTTGAAGGTGCCTGCTGTGATGATGGTCTTATATAGATCGTTTATCAAGCTTGCAACTTCTGGAGTAGAACCTGAAGTAACTTTTTTTATAGTTGGGAGTCTATGTAGTTTGTCCCCAGGATTAATTCTCTCAGGGCTATAACCTACATAAAAATCATTATTAAAGATTAATCCTGACAACTGTTCAAGCTCAGGGACACAAATTTCCTCAGTAGCTCCTGGAAAAACAGTGGATTCAAAAATAACAATATCACCCTTTGTCAAAATAGACCCTATCAACCTACTTGCTGAAATAAGTGGCTGGAGATCAGGCTCACTAAATTTATCTATTGGTGTGGGGACTGTAATAATATAACAATTACAGTCTTTTATACTTTCAAGGGTATTAGAAAATTTTAAACCAGAAGCGTTTTTTAACTCATCTTGAGAAACTTCCAGCGTCACATCATTAAATTCATTTAATTGATTAATGCGAAGTTCATTGATATCAAAACCAATAATATCTCTTTGTTTACCAAATTCAACAGCCAATGGAAGCCCTACATAGCCTAGCCCAATAATCGCTATCTTAATTTCTGAAAGTGAATGTATCATATAGAGCTTAAAATCAAGAAAAACTTAGTGAAATTCAATTTTATAAGATTGTTTACTTACACTAAGTATGTATAGATTTTGGTTTCTCATAGAAAAAATACTTGCTTAAAACTATTACCATGCCTAAAAAGAAACCCAATAAAGTGCCAAAGATACAAATCAAGGATCTTTGTGGGCTACTCTTTAGAATTGGTATATAAGGCTGATCTAATATTTGCAATAGATAATCAGGTCTTACATTAGCTAACATTTGCGTTTTGAGCTGTGATTCTATTAATTGATTGATTGATCTACCGATATCAACATTCTGCGTCTCAGATAATTGAATTTTTAAAAACTTTAATGCCTCTTCAGACTCCTCTAAATCTCTTACTCTCGATAAAGAGTTAACCTCTTGGATAACTAATTCAAGAAAATTATAAGCAAATTGAGGAGAAATGTGTGTAGATGAGATACTTATAAAACCAGTTTTTTTATCAATGGATGCACTTAGGGTTTCTCTGTATGCCTCATATACCTCAAGATTTGAAGGGATAACTGTTTTATATAAACCAGGCTCTCTTATCCACGTTTTGGTTTTAACATTAAAGTCATTCTTATTAAACTTTAATGTTTTAGATTGTTCATTATAACTTTCAGCAGCCATCAAACTTTCAGTAACGCCATCAAAAGTGAGAATGTGTTTTAGAAAATCTCTTGATTCAAGCATAGCGATTGCTAATGTTGCTTTGTCCTGACCACCAGAACTGCCTAAATCAATACCGGCCATTTGCGCAAAACCGCCAACTTGAGCATTCATTGAGGGGGTAGATGCCTGTTCCTCCGCTGGAATGAGCAAACTAGTAGATGTGAAAACATTAGGAAGAGACAATGAATAAATGACTGAGCCGATAGCAAATATAATTACTATCACCCCTATTAAAAACTTATCACTCCATACAGCAGAAGCGATCTCAAAAATATTGATTTCATCATCTGTGTTAAATTCATTTAGATTGTTTTGTTCCATTGTTAAATATAGTTATATTGTTTGGCTTATTATGCTTTTAATTTACTTTCGATACAAAATTATAGCATTCAATCTTGGAGGCTGAAGCCGGAATCGAACCGGCGTAAACGGCTTTGCAGGCCGCTGCATAACCACTCTGCCATCCAGCCGTTTCGTGATTATAACAAAAGCAATTAAGAATAATTCTTTCAACTATATTAGATTGCTCTTGATTAGATATTGGTAAATCTTTTCAACCTCTAATGAAGGATCACTTGAAGACCCATCAACCAAGATATCAGGTTTTTCTGGGGCCTCATAAGGATCATCTAAACCTGTAAAGCCTTTTATTAACCCCTGTCTAGCTTTCGCATATAGGCCTTTTACATCTCTGTCTTCACATACAGCAAATGAAGTTCCAACATAAACCTCAATAAATTTTCCAAATGATTCCACTAATTTTCTTGCGCTACTTCTTTGATCTTTGTATGGAGCTATGGGTGCACAAATAGCTATACCGTAATGTTTTGTGATTTCTGAAGCAACATATGCAATTCGTTGAATATTAATATTACGATGCTCTTTAGAGAACCCTAGTTCGCTTGATAAGTGCTGTCTAACAAGATCTCCATCGAGAAGTGTTACAGACTTAGATGTCTCTTCAAGAAGTCTAGCCATTAAACCATTCGCAATTGTTGACTTTCCTGCTCCAGATAAACCTGTAAAGAATATAGTAAATCCCTGCTTTTCTCGGGGAGGATATGAATCTTGAAGAATTTGCGCAACTTCAGGAAAGGTAAACCATTCTGGAATTTTTACTCCATCCTTGAGCATGTCTCTGAGCTTTGTCCCGGAAATGCTTAAAGCAGTCTCTTCATCTCTGACTAAATCTACAGATTTATATTCCATAGACTCCTTAACATATACTTGCATTTTAAATGGGACAATCTCAATTCCAATTTCATCCTTAAATTTTTCAACTAAATCTTGAGCATCATAAGGACCATAAAAATCATTACCATTGGAATCTTTACCAGGACCTGCATGATCTCTGCCTATAATAAAATGTGTAATGCCATAGTTTTTTCTTATGATTGCATGCCATAAAGCCTCTCTCGGTCCTCCCATTCTCATTGCAAGAGGCAACAAACTCAGCAATGCGGAGTCATCATCAAATTTTTTAATAATTTCTTTGTAGCATTTTGTTCTTGTGTAGTGATCAACATCACCCAATTTTGTAAGTCCTACAACAGGATGTATAAGAACTTTTGCATCTGCTTCGTTTGCAGCTCTTTTCAAAATTTCATAATGTGCTCGATGCATTGGATTTCGTGTTTGGAAGGCGACAATTTTTGTCCAACCTTTTTCTTTAAAAAATTTCTTTAGATCTTCAGGATCATGCCTAAAATCTAAAAAATCAAAATGCCTTGGTTTATTTAAGCCAAGGATTTTTCCTCCGACATAGTTCTTTTCTGATTTATTCAACAAATAATCAACACCGGGATGAGAAATATCATGAGTATTAAAAATATCTTCTGCTTCTTTATTTAGATCTGGTTGATAAATGCTCTCTACTTTTAATACGGCTAGAATTAAGCCCTCGGGATCTCTTAGGGCAAGAAATTCGTTTATCTTTAAATTAGAGGCTAAATCCTCCGGGACATCAAGAGTAATTGGCATAGGAAACAGCAAGCCATTTGATAGCCTCATATTTTTCAATACTGATTTGTAATCATCTTTATTTAAAAAGCCTTCTAGGGGTGAAAATGCTCCATTCATTAATAATTCAAGATCATTAATTTGTCTTGAATTTAATGAGTGAGACAAAAAGTTGATAGAATTTTCAAGCAGTTTAGATCTCTCAACAGTGTTTACAAATAGTGAACTCATGAATGTATAGGTTAGATTTTTTATTTATTGTTAGAATTAATCTTTTATTCAATATATAGATTTAAAAAGATTTGGATTGTACTACATAACAATCAATACTGAGAAAATAATTTATAGAATAATTTTCATTCCCACTATTATAAGAACTATAGACAATATCTTTTTAATTAGTCCTGGTTTGAGGAATTTAATCAAAGCGCTTCCAATGAATGCTCCAGGAATTGAACCGAGTAATAACATGATTAATAAATCAGAATTTACATATCCCATATTTAAAAATCCAAAACCTGCAACTAAGGTTACTGGTATGGCGTGAACAGTATCTGTGCCTATCAATTTATGAGCTGTCATTCTAAGTGGATAAAGTAATTTCAAAATAATAACACCTATCGCACCCGCTCCAAGGGAAGTAAGAGTGACTAACGAACCCAGTAATGATCCAAAAAAAACAGTTAATGGCTGCTGAAATTTTTTAAACTTTTCAGGTGAATGTAATCTAAATAATTTTGATTTAGATTGTATGTAATTAGAAAAAAACATGGAGACACCTGAAAAAATTATTAATAAGCCTACTGCTGAAATTATTAGATCACTGTCTATAGAAAAACCATAAAAAACGAATACTAAAATTATTATTGATGAAGGAATGCTTCCCATCCATAATTTATATAGAACCTGCCAATCAATATATGAGTTTTTTATGTGTGTAGTTGAAGCTATCAGTTTAGTAAATGCTGCAAAAAGAAGGTCTGTAGCAATTACAACCTTGATTTCTAAGCCATAAAAGAATAATAGAATTGGCGCTAATAAAGCACCCCCTCCGACCCCAGTCATGCCTACTACTAGCCCAACAATTAGGCCAAATAATGGAGCAAAATAAAGATCCACCATAGGAATATTTCTAATTAGTCTTCAAAAGTCTGAGAGGTATAAATCACACCAGAATAGAGGGTTAAAATTAATGCAAAAAACAAGAAGAAATTAGCAAGAAATAACATTAATGATGATCCCATTGAGATGCCAAATAAATATATACAACATGCAAATTGCTGTGCACTTGTTTTGTATTTAGCAACTAGCAAAACTTCTGTGGCATGAGATTTTCCTGATTGCGCATTAAAATCACGAAGACCAGAAACCCAAAATTCACGCATTAGAATTATACATGCTACAAAGGCAATAAAAATACTATCCAAAGAAAGACTTAGTCCAACAAGCACAAATGAAATCATAATTTTGTCAGTAATTGGATCCATGACGGAACCCATTCTTGAAACATGATTGTATTTTCTTGCTAAATAACCATCAAAAAAATCTGTAGCAGCAAAAATAATGAATAAAAAAAGAGATAAAAGATAAGCTTCTTTCAATAAAATCAATAGAAAAATAATAGGCCCGCCAATAATTCTGGATAAAGTTAAAAAGAAGATAAAATTTTTCATATATTAAGATAATTGTTTTTTTATTTCATTCCCAAGTCTAATACTAATTCCATCAAGTTGACATAATTCCTCTATTGATGCGTTCCTTATAGATTGAAGTGACTTGAAATGGTTCAAAAGCTTTTTCTTTTTTTGTGGTCCAATACCATAAATATCATCAAGAGAAGAAAATCTAACTCGTTTATTTTTCTTTCTTCTATTTGCACTAATTGCAAATCGATGCGACTCATCACGAACTTGTTGAAGCAGAATAAAGCCTGGGCTATCTTTTGGCATTTCAATAATTCCATCTTTTGAGAGAATTGTTTCAGTTGCTCTAACTCTTTTAGACCCTTTTACAATACTAAGTATAATTGGTGGTTCATTGGGTATAGTTGAAAAAATACCCATTGCTGCCTCTAACTGATGCTTCCCTCCATCAATCAAGATGATGTCAGGTAACACGTTACTATCCGATGTTTTAATCCTTCTTTCAAGGACATGCTTCATTGAACCGATATCATTTCCAGAAAACTCTTTGGGGATATTAAAGAGTTTATATTTTGATTTTTCAGGCCCTTTTGAAGAAAACTTTACAGCCGAGGCAACAGCATGATCACCTCCATGATGGCTAATATCAAAACCTTCTATAGATATATTATCTCCATTTACAGGTAAGTAAGAAATAAGATCCTTAATGGCAAACAAATATTTTTCAGATTGATTAACCTTGTTCTCAATTATTTGATAAGCATTTAGCACTCCTAATTTAGCAATTTTTCTAATATTGGAATTAAGATTAGTTGAAATGGGAATTTGTTTACCAAATTTAAGCTTAACCGCTTGTTTGATAAGAGAGATATTATTTGGTGAAACATTAAAAACTATCTTATCTGGTAGAGAAAAGCTGGTCTGATAGTAAGAAAATATTAGACTTTGGAATAAGTTATCTAGATCTTGCAGTTGATTCCCTTTTAAAAAATGCGTTTTAGCCCCCCTAATTTTTCCATCTCGAACTGATAATATACTGACCCCTGTTCTATTGAGCTTAGTAACGCATGCAAAAAAATCAACGCTCACTAAAGAGCTATTAAATGATTGCTCTTGTTGCAGAAGATCAAAACTTTTTATTCTTTTTTTTATTTCATTAGCCCTCTCAAATTCATGTTTATCAGCAAGTTTATGCATTTGAGAAACCATCAGTGACTTAGTTCTTTTGCCTGAAGATGACAAATAATGTTGAGATGATGCAATATCACCATGGTAATTTGTTTCAGAAATTAAATTAACACATGGGGCAGAACATCTCTGCATTTGGTATTCAATACATGGTCTGGATCTATTTTTAAAAGTTGTATCACTGCAGTTTCGAATTTGATAAATTTTCTGCAAATCTTTAATGGTTGATTTAACAGCTTTAGCGCTAATAAATGGACCAAAAAAATTCTTAGAAACAGCATGTTTTGATCTCTTCATACTAATACTTGGATATTTATGATCCATGGAGAAATGTACATATGGATATGACTTATCATCACGCAAAAGGATATTAAATCTAGGTAAGTTTTCTTTTATCAAAGATTGCTCTAAAAGGAGAGCCTCAGCTTCAGTATTTGTTGAAAAAGTTTCAATATTATCTGTAAGAATTTTAATTTGTTGTGTTTTTCTATCCTTAAATGATTTGCCAAAATATGTGGATACTCGCTTCTTTAAATTTTTAGCCTTACCAATATATATAATTTTACTTTTTGAAAAAAATTTATATATTCCAGGTGTATTGGGAACTTGTTTTAAATCTAGGGTCATTAACTAAGAAATTTCTTTGCGATCATTTTTCCTGCAGCAACTCCATATTGATCAAATGGGTTAATTTGTAACATGCATGCAGTTACAAAAACTCTATGCTCCCACGTTGCAATCAGAAAACCAAGTCCTTCAAGCGATAACTTATTTAGCTGAAAAAGATTAACAGGAGAATTGCTATTTGTTTGTTCAAGTGCATTATTAGATTCCTTGAAATTAGAGGATAATAATGAAGCCTGTCCTTTTGCTTGAGCTGATGATAGTGGGCTATTGCTTGAGTCTGAATAAATAATATCTGTACAAAATTCTGCTGTACCCTGATGCAATAATTGAAAGTATGAATGCTGAGCTTTAGAACCAAAGCCGCCAAATACTGACTGGCCTGTTTGTTTAAAAATAGATCTAGGATGTGGTTGCTTGCCAAGTGATTCCATCTCCAGTTGCTGAATATAATTAGCCAGTGATCTCAATTTCCAATTATAGGAAAGCACAACTCTATTTTTTTTATTTCTAAAATTGCTAAACCATAAATCTGAAAATACTAAAGTTTTAATAAACTTTTGATATTGACGATCTTCTTTTGCATTCCCTATAATCATTTTATCTGCTGAAAAGCCTCCCTTTAAAAATAGAGAAAGATTGTTTTCCAATGCAGCACTAAGGGAAATTGGTGACCAAATAGAGTATCTGCCTCCAACTGTTTCAGGAAATGGAACAATGCAATCCTCTGGAAAGCCTAAAGTTTTGGCTTTTTTTGAATTTGCAGTTATTACTAATGAATTAGTTGAATTCCTATCTTTACCCAACCATTTTAAACATGACAGAGTTTCATCTGTCGAAAGTGATTTGGATGAAAAGATATATAAATTCTTTTGTCCACTTAATGGTTTTACAATTGAATTAAATTCATCCCTATCAGGTCCAGATACAAAATAATAATTAAATTTTGATGCTTTATGATTCGTGAATTCTTGAAGCAATTTAGGCCCTTCATAAGAACCACCAATACCAAAAGTAATAATATTCTTAAAGCCATCTTTTTTAATCCTTTGGATAAGGGGTCCTGTATTTTTTATCAAATTAAATTCTGAAGATTTCTGATTGATGCGATATTGGTGATGTAAAGCTGGTCTATTTTCTGTTTTATTAACAACTTCACCCCTAAAAAGATCATCTAAGGAACCTTTTAGATCTAATTTAAGTGCAAGCTCATCAAATATTTTATAGTGCTGGGCTGAAAAATCTTTTAAATAGGGCTGATAATTTAAAAATTCTGATTCAAATTTAAAAGATAGTTTTCTTTTTTCAGTCTCATTCTTAGATAATCTCTTTAGATCTGAGAAGATGCTTTGAAAAGATCTACTATTTTTCAATTGAATCACTAAAAGTATTTAATGCTGTTGAGATATTTTTAGCTTGGGTAATTGGTCTGCCGATCACCAAAAAAGTAGCGCCCTTCTCAATAGCCTCTTTTGCGCTCATGATTCTTGCTTGATCATCTGCAACTTTAATATCTCTGATTCCTGGTGTAATTTTTATTGAATCAGAATTCAATATTGTATTGGACATTTCTAGCTCATGAGGTGAGCAAACAACTCCATCTAAATTAGCTTTAACAGCTATTTCAAATAAATTTCTAATTTGATGATCAAGTTTATTATCGAATAAAGCCATTGTGTCTGACTCTTCTAAACTTGTGAGTATTGATACTCCGATAACTTTGGCATCAATGGCTTTACCTGCAAGCATAGCTTTCTTAAGCATCGCTTCGCCACCTGATAGATGAACAGTCAGCATATCAATATCGCAATCATGAAAACCTAAGATTGCTTCATGAACAGTGTTTGGTATGTCATGCAGTTTTAAATCTAAGAAGATCTTAAAACCGCGTGAGGATACTTCCCTTAAAAAGGATTTGCCTATTGAATTAAAAACCACACTTCCTATTTTAATTTTACAAAGCTTTGGATCAAGTTGATCTACAATAGCATTGGCTTTTTTAAGATCAAATGTATCAATAGCTACAATTATTCTAGGATCAGTCATTAGTTTTAAGAAGTTTCTTAGAAGCTTTAAAATGCATGATGGATGTTTCTCCCAAAAAAGATTCTTTTTTGGTTTTAGGATTAACAAATCTCCTGGGTCTAATTGTTTTTTTTGAGAATGAGCCAAAACCTCTTATCTCGACCCTATTATCTAGCGCAACAGTATTGATAATTTCTTGAAGAACTAAATCAATACCTTCAATAATTACTTCATCATTCAAAGACGGAAATTTTCTTGATAAATGGATTGCTAAATCAGATTTATTAAAATTTTGTACCTGCTTTTTCATATTTAGTTTAAAAAATATTTAGCTTTTGAGGTTGGACTAAAGCGTACTTTATTTTGAGATGGGATATTGTAATTTTCCATGCTCTTTGGATTTCTGCCCATCCTTTCTTTTGTTACATAGGTTTCAAAAGAACCAAATCCGGAAAGCTTAAGATTCTTTTGAGATCTTAAAGTCATTTTGATCGCTTGAAAAAATTCATCAACCAACGAATCAGAGATATTAACAGAAAGCTTTAATTCTTTTTTTAATATTGCGCTTAAATGCTTTTTGGTCAAATTCATGACCTTATTTTAGCATTCAATCTTTTTTCTAATAACTTCAATATCATTTGAATCGAGCCATTAATTTCAGACTCTAGTAAAGATTTAGTATTACTTTGAAAAATAAATCTTAATGTCATGCTAACAGAACCTTTTGGGATATCTTTTCCCTCAAAAGTATTAATAAGCTTAAATGATATGAGGTGTTTAATTGCTCCTTGGACAATCAGGCTTTCAACCTCTTGATAAGTAATAGATTTATCTAAAATAATATTAATGTCTCTAGATGATAAAGGGAACTTACTTATCTTATTAATTTTTGGATTCTTCAAAAATAATGATATTTTTTCTGGATAAATTTGAAATCCAAAGGCTGCTTTTTTAATTAATTTATCTGTAATAGAAAGGTCTATTTCACCAATTAACCCAATTTTTTGTTTACCCACAAATATTGCTAATACATTTTCATTGAATGGCGTTACTGAACTTGTTTTGTAAAATTCTGCATTATGCATGCCCAATGTTTTTAATAACTTTAAAATTTCAGCCTTCATTGAAAAGAAGTCATATATATATTGTTTCTGACTCCAGGTTTGAATAGGTTCATGGTGATAGGTGATTCCTGATAAATGCAGCGATTGAGCAAAACCTTTTTTTTCTTTTTTAAAAACATTACCTGCTTCAAAAACTTTTATAGATGAGTATCCTTTTTTTACATTATTATTTATTGCGTTAAAGAGGGATGTAAAAAGACTTCCTCTAAGACATGGTTCATTTTCATTAATGGGATTTTGCAGCTCAGCGGGAGTCCAATTCTCAGAATTTAATTGCTGAAAAGATTCTTTTGAAACAAATGGCATATGCATAAGCTCTTTAAAGCCAGCATGAACAAACCCAAGTCTGAGATTTTCTAATGCATTGTTCTTTTCGTTTTTGATAATTGGTCCGGCCTTGGGTTTAGATATAGGGATATTGTCATAACCGTAACACCTCAATAATTCTTCATATAAATCTTCCTCAAGAGAAATATCAAATCTGTGACTGGGTATATTGAACACAAGACTTTTTGAGCTATTGGCTGCAATTTCAAAGCCTAAGTTTCTCAATATAGAAATCGCTTGACTTGCCTTTATGTTTAGACCGGAAAAATTATTAAATCTTTCTATATAAAGACGCACATTTTTCTTTTTGGTCTTTTTGGGCTGTGAATGATAAAGTTTGATTGAATCATATGCAGCTATTTGATTTAATAAAAACATATATCTTTCTATAGCTAGTTGCTGAATCTCTGGATCTACGCCTCTTTCAAAACGATGCGAAGCATCGGTTGCAAGACCATATTTTCTAGCTTGATTAACAATAGTTTCTGGTTTAAAAAAAGCTGCTTCTACCGCAATGTTAGAGGTATTAGATGAAACTGCAGATCTTTCACTTCCAATGATGCCAGCAATAGCTTGAATGCCAGATTGATCTTGAATTGTTAGGGAGCTAGATTGAACATCTTTTAAATCACCTCCTATAACCTCTACTGAATTTTTCTTAGATGAGGGAAATTTAACATTTATTGGTAACTCCAATTTATCTAAATCAAATACATGCATAGGAGCTCCAACCTCTAACATCACATAGTTACCTAAATCAACCAAGGGATGAATTAAAGGCACACCTGCTGATTCTATAAAGCTTTGCTTTTTAGCATCTAGATCTTTTATTTTTCGCAGACCTTCAATTAACATTAAGTGATAGTTCCCGCAACCAGAGTTATCAATTTGATTGATGATCTTATTGTCTTTGTGAGTTTTTAATTTAAAGGTTTCTAAATGGTGCTTAGATTTTTTAACTTGATAGGCACAGAACTCTCTTTCCAAACCCCTAAGTGATAATACATCTCCTCGATTAGGAGTAATGTCGAATTCTATTAAATCTCCATCAATCTCACACTCAAAACCAACTTGAGTAAATAAATGCACAAGTTTTTTTTGGCTAAGCTTCGTCTGAAGAAAATTCTTTAGATATGAGTATTGAATTTTCATGAATGAAATTGATTTAAAAAGTCTAAATTTGAAGAATAAAACTCTCTGATGTCCGTTACACCATAATAAAGCATAGCTAGGCGCTCAACTCCCATACCAAAGGCAAAGGCACTAAATTTTTTTGTATCTATGTTGCAGCCATTTAATACATTAGGATGAACCATTCCACATCCTAAAATTTCTAACCATCCCTCTTTGCCAAATTTTATATCTACTTCTGCAGAAGGCTCAGTGAAGGGAAAATATGATGGTCTAAATCTAACTTCCATTTTTTCATTAAAAAAATCTTCTAAAAAATCTATTAAAACTCCTTTTAAATCTCCAAAGGTAACATCTTCATCAACTACCAATCCCTCAATTTGAGTAAACATAGGTAGATGAGTGGTATCAGAGTCACATCTAAATACTCTGCCAGGAGAAAGCATATATAGGGGTAAATCTTCATTAAGCATTGCATGCACTTGAGTATTTGAGGTGTGCGTTCTTAACAAATATTCTGTCTTGCTACTAGAATTAAGATAAAAAGTATCATGCATTTGTCTTGCAGGATGATTTTCTGGAAAATTTAAGGCCTCAAAATTATAAAAGTCTGTTTCTATCTCATTTCCAGAAAAAATTTGATAATTCAGAGGAGCGAAATAGTTAATAATTTTTTGTGAAATTTTAGTTATTGGATGCTCAGAACCAACAAAAAAAGGATCAGCTGGAAGAGTTACATCTAATTTCTTCAGATCACTTTTACCTTCTATATCCCTAAAGGAGGTCTCAAATAATTTAGCTAAGTTATTTTTCAGAATATTCAACTCTTTTGCTGCATTTACTTTCTCATCTGATTGAAGATCTCTAAGCTTTGAAAATGCAGTTACAACATAAGACTTTTTACCAAGATATTGAGCTCTTAGTTGAAAGAATTCAGCCTCTGATTGAACGGATTTTAATTTGAGAGCGGCTGTTTCAATTAAATCCTGAGGGATTTGCATGAGAACATTATACCCTTACTTTTTCTACGATTTTCTTAAAAGTGTCAGGATCGGAAAACGCAATACCAGCTAGAGACTTTCTATCTAGCTTTATATTTGCTTGAGAAAGCTGATTTATAAATCTACTATAAGAAACTTCTAAAGGTAGTAAAGCTGCTGAGATTCTTGAGATCCATAATGAGCGAAAAGTACGCTTTTTATTTCTTCTGTCTCTAAACGCATATTGCAATGCTTTAATATTAGATTGTTTAGCAGTCTTAAATAATCTACTTCTTGCGCCATAGTGACCCTTGGTCGCTTTTAGAACTTTCTTGTGTTTTGCTTTTGCAGCTAGTGCTTTAGTTACTCTTGGCATGATATTTAAATATTATATAAAAGTTTTTGCGCTATTTTTTTTGTCTCATCAGCCATCTTAATCATTCCGCGATTATGACGCTTCCTTTTTGTGGTCTGCTTGGTCAAAATATGAGCACGAGATGCACTTCTTCTTTTTAAACCACTGCCAGTAGCCTTAAAACGCTTTTTAGCACTTGAATGTGTTTTTAATTTATAACCCATAATTATTTCTTTCTAATTTGCGAGAGAACCATCAATAATTGTCTTCCTTCAAGAGATGGCTCTTGATCTACTTGAGCAATATCTTGGAGGTCTTCCCTCAACCGATTTAAGAGATCAAGGCCTAAATTACTATTCAAGATTTCTCTACCTCTAAATCGAACGCTGATTTTAGTCTTATCTCCGTCATTAATAAAGCTTTTTATCTTTTTTAATTTAATATTGTAATCACCAATATCAGTTGTTGGACGAAACTTAATCTCTTTTAAGGATTGTTTTTTTGGTTTTTTAATGCCGCCAGTGCTTTTTTTCTTTTCAAATTGAAATTTGCCAAAATCTAAAAGCTTACAAACCACTGGCTGAGCATCAGAAGGAGAAACTTGAACCAAATCAAGGCTTTTCTTTTGTGCTTCCTCTAAAGCCTCATCAATAGCTAATAACCCTAATTTTTCTCCATCAGAGCCGATTAACATAACCTCTTTTGCATAGATTTTGTTATTTATAGGAGTCGTTGATTTTGTTTTCAAAACGTTAGTTAAAAACCTTATATGGTATGAGAGAGATTAATCAAAGTTACTTTGATTTAAGAAATGAATTGCTAAGTGATTTAACATTGAGTGGGATTTTATAGCATTATTCATAAAAAGAAAACAACCTTATGGCTGGAGTAACTGCTCCGTCCATTGATTGTCTTGCTGCTTAAAGACATGCCTTTTATTTAATCTATTTTCGTGGCCTTGCCAAAACTCAAAATAATATGGGATGAAAGAATAGCCTCCCCAGAAATCTGGCCTAGGCGTTTCAGAAGTCATGATTTCTAAAGTTTCATTAAAATTTTTTGTAACTTCATCAAAAGAATCAATAACCTGAGATTGATTGGAGCTTATCGCTAATGCATTTTTTTCTTTAGTTCTGCCTTGAAAATGTTCATCAGAAAATTCAGAAGATGTTTTAAAGATTTTTGCTTTCATTCTAATTTGAGTATTTATGCTTGCCCAATAAATAAGAACGGAAACTTGATCATGAGACTCAAACTGATTTGCTTTTGGTGATAGATAATTTGAAAAAAATATCCATTCATTATTATCAATATACTTAAGATTTACATACCTTGCTTCAACTTCTTTTAATAGCTCGTTGTAGGATGAAACAGAAATTGCTTCTACCCCCTTTTGACCGCTTTCTATAGCTTTTTGACAAAGAGACTGAAAAAGAACGTAGGGTTTTTCAAGGCTAGGATTAAGAAAGTTGATCATGAAAAGTCAAATGTGATGGTGCCCAGAGCCGGACTTGAACCGGCACGAAGTTGCCTTCGAGGGATTTTAAGTCCCTTGTGTCTACCAATTCCACCACCTGGGCAATTAGTTTGTATGATCAATATTTCTCTTAATTTAAGTGTTAGAGATAAATTAAGCACTAAGCTTGAGTGAAATTCTTTCTCTTTCGGCATCAATTCCAAAAATGATGCAAGAGAGCTTGTCACCTTTTTTATAATTTTCCATTGCTTCAGAAGGATTTTCATCTTCCGTAATATCTGAAAGATGAATTAAACCGTCAATATCTCCCTCTAATCCAACAAAAATTCCAAAATCGGTTACAGATTTTATGCTGCCTTCAACAGAATCACCCAATCCATACTTATTAGCAAACTCTGTCCAAGGGTTAGCTTTAGTTTGCTTTAAGCCAAGAGAGATTCTTCTCTTGTCATGATCAATCTCTAATACCATAACCTTAATTTTTTCTTCTAAATCAACAACTTTTGATGGATGAATATTCTTGTTGGTCCAATCTAGCTCTGATAAATGTATTAGGCCTTCAACGCCCTGCTCAAGTTCAGCAAAACACCCATAGTCTGTTAAATTTGAGACCGTAGCTTCATATACACCGCCAACAGAATATTTTCCTTCAATTGTTTCCCATGGGTCATTTTGAATCTGCTTTAATCCTAAAGAAACACGTAGTTTTTCTTTATCGAAACTTAAGATTTTTACATCAATTTCCTGCCCAAGACTTAAAACCTCTGATGGGTTGGTAACTCTTGACCATGAAATATCTGTAATATGTAAAAGACCATCTAGACCACCTAAATCAACAAAAGCACCATAATCTGTTAGATTTTTCACGACCCCTTTAACTATTTGACCTTCATCTAGATTTTTTAATAGCTCCACTTTTTCAGCAGAATTAATTTTCTCCAAAACAGCTTTTCTTGAAAGCACAACATTGTTTCTTTTGTAGTCTAGTTTTATGACTTTAAATTCTTGAACAGTATTTTCAAGTTCTGGGGCTTCTTTAACAGGCCTGATATCTACAAGGGAACCAGGTAAAAATGCTTTTACGACATCAACTTCTACGGAAAAACCACCTTTAACTCTTGTCAGAACCTTACCTTCAACAAACTCTCCTGTCTCTAAAGCTTCCTCAAGCTTTTTCCAAGTACCAATTTTTCTTGCTTTTTCACGAGAAATTCTTGTTTCTCCATATCCATCTTCAACAGCTTCTAGAGCAACTTGAACTTCATCACCAGATTCAATTTCAACTGATCCATCATTATTTCTAAACTCATCCAAAGAAATAACTCCTTCAGATTTCAATCCAACATGAACAGTCACCCATTCTTTATCAACATCTAAAACGACTCCTGTGACAATGGAGCCGGGTTGCATTTCAAGTGTGCTTAGACTTTCATCTAATAGTGCAGCAAAACTTTCTGACATATTTTTTATACTTCCTTGGTATTTTCTTTATAAATTTTTAAAACTATTTCTAACACTTCTTGAGGAGTTAAATTGGAGGAATTCACTTCTATGGAATCATCAGCTGGTATCAAAGGGGATATTTCTCTTTCTTTATCAGCCTCATCTCGCAATCTAATATCGTCAATTAGATCGCGCATATTAACGCCTTGACCCGCATTCTGCAACTCTAAAAACCTTCTCTTTGCTCTTACTTCTGCATCAGCAACTAAAAAAATTTTAGTCCCGGCATCAGGAAAGACAACTGTGCCCATATCCCTGCC
>Ga0233450_10000268_pt1 | contig 62653 bp, 63 predicted proteins | sample 011ome_30_FD_189956 | JGI IMG/M metagenome (GOLD analysis project Ga0233450, IMG submission 189956) | Coastal salt marsh microbial communities from the Groves Creek Marsh, Skidaway Island, Georgia - 011501CT (spades assembly) | ecosystem: Environmental > Aquatic > Marine > Intertidal zone >... | reverse complement strand
CCAATGCCGGTGAGCGCGGCCTTGTCCTCGAACTTGGGTCCGGGGCCGGGACGATGCCGGATGGCGCTGATATCGGGAAGCGACACCAGCGCCTCCAGATCGTGCAACACATTCGGACGAAGCGGCGCGAACTGGGGAAGCCAGATATCGCCGCGCTGCGCGAAGCGAACTTCCAGTTCCATCCCCGCGCACAATTCATCAGGTCCACAGTCGATGACGTTCGTGGTCAATCGAACATGCGGCGCGTCGGCCAATGCCACATAGGCCAGCACATAAGGCGGCTCATGCCCCGGCAGCCAGCGTTGATGATTGACTGATACGGCAACGGCCACCGCCCGGCCCGACACCGCCACATCACTCAGTTCTGCATTCTGGCATTCCGGACAAAGCGCCAGCGACGGGTGCACATGGCGGGCGCAGGGCGCACACCAGCCGATACGCAGTTCATCATTTTCGCCGCCCTTCCAGAAATAGGCGCCGACATCGTCAAGGTCGGGAAGCGGGCCAGTGGTCATGCTAGAAAACCGCAGCGGGCACGGCTACATGCTTGACGTAAAGCACGGCTTCGGCGTTCGCCTTGCGCGCTTCTTCAGCATAGTCGGGTGCGGTGCACAGCAGCAGTGAATGGCCATCCGGCCCTCCCAGCGCGCAGGAATAGATTCCGAAATTTTCCGGCGTTCTCAATTCTTCCAGGATTTGGCCGCCACCGGCCACCCGGCAAATGCGGTTATGTAGCGCATCAGCGACCCACACGCAGCCCTCCGTATCGACCGCACAACCATCCGGCCCGAAATCCTCCTTCACGAAATCGTGGACCGATGCCCAGGAAGGAGTCGGGCCGAACTCGGCAAACAGGCGCCGGTTCGACAACGCGCCATTGTCCCCAATCGAAAAGGCCGACATGCGGTTGCCGAAGGTTTCGGCCACCACCAGCGTCTTGCCGTCAGGCGTCACAACCATTCCGTTGGGGAACAGGAGATTGTCTGCCACTTTCGTCACTGAACCATCGGGCGCGACGCAGATCAGGTCTGCGGGTTCCGGCTTGTCGCCCACCCACATGTTGAAGCCCAGATTGCTTACATAGGCATAGCCTTTGCGGTCCACCACCATGTCATTGGGCCAGAACCCGACATGATCGCGCAAGTCGGCATGCGTGGCGAGAGTCCCGTTCCCTTCCAGGCGCAGGATACGAAAATCCTGCATCGCGACTATCAGCAGCTGTCCGTCAGGAAGCCAGCCAAGGCCCGAGGGCTGGCAATCCAGCTTTGCAACGACCTGCGAGGAACCATCGGGCGCGATCCGCCGGACGTGATGAGCATACAGGTCCGACACCCACCAATGGCCGTCGCGCCAGCGCGCGCCTTCAAAAAAGTGCCCGCCTTCAACCAGTCTTTCCACCAGCACTCTCCTCATCATCCATGTTGACCGGCCAGGTGCCGCGCAATACATCGGAAACGAGGCGATCGGGCGGAAAGACCGATTGCCAGCCCAGCCGCCTGCCCGCCTGATCGCGCAGCAACGCGAAGATTTCCGCCAGCGCAGTGCAGGACGCAGGTTCGCCCTTTGCCTGCAAGGCCAGCACGCGATCCCCCACTTCCCCAAGGAGCCAGGCATGCTCTGCCTGCAACCCGGTCAGGGATGGCGACAAGCCCCGCTGTGCATGATGGTCCGGCGCGGCCCCGCCCAGTGCCGCGGACAGTTCATCGCATTCGCGGGCCAGCAGCGGGAACGCGGCATCAAGTTGCGCCCGCGCGTCCGCCAGATTTTTGGCCGCGGCGCGAACATCGCTGCGCAATGCGGGCGGAACCTGGCTGGACAGGCTTTCGTCGAGAAATCTGGCGACCATTGCAAGCAAGTCCAGCGCATCCGGGTTCATGCCGCGATGCCTCCGGCAATGGCGACGAGATAATCCGCCATCGCCGCTTCGAGATGGGCGGAACCGCGGCTGAGCAGCGCATGGCTGGGGCCGAGATCGCGCCCGTCACGCGCTGTGCCGCTGCCGCTGCGCAGGATACCGCACAGCTTCACCAATGCATAAAGCTGCCAGAAAAACAGCCGCTTCCGGTCAACCCGCGTCGCCGTGCTCTGTTCATAGGCAGCAAGATAATCTTCCGGCGTCAGCAGACCGCACACGATATCGTCGCGCGTGGTCCACAGCATCGTCCAGGCCAGATCTTCCACCGGATCGCCGATATGCGCCAGTTCCCAATCCAGGATCACCGGCCTGCCCGCCTCGCTCCACAATATGTTGTTGGCCTTGAAATCGCCATGGACGATGCAGGGGCGCTCCACCTCCGGAATGTTGGCGGCCAGCCAGGCGATGGCCGCGCGCAACACCGGATGCGCAACCTCCGCCCCCGCCAGCAGCAGCGCGGTCCAGCGGTGCACTTCGCGTGCGACATCGAACGCTTCGAAGATGTGCTGCGGGCAATCGGCAGTATCCAGCGCGTGGATCGCACCCTGCAGTGCGGCCAGTTCGCGGCCGATCTCGCTCCGTTCGCGCCCGGCTCCGCCCCGGGCCAGCGCTTTGCGCAAATCGGTTCCGATGATCCGTTCGGCAATGACGAAGGGATTGCCCAGCGCCCCGCCTTGCGGATCGCACAGCAGCGGCCTTGCCACCGGAAGGCCGGCATCGTGCAGCCAGCTCAGCAGCGCAAATTCCGCGGCGGGCGGCATGTCGAGCGATTCCATCGCCAGATTACGCCGCAGGATCAGCGGCGCACCCTGTCGCTGGCCTGCTGCGCCATGCTCCAGGTCGAAGGCCCATGTGTCATGGGTGGAGCCACCTGTCAGCCGTCGCAGGCCCGATACGCGCGGATCGGCATAGCCGCCGTCAGCCAGACAGGCGGCCAGCGCGGGCGCCAGATCGTCTGTGCCGGACCCGGCAGCGGTTTCATTCATGAATCGAAGCCGTACCGTGGAAAGGCGCCGTATACCTGCGTTTCAAAGGTGCCATAGCCCACCTTGCCATTGTCCATTTCCATCCGGCACAGCACATGCGTGGGGCCGATCAGGCTGGTCACCTCCTGATCGTTCAGGTCGAAGCGGATCGAATCCTCCCAATGTTCGCCCATGTACTTGCCATGGCGCCAGGGATCGGGGCCGCCATAACCGGTGCCCGCGCGCAGATAAGTCCGGCGTAGCGGGGTCATGGTGACAGTGCGCCGTTCGCCATCGCTGTCGATGAAGCTGACTTTTGAACCGGCCTCCATCTCGCGCGTTGCGCGATCGAAGATCAGATCATGCTCCGCCCCGTCCAGTTCTTCCACGCCGCCGCCGTTGGCAAAGGACGAAATCTTGCGGACATGGCAGATCTCGCGCTCGCCCGAGGCATATTCGGACAGGCTGAAATGGATCGTGTAATCGTCAAACTGCATCGGCGACCAGATCCACAAGGGCGTGCGCGCCTCGTTCAGCTTCTTGGCCTGTAGAATGCCTTTGGGCTCACGCTCGAAACCGATCGAACGGACCCCCCAGGCATGATCGCGCGCGCCCATGGCGGTGATCCCGTCCAGATCAAAGCGGGTGCCATCCACCTCGATATAGCCCTCCCAGGTTCCCGACTGGATGAAGCGGATGCCCTGTTCGATCATCCGGCCTTCGCGGCGCTGGAACAGCGGCGGTTCCTCGAACGCGGGCACTGCGCCTTCCCACAGCAGGTTGAAGCGCACCGGATGCTTGCCGGATTCCGATTTTACGCGAATGCGGCGCAATCCCTCGATGACATTGAGATCGATTGGCCCAACACCCAGCGTGTTCATGCGGTTGCCGCCCAGTTCGCGCGATCCGCGCGTCGTCACCTGCTCGTCGCCTACCGAAACCGAGGCAAAGGCATCAATCACACCGAGATTGGGATAACAGCCCATGCCGATGAGGAAGAACATGCTTTCATCACAATTATGACCGGTGAAGAAATAGCGATCGTAATAGCGGCGATCGCTGGTTCCGGCGAAACGCACGGGTTCGAACGTCTGATGGATCAGGTAATCGTCGGCTTCGCTCAGCATTCAGTCTCTCCCATGGGGCGATCTGCCCCTCATATCAGCGCGTTTGCGCGCCCAGGCAATAGAACAGGATCGGGGCCGACGCTGGATTATTCCTCCACTCTGACCGGCAGGCTTTTCAACCCGCGCGACAGCAGCTGTGGATGCCATTCCAGTTCACCCGCCAGTTCAATCCGGCTCCATTTCCTGAGAATGCCGGGAACGGCGATAGAGGTTTCAAGCCGCGCGAGCTGTAGCCCCATGCAACTGTGCAGCCCGTAACCGAAGGCAATGTGCCCGCGTTCGAACTTGCGGTCGAGGATCAGCTGGTCCGGCTGCTCGAACACGGACGGATCATGATTGGCCGCCGCCAGGAACAGGAACACGCGCTGGCCGGTCGTCATCGGCACGCCGAGGACGTCAGTAGCGTGGCGCACCACCCGTGTCACGGCCTTGCCCGAACCATCATAACGCAGGAATTCCTCGACCGCATTGGCCACATCGGCCTTCCCGCTGCGCATCAGCGCCATCTGGTCCGGATGGCGCAGCAGGGCGAGGATCGCGTTGCCGATAAGATTGGCAGTGGTTTCGGAACCCGCGAACAGCACCAGAGTGCAGGTTGCGATCACCTCGTCTTCGGACAATGCATCCGCGTCATCGCGCGCTTTCAGCAGCTCGCTCAGCAGATTGTCCTGCGGATCGTCGCGATAGCGTGCCATCAGTTCGCGGACATAGAAGGTCAGCTCGCTCACCCCCTCGGCCAGCATGTCATATTTGCTCCGGTCATCGAGGCTCGCGCCGATGATGGGGCCGAACAGTCGATGCCAGTCCTCGAACCGCGCGCGGTCTTCAGGCGGAACCCCCAGCATTTCCGAAATCACCGACGCCGAAAAGGGGATCGTCACCGCTTTCAGCAGGTCGATTTCGCCGGATGGCGGAGCGGCGGCGATCACTTCGTCGAACAGCGCCTGAAACCGCCCGGCCAGCCGGGCCATGGCCTTGCTCATGAACGCCTGATTGATCAGTGTGCGCAGGCGCAGATGCTTGGGCTTGTCATTGAACACCAGCCAGTTGGCCAGCACTTCGAAAGCCTGCCGCACCCTGGGATCGGTATCGGGTCCGCTCAGCTTTTTCTCGATGAAGGGACGGATGCGATCGGAGGAAAAATCCTTGTCATTGCGCAGCGCCGCCGTGATTTCCGGATAACCGGTCACGATCCATGAGCGCGACCGGCTGTCCCACAGGACCGGCGCCGTTTCGCGCAGGCGACCGAAATAACCATGAGGATCGCGAATGGCTTCCGGCCCGACAATATCCAGCTCGGCTTCGGGGATGGTCGAAGTGCCGTTCAATGGTTCCTCCTTCTCACGCTTGCTCCGGGACCATGGGCAGGAGAACAAGCACGTGACTTTTCACTTACCCCGGAAAATCGGTTGTTGCATTTTACTATATCACGCTATAACGATAGAACGCAAGCAAGGGATCGTCAACTTGGAAAACGGGTTGTCCAGCCGGCGCCTGCCCACGTTAAAGGCGAAACTGAAAAATTGCCAAGTGTGACTGTCTGAACAGCACGAGAGGAGAAGTACGGTGGAAGTAGGATATATGATGTTCCTGTCGAACCTGCATGACAATATGCCGGACGATGTGATGATCCGCAACGAATTGCGGATTGCCGAGATGGCCGAAGGGTTGGGCTACAACACCATCTATTGCCCGGAACATCATTTCGAGGATTATTCGATGGCCGTCGACAGCCACCAGATCCTGTCCTGGCTGGCGGCCCGCACCGAAACGATCAAGCTGGGCAGCGCCTGCATCGTGTTGCCCTGGTGGACGCAACCCGCCCGCGTGCTGGGCCGGATCACCACCATGGATGCGATGACCAATGGCCGTTACGTGATCGGGTTTGCGCGCGGCCTTGCCCGCAAGGAGTTCGAGGTCTTCGGCATCCCGATGGATGAATCGCGCGCGCGATTTGACGAGATGGCAGCGATGCTGGTCAAGGGGCTGGAGACCGGCATCATCGAAGGTGACGGGCCGTTCTTCCCCACCCCGCGCACGGAGATCCGCCCGCTCCCCTCAGTGCCGCTCAAGGACCGGCTCTATTCCGTGGCGATGTCGCCGGATTCGGCGAAGCAGATCGCCATTCACGACACCAGGATGATGACTTTCGTCCAGTTCGCGATGGAAAAGCATCTGCCCAATATCGAAATTTTCCGCAGCGAATATCGCAAGAACCATGGCAAGGAACCGGGACCGACGCTGCTGGTCGATTTCACCTATTGCAACGCGGACGCGGGCCATGCCGAACAGATGATGCAGAAGCACATGGCCGCCAATTATGTCTCGCTGCTCAAGCATTACGAGTTCATGGAAGATTACCACAAGGAACTGAAAGGCTATGAAGCCTATGGCGAATCTGCCAAATTCCTGAATTCCCTTGGCCTCGATGAAGCGGTGCAGGATTACATCTCGCACCAGTGCTGGGGTACGCCGCAGCAGATCCTGGACAAGCTGGAAGCGCGCAAGGCGATCATCGGCGATTTCGAATGGAACTCGATTACCAGCTATGCCGGCCTGCCTTATGACGAGGTGGAAAACAGCATGCGTCTGCTGGGTGAAAAGGTCATTCCGGAACTGCGCAGTTGGTAAGGAAGGCCGTGATGGTGCTGTCAGCCTAACGCTAACCAGTCTCCACTAGGAGGCAATGATGCAACTCATTTCCTACAAACGACACTGCTCCCCGCACGACATCATCCGGCTCGGCATCTGGCTCTATTATCGCATTACCCTAAGCCTGCGGGACGTAGAAGAGCTGCTCGCCGAACGCGGGATCGACGTCACCTACGAGACAGTGCGGTGCTGGGCCAACAAGTTCGGGCCAGCCATTGCCGCTAACATTCGTCGACGTCGCGGGCGGGCGGATTCTGTGTGGCATCTCGACGAAATGGTGGTCCGGATTAACGGTGTGCGGATGTACATGTGGCGGGCCGTTGATCGGGAAGGCGAGGTTCACGACATTCTCGTTCAGAAGCGCCGCAACAAGGCCGCCGCGCTGAAATTGCTGCGGAAACTTCTAAAGAACCAGGGCTTCGTTCCGGAAGCCATCGTCACCGATGGACTTCGGTCCTACCCCGCAGCAATGAAGGTTCTGGGCTGTCAGCATCGCCACAGGCCCGGTCGATTAGGCCGCGTTGACAAAAGACTTCAGCCAAAGTCTTGCGGCGGCGAGGTTGAGGAAGCTTTCGAATGACAGAACAGTCTTGTCGTAGCGGGTGGCGATGCGGCGTTGCTGTTTGAGCTTGCCGAACATGCGCTCGACACGGTTTCGATCCTTGTAACGCCGATAGTCAGGATGGACCGGCGTTTTGCGTTTCGAACGGGGCGGGATGATCGGTAGAATGCCGCGCTGAAACAATTGCAGCCATCCAGCATAGAGAGGCTCACGGGTCTTCAGCCTGAGAAGAAGACCAGCTGAGAGGGCAATCTCTGCCTCAATTTTTTCACGGCTAGCCATTGCTGGCGCCTGCCAGCCGCACGACCTGTCCGCTGCCGCCAGTGACAAAATCCGCCCAGCGTTCGGCCAGCTTCCGCCTCTGCTCAAGAAAATCAGTGCGCCGGTAGGCCCTGACAACGCCGCTATCAGTCGCGTGACCCAGCATCGCTTCAGCAACCTCATGTGGGGCGTCGGTCGTTTCTGCCAGCCACGTGCGCAGTGTGGAACGGAACCCATGCGGGCGCGCTTCCATTCCCCTCCTCTCCATCAGGCGCGAAAGTGTCATGTCGCTCATTGTGCCTTTGCGACTGTTGGGAAATAGGAACCCATCCCTTGCGAAGGGCTTGGCCAACTCAATGACCTGAAGTGCTTCCTCAGAGAGGGGCACGCGGAAATCGCTGGTGGCGCCTTTACGACCCTTCATCTTCTCGGCTGGTATGGTCCACACATCGCCATCAATCTCAGCCAAGCGCAGCTTCCGCACCGGAAGGGACCGGCTGCCAGTCAGAATGACAAGTCGCAGTGCAAGGTGAGAAGGCGACGGCTCGGCAAGGCTGGCATAGAAGGCAGGCGTTTCTGCCCACGGCAAAGACGGGATATGGCTTGGCTGATGCCTTGTCTTGCCCAGCAGGGCCTTTGCCTTTGCAGTCGACTGAAGATCAACATCTAGCCCCAATGCAGCAGCGTGCTGCAACACGAGGTTCAGCCGGTTCATCGCCTTTCGCGCAGTATCGGCTTTCGTATGCCAAATAGGCGCTAGGACGCCCCTTATATCCCGCTGGTCAATGTCCTGCACCGGCACCTTACCCAGCTTCGGCAATACATGGAGTTCTAGGGGACTAAACCAGCGGCCAGCCTTGCCATCACCCTTCAACTCAGCCTTTCGCGCTTCGAAGGCTTCCAAAGCCACGATGCGAAGCGTGTTGTCGGCTCGCGCAAGTTCGCGGGCTTCGCGCTCCCGTTCCTTTATTGGGTCGCGACCGGAAGCTGATACCGCTCGCCAGCGTTCCGCCGCATCCCGTGCCGCTGCAAGCGAAACATCCTGCAAACCTCCAAGCCCCATCTCACGCCGCCTGCCATGAACTGTAACGCGCAGCATCCACTGTGCGCCCCCATCCTTGCGTTTGATGAGCCAAAGCCCCCTGCCGTCACAGTGTTTGCCCGCAGGGGCGTTCCTGACAAATGCAGCTGACAGCCTATTGAGCGCCCTCATCCAATCCACCTTTCTGTCCACCCTTCGTTAATGGATAGGGCGAGACATCACAAGACAGATAAAGACACAACGCGCAGATATTTCTGTGGGTTATTTGGATAACGAGGACAGGAATAGACACACCAAAACAATGTCTGTGTGCCTGTAGCCGGCACCATACATCATCCCGCGTTTCCGCCCGTTGATGACGCAGCCGCCGCGCGGCGCTATGAGCGCGCCCATGCAAACTCCCTGCCCTGATTCCGTCCTGCCGGTGCGCGTTGCAGCACTCTATCACTTCGCCCGGTTTGAAGATTGCGCCAGCCTGCGCGCACCGCTGGAGCGGCTGTGCCGCCAGCACGGCATTCGCGGCACGCTGCTGCTGGCCCCCGAAGGGATCAATGGCACGATTGCGGGCAGTCCGCAGGGGATTGACGCAGTGCTGGCCCATATCCGCGCCCTGCCCGATTGCGCGCAGGTGGACGTCAAGCTGTCGGGCGCCTCGGCCATGCCGTTTCACCGCATGAAGCTGCGCCTCAAGCGCGAGATCGTGACCATGGGCCAGCCCGACATTGACCCCCGGCAGAGTGTTGGCACCTATGTCGAACCGCAGGACTGGAACGCGCTGATTTCCGCGCCGGACACGATCGTGATTGACACGCGCAATGATTACGAGGTCGCCGTTGGCACTTTCGAGGGCGCGATTGATCCGAAAACGGCCAGTTTCCGTGAGTTTCCCGAATGGTTCCGGCGCGAGCGCGACCGGCTGCTGGCGGCGGGGGGTTCCCCCCGGGTGGCGATGTTCTGCACCGGGGGGATCCGCTGCGAAAAATCGACCGCTTTCCTGAAGCAGGAAGGGGTAGAGGAGGTGTTCCACCTCAAGGGCGGCATCCTCAAATATCTGGAAACCGTGCCCGAGGCAGACAGCCTGTGGCGCGGCGAATGCTTCGTGTTCGACCAGCGCGTGACAGTCGGCCATGGGCTGGTCGAAGGCAGCTATGCGCTGTGCCACGCCTGCCGCCGCCCGGTCGATGCGGATGACCGCGCCTCGCCCCTGTTCGAAGCCGGGGTAAGCTGCCCTGCCTGCCATGCGGAACGGAGCGAGGCGCAACGCGCCTCCTATCGCGAACGTGCCCGGCAGGAGGAACTGGCCAGCGCGCGCGGCATGGCGCATATCGGCGCCGTGCAGGCAAAACCCGCCAGGGCCTGAGCCCTGCCAAAGCAAAAGGCCGGAGCATTTCTGCCCCGGCTCTGCTGAATTGCGAAATGCGCTGGGTGGATCAATAAACCCGCTTCTTCGGCTTGATGTATTCCACATCATCCGTCAGCGTGAATTCGTGCACCGGGCGGTAATCGATTTTCACCGCGCCGCCCTTGCCGCCCCAGCCATCGAACCAGGCAGCGGTGTGCTTCATCCAGTCGGCATCATTGCGGTCGGGGAAATCCTCATGCGCATGCGCGCCGCGGCTTTCCTTGCGGTTATGCGCCCCGTGCAACGTCACGCTGGCCTGGCTGATCAGATTGTCCAGCTCCAGCGTTTCGATCAGGTCGGAGTTCCAGATCAGCGACTTGTCCGTGACATGCACGTCCTGCATCCGCTCATAAGTCTTGGCGAGCTTGTCCTTGCCTTCGGCCATCAGTTCGTCCGTGCGGAACACGGCGGCGTGCAGGCTCATCGTGCGCTGCATTTCAAGGCGCACTTCGGCGGTGGGCGAACCGCCCTTGGCATGGCGGAAATGATCGAGCCGGGTCAGGGCCAGGTCGGCGCTGTCCTTGGGCAGTTCATCATGCGCGCTGTCAGGCTTCACCAGTTCCTTGAGGCGGTGGCCCGCCGCGCGGCCGAACACGACAAGGTCGATCAGTGAATTGGAGCCGAGTCGGTTCGCACCGTGGACTGAAACGCAGGCCGCTTCGCCCACGGCGAACAGGCCGGGGACGACCGTTTCCGGGTTCCCGTCCGCGCCGATGGTCATCACTTCGCCGTGATAATTGGTGGGGATGCCGCCCATGTTGTAATGCACCGTGGGCACCACCGGCAGCGGTTGGCGCGTCAGGTCAACACCGGCGAAGATCTTGCCCGATTCGGTAATGCCCGGCAGGCGTTCCGCCAGCACCTTGGGATCGATGTGATCGAGGTGCAGGTAAATGTGATCCTTGTGCGGGCCAACGCCGCGCCCTTCGCGGATTTCCATGGCCATGGAGCGCGACACGACATCGCGGCTGGCCAGATCCTTGGCCGAAGGGGCGTAGCGTTCCATGAAACGTTCGCCTTCGGAATTGGTGAGGTACCCGCCTTCACCCCGCGCACCTTCGGTGATCAGAACGCCCGCACCGTATATCCCGGTCGGGTGGAACTGCACGAATTCCATGTCCTGCAACGGCAGGCCCGCGCGCAGCACCATCCCGCCACCGTCGCCGGTGCAGGTGTGAGCGCTGGTTGCGGTATAGTAGCAACGGCCATAGCCGCCCGTCGCCAGCACCACGGCGTGCGCCTTGAAGCGGTGAATCGAACCGTCATCCAGGCAGATCGCGATCACGCCCCGGCATTTGCCGTTTTCCATGATCAGGTCGATCGCGAAATATTCGATGAAGAAGTCCGCGTCATACTTCAGCGATTGCTGGTACAGCGCGTGCAGCATGGCGTGGCCGGTACGGTCCGCCGCGGCGCAGGTGCGCTGCACCGGCGGGCCTTCGCCCATGTTCTGCATGTGGCCACCGAAGGGGCGCTGGTAAATCGTGCCATCGACGTTGCGAGAAAACGGCACGCCCGCATGTTCCAGCTCGTAAACCGCCTGCGGCGCTTCGCGCACCATATATTCGATGGCGTCCTGATCGCCCAGCCAGTCCGACCCCTTGACGGTGTCGTACATGTGCCAGGTCCAGTGATCGGGCGTGTTGTTGCACAGCGATGCGGCAATGCCGCCCTGCGCCGCCACGGTGTGGCTGCGGGTCGGAAAGACCTTGGTGATGCAGGCGGTTTTCAGGCTCGCTTCGGCGCTGCCCATGGTGGCGCGCAGGCCCGAACCGCCAGCGCCGACGACGACCGTGTCATAGGTGTGGTCGATGATCTTGTAGGCAGGTGCCGCAGACGAGGAATTTGGCATCAATTGGCTCCGAGAGCGAGGCGGGCGACGCAGAAGAGGCCGAAAGCGGCCCCGGCGAAAGCGACAAGGTTGAGCGCGACGATCGCGGCGAACTTGTTGCCGGCATCATGGACGTAATCCTCGATCACCACCTGCAGGCCGAGGCGCGCATGCCAGAAGGTGCTGACGATCAGCAGCGCCATGGCGGTGGCGGGCAGCGGCTTCGCGATCCATTGCGAGACGGTTTCATAACCAAGGTCAGGCAGCAGGATCAGCGAGACCACCAGCCACATCGACAGCAGCAGATTACCGACGGCGGTGAAGCGTTGCAGCAGCCAGTGATGTGCCCCGCTGTGCGCGGAACCGAGTCCGCGAACGCGCCCGATTGACGTTCCATTACCCATGGGAAACCCTTCAGAGCAGCTTGATGGCCGCCCAGAAGGCAGCGGTGAGAAGAATGGCGAGAACCGGCGAGAGAATCGACCAGAGCCGGTTACGATCAAGTTCGTAGCCCGCACCAATGTCGAGCACGAAGTGCCGGAGGCCCGACATCAGATGCGTGAAAAAGGCCCAGCTCAGCCCGACCAGCACGACATAGCCGAGCGGCGAGTTCATCAGCCCCTGGAACGTCGCGTAATATTCCGGCCCGCTGGCCAGCGCCCCCAGCCACCACAGCAGGACGAACAGGCCGACGAGAGCAAGTCCATTGCCGGTGATGCGGTGGAGAATCGACACGAACATCGCCGGGCCCCAGCGCCAGATCTGCAAATGCGGTGACAGCGGTCGGTTTGCCATGAAAGCCCCCGATAGAAATTGACCTACGCGCCTTTCGCAGGCGCAGCGATGTGCTTCCCCATACCGAAACGGCGGCTCAAGGCAAGCGGATGGCACAATGTTTCCCTATCGGCCCGATCCCCGCTAGGGTCGGCAGATTATGTCCGATTACTGGAAAATCACCGCTCATGGCCCGCGCGAGGTCATTCAGGCCGCGTTGCTTGCCCATGAAGATGCACTGGAATGGGATCCGGACGTGGTCCTTTCCGGCCGCGAACTGGCCGAAGACCGGCCCGAAGACTGGGTTCTGGAAGCCTGGCTGGCCCGCATGCCGGGCGCAGCGGAACTGGCGATGGTCAGCGTGCTGTTCGCGCAGGGCGCACCCGCGCTGGAAATCGAAAGACTGCCGGATCAGGACTGGGTCACGCTGAGCCAGCAGGGGCTGGAGCCGATCCGCGCCGGCCGTTTCCATGTGCATACGCCCGATCACCCGCCGCAGGACGGGGACGGCATCGTCAATTTCCTGATTCCCGCCAGCCAGGCCTTTGGCACCGGCCAGCATGAAACCACGTCCGGCTGTCTCACCATGCTGGACCGGATGAAGCACGCGGGCGTCATCGCGCGCAACATTGCGGACATCGGCACCGGCACCGGGCTGCTCGCCTTTGCCGCGATGCGCCTGTGGCCGCGCGCACTGGCCACTGCCAGCGATATCGATCCGGTCTGCATCGCGGTGGTGGAAGGCAATGCCGCCGCTAACGCCATCGCGATTGGCGGCGGGCCAGGTGCGCTGACCATGGTGGTGGCGGACGGCATGGCCGATCCGCTGCTGCAATCGCGCGCGCCCTATGATTTGCTGATCGCCAACATCCTGGCCGGGCCGCTGGTTGAACTGGCCCCCGATTTCGCCCGATCAGTGTTGCCCGGCGGCAATCTGCTGCTGGCAGGGCTGCTGGAAACGCAGGAGCAGGCGGTGCGCCGCGCCTATGCCCGCGCCGGGTTCCGGCTGGCCGCGCGGGCGGTAAACGGCGACTGGTCGATCCTGTGGCTGCGACGGCGCCCGCTTGCTCGCCCCCGCGCCACCCGATTGCGCGCGCTGCCGCGCGGGGCGCGTGCCTGGTAGATTGTCCTGTTCCGGGAAGGCGTGAAATTTGGCCGCAACACCGGGACGATTCGGGTTAGGATGCCAGCGGCAACCGAGGACGGATCACGGCGGATCACATAACGATATCAAGGCATCTGGCAGCTTGCGCGCTTCTGGCGCTCTGCGTGGCACCTGCCCGTGCGGGCGAGCCGCTGCCGCTGCCCGAATATTCCATGGCAACGCCCAGCCTGTTCGCCGGGTCGCTCTATACCGACCTCAGCGGTGCCCTGCGCGCGCCCGGCGTCGAGCAGCCGCCGCTGTGGTGGTTTCACATGACCGGCCGCCTTGCCGCCCTGCATGACCGGCTGGCGTCGCTGGACGCACAGGCCGGCACGCGGAGCATCCGCTATGACTGGCTGTGCCAGTGCAGCAATCCGCGCCACATGCGCCTGCTGCCCACGATCATCGTCGAGCAGCGCAGCGAATCGGCGGCGCGATTGCGGGTTCGCGTCACGCTGACCGGGGCCGATACGCAGGAACTGGAACTGCTGCTGGTGAATGACGATGGCTGGCTGATTGACGATATCGTGGACGAGCGCGGCCGTCATTACAGCGAAAAGCTGGCCGCCGCGATTGACACTCATCTGCGCGGACGCACGCCCCTGCCCGCCCGGTCGAAGCAATAGGGCGAATACCCCGGTGGTTTCAGGCCACTTCCGCCAGCACATCGCGCAGCAGGCAGAGCGCGGCCCGCGCAAAGGCAAACATATTGCCGGTCCGGTCACCCAGCCCGGTGTGCAGCGTGATCGCGCGTTCCACCCCCGGCCCGACCACGGCAATCGCGCTCGCCCCGGATTCGACACCGAAGGGGTGTGTGTTCGGCCCCGCTGAACCGGTTTCGGCCAGCCCCCATTGCGCGCCCATCCGTTCGCGGAAACGACGCGCCTGCAACAGCGCATAAGGCTGCGTCACCGAACGCATGCCCGATAATTGCTCGCGCGGGAGGTCAAGCAGGACATCGCGTCCTTTCAGCGAATAGACCACACCGCCACTGGCGAAAAAGGCAGTGGCGCCGGGCACGGAAACCAGCGCAGCGGACACCAGCCCGCCGGTTGCGCCGTCCATCACCGCCACTTTTTCGCCGCGCGCCTTCAGCAGCTCGCCCACTTCGGCGCCCAGCGCCGCCAGTTCCGCAAAATTCATCCTGCCGCCTTCACGATTTCAGCCCATTGCGCCTCGTCAATCACCATGATGCCAAGTTCGGCCGCTTTCTTGAGCTTCGAGCCCGCGCCCGGCCCCGCCACCACCAGATCGGTTTTCGCGCTGACCGATCCGGCGGCCTTGGCCCCCAACCGCTCTGCCTGTGCCTTTGCCTCGTCCCGGCTCATGGTTTCGAGCTTGCCGGTGAAGACAACGGTCTTGCCCGACACTTCGCTGGCCGTGGTTTCGACGACATAGGGCGGCGGGGAAACCTCGCTCAGCAGATCGTCCCAGACCTGCAGGTTATGGGGTTCGTGGAAAAAGTCGTGCAAGGCCTCGACGACAACCGGACCAATTCCATCGATTGCCAGCAAATCATCAAGCGCGCTTTCGCCAGCGCCGCTGGCGACCGCAGCAATTCGGAGCGCATCAGGATTCACAAATGCCTTCATCAGATCGCGCGCCGTGACCGCGCCGACATGGCGAATGCCCAGACCGAACAGCAGCCGCGCGGCATCCGGGCTGCGCTTCGCCTCGATGGCTTTCAACAGATTATCCACAGACTTGTCCTGCCACCCGTCCAGCGCCAGAATTTCGGCGCGGCGTCGATGCAGGCGGAAAATATCGACCGGGCTTTCCAGCCAGCCACGCGCGAAGAACTCCGCGATGGTCTTCTCGCCCAGCCCTTCGATATCGAGCGCGCCGCGGCTGACGAAATGCTTCAGTCGTTCCACCCGCTGCGCCGGACAGATCAGACCGCCGGTGCAGCGCACATCGACCTCGCCTTCTTCAGCTACTGCCTCGCTGCCGCATTCGGGGCAGTGATCGGGAAAGGCATAGGGTTCGCGCGGTTCGTCGCGCGTCAGATTTTCCACCACCTGCGGGATCACATCGCCCGCGCGCTGGATCACCAGCCGGTCCCCCACCCGCAGGCCCAGCCGCGCAATCTCGTCCCGGTTGTGCAGCGTCACATTGGTCACGGTGACCCCGCCGACCAGCACCGGGGCCAACCGCCCCACCGGCGTCAGCTTGCCCGTGCGACCTACCTGGATATCAATCGCCTCCAGCGTCGTCTCCGCCTTTTCCGCCGGGAACTTGCGGGCGATGGCCCAGCGCGGCGCCTTGGCAACGAAGCCCAGCCGCTGCTGCCAGTCCAGCCGGTCAACCTTGTAGACGACGCCGTCAATTTCATAGGGCAGCCCCGCGCGCGCATCAGCCAGCGCACAATAGGCGGCGATCATTTCGTCCAGCGTGCAGCACAGCCGCAGGTCAGGTGAAAGCGGCAGGCCCCATTGCTCCATCTGACGCATCACCGCATGCTGGGTTTCGCCAGGCAGCGCGCTCGCCGCGCCCCAGCCATGCGCCCAGAAGCGCAAGGGGCGCTGCGCGGTGACGCGGGCGTCCTTTTGCCTCAGCGATCCGGCGGCGGCATTACGCGGGTTGGCGAACAGCTTGCCGCCGGCCGCCTCCTGCGCCGCGTTTAGTGCAGTAAACGCCTGTTTTTCCATATAGACTTCGCCGCGCACTTCGAAGACGTCCGGCACATCGCCGGAAAGCTGCTGAGGAATATCGGCAATATGCGCGACATTGGCGGTGACATCCTCCCCCACTTCGCCATCGCCGCGCGTCGCCGCGCGCACGAGCCGCCCATCCTCGTAACGCAGCGAACAGGACAGGCCATCGATCTTGTCCTCGGCGGTGAAGGCCACCGGTTCATCCTCAGCCAGATTGAGGAAGCGCCGCACCCGCGCGACGAATTCGGCCAGCTCCTCGTCCGCGAAGGCATTGTCGAGGCTCATCATCCGCACCTCGTGCCGCACCTTGGCCAAAGGAGAGGACGCCACCGTATGCCCCACCCTGCGGCGGGGGCTGTCCGGCCGGATCAGATGCGGAAAGGCCGCTTCCAGCTCCGCATTGCGGCGGACCAGCGCATCATATTCGGCATCGGATATCTCGGGCGAATCCTCGGCATGATAAAGCGCATCATGCCGCGCGATGGCCTTCGCCAGCCGCATCAGTTCGTTGGCGGCGTCAGCTTTGGAGGGCAGGTCGATCACACCCCCTCCAGCAGCCGGTCAGCCTGCGCGCGGGCCTCGGCGGTGATTTCCGCGCCGGAGAGCATCCGGGCGATTTCCTCCTGCCTGCCCGCCGCATCAAGCAGGGTGACGGAGGTGCGCGTGACGATGCCTTCCGAACTCTTGGCAATCAGATAGTGGCGATTGCCGCGCGCGGCCACTTGCGGGCTGTGAGTGACGGCCAGCAACTGCCCGCCAGCTGCCAGCCGCGCCAGCCGTTCGCCGATTGCGCTTGCCACAGCGCCGCCCACCCCCCGGTCAATCTCGTCGAAAATCACGGTCGCCGCCCCGCCCTGTTCCGCCAGCGCGACTTTCAGCGCGAGGATGAAGCGGGACAGTTCCCCGCCGCTGGCGATCTTGGCCAGCGGGGCGAAATCGGCACCCGGATTGGTGGAGATCAGGAATTCCACGCTGTCCATGCCCTGCGCCCCCCAGCGGTCTTCGGGCAGTTCGGAAACGCTTGTGCGGAAGCGCGCCGCATCCAGCTTGAGCGGCGCCAGTTCCGCCGCCACTGCCTCGTCCAGCCGCAGGGCTGCCGCGCTGCGCGTAGCGTGCAGCGCCTCAGCGCAGGCGCGATAGATTTCTCTCGCCGCCCGGGCGGCCTCCTCCAGTTCGCCCAGCTGCGCCTCGCCCCCTTCGATAGCGTCCAGCGCGGCGCGCATGGCCAGCATCCGGTCGGGCAGTTCATCGACCGTGCAATCATGCTTGCGGGCCAGCGCGCGCAATTCGAACAGGCGGGTTTCGATGCGGTCCAGCTCCATCGGCTCGAAACTGAGCGCGTCAGCCGCCGCCTCCAGCTTGCCTTCCGCCTCGCCCGCCTCGATCAGCGCGCGGTCCAGCGCGGCCAGCGCCTCGCCCAGCAGTGCATGTTCGCCCGCGATCCGGTCCAGCCGCCGCGCGGCCGAGCGCAGCTGCGCCAGCGGACTGTCCGACCCGTCCCACAGGTGACGCAGCTCCTGCAGGTCGCCCGACAATTTCTCGCCCTTCTGCATGTCGGAACGCGCGCCCGCCAAATGCGCCTCCTCGCCCGCCAGCGGCTCGATCGCGGTCAGTTCAGCCAGATGCGCGAGCAGCAGATCCCGGTCCGCGCTGGCCTGAGCCAGATGGCGGCGCGCTTCATCCAGCTGCGCTTCTGCCGTGCGCCAATGCGCATAAGCGGCGGCAACGCCGTCCACATCCCCGCCGGCATAACGATCCAGCAGGGCGCGGTGGCCGCGCGGATTGACCAGGCCGCGATCATCGTGCTGCCCATGCAGTTCGACCAGCGCGGGCGCGAGTTCACGCAGCAGGGCCGCGCTCACCGGCCGGTCGTTGACGAAGGCCTTGCTCCCGCCATCTGCCTTGACCCGCCGCCGGATGATCAGCGGCTCACCCGGTTCCACCTCCACCTCCGCTTCGTCCAGTGCCGCCTTCACGACGGGCGGCAGGGCCGGGAATTCGAAAGTGGCGGTCACGCTGGCCTGTTCTTCCCCGGCGCGCAACAGCGCGGTTTCCGCCCGATTGCCCAGCACCAGCCCCAGCGCGTCCAGCAGGATCGACTTGCCCGCCCCGGTTTCGCCGGTCAGCACGCCCAGCCCGGAATCGAATGCGAGATCGAGCGCATCGATCAGCACGACATTGCGAATGGCAAGTTGGGTCAGCATCGGTCTGCGCCAAGTTCTAGCCTAAGGCGCAGCCCTCGTCACCGCTCGCCGCGCGCAGTCCACAAGGGAATGGTCGCGGCCCCGCCCCCGGCATTAATTGCAAACGATTCTCATTTGCTATTGACTCATTGCGAGTCACTCGCAATTAGGGCGCCTCCTCTCCATCGAACAGGGTACCCCATGTCCAGAATCGTTCCGTCCCTTCGCCCGCAGCCCTCCACCGCGACCCTGTTCGCTGGCGTGATGGGCGCGGCATTGTTTCCCGCGACTCCGGCGCTGGCCGCTGTGGATACAGACGCAGGGCCGGGCCGCAGCGACATCGTGGTGATCGGCCGCCAGCAGGCTGACGCCAATCCCGATGCCGATCCGCAGGCAGCATACAAGATCGACCGTTCGAGCAATGGCAAGTTTACCGAAGAAGTACGCGACACGCCCAAATCGATCACCATCATCCCCAAGGAAGTGATCGAGGATGTCGGCGCCACCACCTTCCGCGACATCGCCCGCACCACCCCCGGAGTCACCCTGGGCACTGGCGAAGGCGGCAATGCGTTTGGCGACCGGATCTTCATCCGCGGGTTCGAGGCGCGCAATGACATCTATATCGACGGCATGCGCGATCCGGGCGTCTCCAGCCGCGAGGTCTTCGCGATCGAGCAGATCGAAATCGTCAAAGGCCCGTCCAGCGCCTTCTTGGGCCGGGGCACCACCGGGGGTTCGGTCGGCCTGCAATCCAAACGCCCGCAGTTCGGCAATGACTTCACCGTGGCGGAACTGACCGGGGGCACGGACAATCTGCTGCGCGGCACGGTAGACGCCAATTTCCAGCTGGGCGAAACCGTGGGCCTGCGGGTCAACGGCCTCTATCACACCGCTGACACGCCCGGCCGCGATCACGTGGATTCGGAACGCTGGGGCGGTGCGGCGGCGCTGGAATGGCGGCTCTCCGATGTCTTCAAGGTCGAAGCTGATTACTATCACTTCCGGCTGGACGGCATGTCCGATTATGGCCACCCCTTCGATCCGGAAACTCAGGAACCCTATGCCGTCAATGCCGACAATTTCTATGGCGCGGTAGGCCGGGACTTCCTGAAAAACGGCGCGGACATCGGCACGGTGGCGCTCGAGTGGGAACCAACCGGGGCCGTTACCCTGCGCAGCCAGAGCCGCTATGGCGAAGTCTTCAACCGCTATGTGGTGAGCGTGCCGCGCGCGCCGCGCACCGCAACCGCTGATGATGCCGCCAACGGCTTCGCCATCGGCGAACTGGTGGTGGACACCGGTACGCCGCAGCGCAACGCATCAACGCGCTATTTCTCCAACATCACCAGCCTGACCGCAGAGTTCATGACTGGCGGTATCGAACACACGCTGGTCGCCGGCGGAGAATATGCGCATGAGAAGATCACTAACCGGCGCTATGCTTTCCCCACCTTCGTGGAGAACGAGGGCGGCCAGCAGATCGGCACACCCAGCGGCTTTAACCGCAGCCTGTTCGATCCCGATCCGGTGCTTGGCTATTCCATTCCGGCCCAGGTCGATACCAATGCGGCCCCTTCGGTCACAACGGTGGAAAGCGTCTCGCTCTTCCTGCTCGACACGATCAAGCTCTCTCCCCAATGGGAAATCCTGCTGGGCGGGCGCTATGACACCTTCGATATCAAGGCCACGGGTGCAAGCCGGGGCACCGCCTTTGCGGCCAGTTCGGATGTCGATTTCTTCAACTGGCAGGCCAGCCTGCTTCATAAGCCGGTCGAGGCGGTCAGCCTTTATGCCAGCTTCGCCACATCATCGAATCCCAGCGGCGAACAGCTCGATTCCACCAGCCCCACTTATGGCGGGATTCTGGGCGTCGAAAATCTGGAGCCGGAACGGAACAAATCCTACGAAATCGGCGCCAAATGGGAAATGGCGGGTGGCTATCTGCTGCTGACCGCCGCCGCCTTCCGCATCGACAAGACCAATGCGCGCGAACAGACCACGCCGGGTGTCTATGAACTGGTCGGCAAGTTGCGCAGCGAGGGCTTCGAGCTTGGCGTCAACGGGAATCTCACGCCGCGCTGGGCACTGTTCGGCGGCTACACTTATCTTGACGCCAAAATCCGCAACAGCGCCGATGCCGCGCTGGACGGCACGCGCTTTGCCAATGTGCCCCGGCACAATATCTCGCTGCTGACCAGCTATGCCGTGACTGACAGGTTCACGCTGGGCGGGCAGGCCTATTACCGCAGCCGCATTTATGGCGGCACCACCGGCGCTGGCACCGCCTCCGTGCCGGGATACTGGAAATTCGACGCGGTCGCCCGTTATCAGCTGGCCAATAACATTCAGCTGCGCGGCAATGTGCTCAACATCTTCGACCAGCGCTATTACGACGCGATCTATCGTTCGGGCACGCCGTTCAGCTATGTCGCACCGGGGCGTTCCGCCACGCTCAGCGTCGAAGTGACGTTCTGATGCTGCTCGCCATTCCCGACGTGCTGAGCCGCAGCGAGGCGACGGACCTGCGCGAAACCATCGCCGCCGCCGAATGGATCGATGGCAATGCGACCAGCGGCGCAGGCGCAGCCAGCGTCAAGCGCAACCGGCAATTGCCCGAGAACGGTGCGATCACCCTGGCCGCACAGGAGGTGGTTTCCACCGCACTGATGGGCAATGCAGCGTTCCTTTCCGCCGCGCTGCCTCACACCGTGTTCCCGCCGCTGTTCAACCGCTATGGCGGCGGGGAGAATTTCGGCCTGCATGTTGACAATGCGATCCGCTTCCACTCCGGCAGCAGCGCGCGCATCCGCACGGATCTGTCAGCCACCCTGTTCCTGACCGATCCGGAGGATTACGAAGGCGGGGAACTGGAAATCGAGGGCGGCTTCGGCACGCTGTCTTACCGGCTGCCCGCGGGGCACATGCTGCTCTACCCCTCCACCAGCCTCCACCGGGTCACGCCGGTGACGCGGGGGGAACGGATCTCCTGCTTCTTCTGGCTGCAATCGCTGGTCGCAGACGCGGCGGCACGTGAAATGCTCTATGATCTGGACCAGAGCGTGCAGGCCCTGTCTGCCGAACGCGGCAAGGCGGATACCGAGGTGCTGCGCCTGACCGCGCTCTATCACAACCTCATCCGCCGCTGGGCGCAGGTCTGATCGTCAGTTCAGGCCCCAGTCGGCCAGCACGTCCCGCCCGCCTTCGCCCACCTGCGGGGTCGGGCGGGTCAGTGCGCCAGGCGTCGCGGACAGACGCGGCGCGGGCGCGGGATGAATGCGTCCGGCAAATTGCCGGAAAGTGCCGCGCTCGACGAAATGCGGATGCGCCCACGCCTCGCTGATCGAGAGCACCGCGCTGATGCAGATGTCCTTACCTTCCGCCCGGGACAACCACTCGTGGCGCGGACGCGAGGCGAATATTTCCGCGAACAGCGCGCGCAACGCAGGCCAGTTCGCGCGATCATCCCGGCTGGGGATCGCAGCCGGATCGAGCCCAAGCAGCGTCAGCAACGCGGCATAAAACTGCGGCTCCATCGCTCCCACGGCAATGAATTTCCCGTCAGCAGCCGGATAGACGCCGTAATCGGGCGAACCGCCATCCACGCTGTTGGCCATCCGCTCCTCGCTCCACAGCCCGCCTTGCAGCATCGCCTGGAAGGCGGACATCATGTGGGCCACGCCGTCGACCATCGCCACGTCGATCACCTGGCCCTGCCCGGTGCGGCGCGCATGATGCAGCGCCATGAGAATACCCGAGACGAGATACATCGCCCCACCGCCGATATCGGCAACCAGATTGAGTGCTGGGCTGGGCGCCCGGTCGGGAAATCCGGTGGGATAGAGCGCGCCGGCCAGCGCCGCATAATTGATGTCATGCCCCACCGCGCTGGCCATCGGTCCATCCTGCCCCCAGCCCGTCATCCGGGCATAGACCAGCGCGGGGTTGGTGGCCTGCAGCTGCTCCGGGCCAAGCCCCAGCCGCTCCATCACCCCCGGGCGCATCCCTTCCATCACCACATCAGCCCGCGCGGCCAGATCGATAGCCATGGCGCGCCCATCCTCGCTTTTGAGATCCAGTGCGATTGACCGCTTGCTGCGATTGTAGAAATCGAATTCGGGCGGCGCGGTGTTGGGCCGGATATCACCGGGCCGGTCAATCCGCACGACATCCGCGCCAAAATCCCCCAGATAGGCGCCCGCGAACGGCGTCGGGCCAATCGCCCCGAATTCCAGCACCTTCACATCGCAAAGCGGCCCAGCCATCGCGCATCCCCTTGTCAACATTATTCGCTTGGCGCGGGCAAGTCATTGGCCCTACCAATATTCCGATTAGGCAATCGATCAGCTGACGCCAAGGGAGAGAGAAGAAATATGCGCGGTACCGGCATTCTGGCCGAAGCGGTGGCAAAATGCCCGCACGGAATTGCAACTGTCTGCGCCGACCGGCAGCGCAGCTGGCGCGAAGTGAGCGAGCGTGTCCCCCGCGCGGCTGCGGGATTGCGCGCACTGGGGCTGGAACCGGGCGGCACGGTGGCGGTGCTGGCCATGAATTCGGATCGATACCTCGAACTGTTCTTCGCGATTCCCTGGGCGGGCGGGATCGTCGCCCCGCTCAACATTCGCTGGTCCGAAGCGGAGAACGCCTACGCCATCAATGACAGCGACGCTGCGATCCTGTGCGTGGACGACGCATTCCTGCATCACGTCCCCCGTCTGCGCGCCGAAGCGCGGGGGCTGAAGGCGCTGGTGTGGATCGGTGATGGTCCGACGCCCGACGGCATGGACAGCTATGAAGAAATGATCGCAAGCCACGATCCCATGGAGGACGCAGGCCGCGCAGATGACGATCTTTACGCCATCTTCTACACCGGGGGGACAACCGGCCTGCCCAAGGGTGTGGCCATGTCGCACCGGGCCATCGGCTATGGCACGGTCTCCTATCTGGCCCTGCTGCCGAGCATAGAGGACCTGAGCTTCCTTTATATTGCGGGCTATTTCCATTTCGCCGCCGCCAGCGCGCTGTACTACATCACTATGGCGGGCGGAACGCATGTGATCCTGCCCAAGTTCGAACCCGTACCGGTGATGGAGGCGATCACCCGCCATCAGGTGACCAACATGGTCATGGTTCCCACCATGGTGAACATGCTGATCAATCACCCGGACTTCGACCGCTATGACCTCTCCAGCCTCAGGACCTGCGTTTACGGCGGCTCGCCGATGCCCGAAACGCTGATGGCTGAAGCCGCGCAGAAACTGCCGGGCTGGGAGTTCTACCAGATTTACGGGATGACCGAGACCTGCGGCTTCGCCACGATGCTGCGCTGGCGCGACCACGTGTTCTCAGGCCCCAAGGCCAGCCGCATCCGTTCCGCCGGGCAACCCGCACCGGGAGTGGAGGTGAAGATCGCCGCGCCCGATGGCAGAATCCTGCCACCCGGCGAACTGGGGGAATCTGCATGCGCAGCGATTATCTGATGAGCGAATATTTCAACAAGCCGGAGCAGACCGCCGAGGTGCTGCGTGATGGCTGGATGCATTCAGGTGACGCCGGCTATCTGGACGACGACGGTTTTCTCTTCGTCGCCGACCGGGTCAAGGACATGGTCGTAACGGGTGGAGAAAATGTCTTTTCGATCGAGGTGGAGCGGGTACTGTTCAAGCATCCCGCGGAGCTGGAAGCCGCCGTCATCGGCATCCCGAGCGAGGAATGGGGCGAAGCGGTGCATGCCGTGGTGGTACCCCGTCCCGGCATGAATGTGAGTGCCGATGAACTGATCGCGCATTGCCGCACCGCGATCGCAGGGTACAAATGCCCCAAATCGGTGGAATTCCGCGACGAGCCGCTACCCGTTACCCCGGTAGGCAAGGTACGCAAGAATGTGCTGCGCGATCCCTGGTGGGAAGGCCGGGACAAGAAGATCGGCTAGGCTGCGGGCCCGCTCAGCTGGCTTCAGCGTTGGGTGCGTATTTGCTCATCAGCTTGAAGGCGCGCTGATACCATTCGCTGCCGGGATAGTTGGAACCCAGCACGGCGGCGTATTTCTTGGCCTCTTCCGGAATGCCGAGCGCCAGGCTGGTTTCGGTCAGGCGGTAGAGCGCTTCGGGTGCGTGGCTGGTGGTGTCATATTGTTCCACCACCTTTTCAAAGCGGATGCGCGCGGAAATCCAGCGGCCCGACTTTTCATAGAAACGCCCGATTTCCATTTCCTTGCCGGCCAGGTGATCGCGCACAAGGTCAATCTTCAGCCGCGCATCGGCGGCATATTCACTCTCAGGATAGCGGCGGGTCACATCGTTGAGCGCCTGCAATGCCTGCGCGGTGGCCTTCTGGTCGCGCTGCACATCGCTGATCTGTTCATAATAGCACAGGGCGATCAGATAATAGGCGTAAGGCGCGTCCTTGTTGCCGGGGTGAATCGACAGGAAGCGCTGCGAAGCCTGAATCGATTCGTTGTAATTGCGGGCGACGTAATAGCTGAACGCGCTCATCAGCTGGGCGCGGCGGGCCCAGGGCGAATAGGGATGCTGGCGCTCCACCTCGTCGAACAGGGCGGCGGCCTGCTTGACCTTGCCGCTGTCCAGCCGTTCTTTCGCAGCGGCGTAGAGCGTTTCGACGTCGCGCGCGACGTAGCTGGTGTCCTTCTTGCTCTTGCCGCCGCCGCACCCGGCGGTCAGCAGCAAGGCGGCCGAAACACTGGCCGTTAGGACGAGCTTGAGGGGCGAGCGAGCGCGCATGTTCTTCGTCAGCATGGCGTGCCTATAGCCAGCGCACCGCTGAACGCCAAGTGAAGTGTGCGCCCCCGGATGCGGAAATCGGTGAATTGCCCTTTGCGCCCGCCGGCTCAGCCGGCGCGGTCAGGCTCTGCATCCGAATGGATCACCAGCCCCAACCCACGTTCCGCCGTGCCGAGGTCCAGGTAATCGCGCCATTGCGCGATCTTGCCCTCGCGCATTTCCATCACCCCCGTCACCGGCAACGGCACCGGCGGCCTGCTACCGTCATTGAGGATCAGATAATCAACCCGTTCCGTGAACACGACATTCCCGGCAGAGGCGATGTGCAGCGTTTCGATCTCTACCTTGAAGGCGGTAAACAAGGCGGTGATGTAGCTGCGGATTTCGTCCTGCCCGTGGCGCGGCGGCAGCGGCATGTCGATATAGCTGGCGTCATCGGTGAAGATGCCCAGCATCCCTTCGACATCCTGCGTCCGCCACATGTCCATGAACCGCAGCACGGTGCGTTCATCCGCGGTCTTGCCGTCTTGCGGGGTCAGGGGCATGCATCTCTCTCCTAAGTGACCTGGGCCGCTATTCCTCGCCCATTCTCAGCGCTGCGATAAAGGCTTCCTGCGGAATGCTGACATTGCCATATTCGCGCATCTTGGCCTTGCCCTTTTTCTGCTTTTCCAACAGCTTTTTCTTGCGGGTGATGTCGCCGCCATAGCATTTGGCGGTCACATCCTTGCGCATCGCACTGATCGTTTCACGGGCCACTACCTTGCCGCCGATCGCGGCCTGGATCGGGATCTTGAACAGGTGGCGCGGGATCAGCTCCTTCAGCCGTTCGCACATGTGGCGGCCGCGTTCCTCGGCCACGTTGCGATGCACGATCATACTGAGCGCATCCACCGGATCGCCATTGACCAGAATGCTCATCTTGACGAGATCGCCTTCGCGCAGCCCGATCTGCTCATAGTCGAAGCTGGCATAGCCGCGGCTGATGCTTTTCAGCCGGTCGTAGAAATCGAATACCACCTCGTTCAGCGGCAACTCGTACGTCACCTGTGCCCGCCCGCCGACATAGGTCAGGTCAGTCTGGATCCCGCGCCGGTCCTGGCACAGCTTGAGGATGGAGCCGAGATATTCGTCAGGCGTGTAGATGGTCGCCTTGATCCACGGCTCGTCAATCTGTTCGATCCGGCTGGGATCGGGGTAGTCGGCGGGATTGTGCAGCAGGATTTCCGCCGCATCCTCGGTCCTGGAGGCGCGCAACTGGATGCGATAGACCACGCTGGGCGCGGTGGTAATCAGATCCAGATCATATTCGCGGGTCAGCCGCTCCTGAATGATTTCCAGATGCAGCAGCCCCAGAAAACCGCAGCGAAAGCCAAAACCCAGCGCTGCGCTGGTTTCCATTTCGTAGCTGAAGCTGGCATCGTTCAGCCTCAGCTTGCCGATGCTTTCGCGCAATTTCTCGAAATCGGCGGCATCGACCGGGAACAGCCCGCAGAACACTACCGGCTGCACTTCCTTGTAGCCCGGCAGCGCCTTGTCCGCCCCGCCCTTAACCGTGGTGATCGTGTCACCCACGCGGGCCTGCTCCACCTCCTTGATCTGCGCGGTGATGAAGCCGATTTCACCGGGCCCGATTTCAGGCAGGTCAGTACGTTTGGGGGTGAAGCAGCCAACCCGGTCAATCAGGTGCTGCGTACCGCCCTGCATGAAACGGACCTGCAGCCCCTTGCGCAACACCCCGTCAATCACGCGCACCAGGATGACCACGCCGAGATAGGGATCGTACCAGCTATCAACCAGCATGGCCTTGAGCGGAGCGTCACGATCGCCGGTGGGCGGCGGGATCTTGGCCACCACCGCTTCCAGCACGTCCTCGATCCCGATGCCGGATTTGGCGCTGGTCAACACCGCTTCGGACGCATCGAGCCCGATGATATCCTCAATCTCGGCCTTCACTTTTTCCGGTTCGGCGGCGGGCAGATCGATCTTGTTGATGATCGGAACGATCTCGTGATCATGTTCGATCGACTGGTAGACATTGGCGAGGGTCTGCGCCTCAACCCCCTGTGCTGCATCGACCACCAGCAGCGCGCCTTCGCAGGCGGCAAGGCTGCGCGACACCTCATAGGCGAAATCGACATGGCCCGGCGTGTCCATGAGGTTCAGCTCATAGGTCTTGCCATCCTTGGCCGTATAATCGAGGCGCACCGTCTGGGCCTTGATGGTGATGCCGCGTTCACGCTCGATATCCATGTTGTCGAGCACCTGCTCGCTCATCTCGCGCGCAGTCAGCCCGCCCGTGAACTGGATCAACCGGTCCGCCAGCGTGCTCTTGCCGTGGTCGATGTGAGCGATGATACTGAAGTTGCGAATAAGCGCGAGGTCGGTCATCGCGCGCCCTTACCCAAGCAATGCACACTTGTCAGCGTGCAAATTCAGGCAGCCTGGTTCGATCGCCGCATGTTCTTGACCTGAACCTGCATGAACTGCGGCTTGGTCGTGGCGTGGCCCTGTACAGTGTTGAGTGGATAATGGCCCGGCGGCAGTGACGCGAGCGGCATACCTGCCGCGGCGAGCGCATAGGGCGAAACACGATGGCGCGTGCACAGCCCGCCCGACCCGTCGCTGATCAGCGGGGTTTCGAATTCCAGCCCCTGCACCGCATCCTGCGAGCGCACGACATGGCACACCACCAGCTGGCCACCGCCCAGATCCAGTACCAGCCCCTTACCCAGAGGCACGCCCAGCAGCCCTTCGATCCGCGCGCCGGTCTTGGACAGGTCGCGGATCGTCGCCTCATAGCGGTGATCCTCGTGAATCACGCCGACCATACGATACATGGAACGACGTTCGGGCCGGTGCTTCTGCGGACCGTCCCGGTTCGATCCGGAACACCCCGTCCTCGAAGCGATCCAGCACCTCGTCCTGCGGGATGGCCTTCGAATAGATGAAGCCCTGGACCAGCTTTGCGCCCTTGGCGCAGACCAGGTCGAGCAGGAAGACGCAGCATTCGCGATGCATCTCGAGCGGCGCGGCCAGCAGCCTTTCGAGCATCTGCGACATTTGCAGCCGATTGGCGAGGCCGGTGAGAGAATCGTAATGCGCCAGGCGCGATGCCTGTTCCTGCGAACGCTTCTTTTCGGTCAGATCGTGCCCGGAACCCCTGAAACCGGCGAAATTGTCGAAGCCGTCATAGACCGGTCGGCCAGTGATCGACCACCACCGTTCATCCTTTACCGCCGCGCGCACCGCCAGTTCGACAAAGGCGGATCGGGCAGACAAATGAAAGGTAAGGGTCCGCTCGCCCTCCCCGCTCTCTTCCGAAAGATTGAACAGTTCCATGAAAGGCCGGCCCAGCAGATGGCGGCGCGATCGCCCGAGTGCATTGGCGACCGGGGCGGAAATATAGGTCAGATTGCCGCGCCGATCCACTTCCCAGAACCAGATCTGGCCCGTGTTTTCGACGTCGCGCAGGATATCATGCGCACGCGAGCGGGTGCGCTCCCTCTCTTCCGCCTCTTCCTCCTGTGCGCGCAGCACCTCGATCTGGCGGCGGCTGACGATCCAGGCGAAGGGGATCGCCACCACCAGCGCCACGATCCCGGGCAGACTGCCTTCGACGATCACCACCGCGACCCAGCAGGGCAGCTCGACCACCAGCAGCATATGCCGCCGCGCAGCCTGGATCACCCCGACAATCGCGGAAACGGTAATCAGCGCGGCAATCGCGACTGACCATTCGGCCTTCCCCGCTTCCGCCCACAGCGCCATCGCTCCGCCGAAGAGGGCCATGGGCACCGATTGCAGCAGGCCGATCGTCAGAAACTTGCGGAACCGGCCTTCGCCCTGCTCGGTTTCGAACCGGGCCAGCCAGAGCGACGCAAAGCTCAGCGCGGCGGCTGCAACGATGGCAGAGGCACTGGCCAGTGGCGGAAACGAGAGGGTTCCGACCATCACCAGCAAGGCGGCCACAAGAATGACCGGCCCGGTCAGATACCAGTTGGGCGAGATGACCGGGCGGTTCATATAATCGGTTCGGCGTGACGGGTCGGGAACCTGCGCCAGTCGCGCGCCCAGTCTGTCTTTCGGTCGTTGCGCCGGACGCGGCTGCGCGCGCGCGACCATACGCCCCGCTGCGCCGCCATCGCCAGTTTCTGACGACTGTTTCTTCCGAAGCCCGACCATCCGCCTAATTTACTGATGCGGTTTTGAAAAAGGGTTAATCGCAGGGGCGCAAAGACGATTGCGAAGCTGTGTCGGGAATGGCTTGAACTGGCGGCGCTGGCACGGCAATGTCGCCGTCCCGTTTGCCAACCCGATCTGGAATTGCATTTGCCCGCTTCTTTCGCCGCCAACACCCTCCTTTCCCGCAGAATTCCGGGGAAACGGGAATGACATCGCCCGTGCAGGAAGAAGCACTATACCGGACCGTGCGGCTGGGCACGCGCAAGCTGCGGATGGGTCGTTGGGGCTTCGAAACTGACACCCGCGCGCTGCCGCTGCTGATCTTTAACGGGATCGGCATCAACATGGAGGTAATGGAGCCGCTGGTGCAATCGCTGGCCGCCGAACGCCCTGTTGTGATGTTCGACATGCCCGGCATTGGCGGCTCGCCCGCCCCGCTGGTGCCTTACGCAGCATGGCAGGCAGCCCGCTGGGCGGCCGAACTGCTGGATAATGAAGCAATCGCGCAAGCGGACATTCTCGGCATCAGCTGGGGCGGCGTGATTGCTCAGCAATTTGCACTCCAGCACCGCAAATCGGTGCGCCGTCTCGCGCTTGCCACGATCGGACCGGGCCTGCCCTTCCTCGATGCGCGGCTCAACATCCTCGCCCGGGTGCTGGACCCGCAGCAATTTGCGGGAATGATGCGCGGCACCTCCCTTGCCGGGCTGGCCGATGCCGACCTCAAAGTTCTCGGTCGCAGGTTTCAGGAACGGTTACGAACCCCGTCGACACGTGGTTATATCTATCAGTTGGGCGCAATTTCCGGCTGGTTCAGCACCCCGGCGCTGCCCCTGCTCGACCTGCCGACGCTGGTGATGGCCGGAAGCGAGGACCAGATCGTCCCGCCCGCCAACTCGCGCCTGCTGGCCGATCTCATTCCCGACAGTCGGCTGGAGGTCATCGAAGGCGCCGGGCACCTGCTGATGTTCAGCCATCAGGCGCAATTTCTTGCGCTGCTGCGCGAATTCCTTGACGCGGAAGACAGCGCATTGAAGAAAGTGGCATAATTTGGGTCAGAGAGAGGATGGCCAATGCGGCATCTGGCGATAATCGGTTCGGGTCCGGCGGGATATTACACGGCGGAAGCCGCGCAGAAGCATTGGGGTGACGATGTGCGGGTCGATATTTTTGACCGACTGCCTGTCCCCTATGGGCTGATCCGCACCGGAGTCGCGCCCGATCACCAGTCCATCAAGGCGGTCTCGCGCCGCTACGAAAAAACCGCACTGAGCGAGAATGTCCGTTTCGTGGGCCATGTCACCATCGGCCAGGACGTAACGGTGGAGGAATTGCAGGATTTCTACGACGCCGTGATCTTCGCCACCGGCGCGCCGAATGACCGCCCGCTCGATATCCCCGGGGACCGGCTGAACAACATTTTCGGCAGCGCCGCCTTCGTTGGCTGGTACAATGGCCATCCGCAATTCGCCATGCTCGACCCGGTGCTGACCGGCAAACATACGGTGGTGGTCGGGCTTGGCAATGTCGCGCTGGACGTGGCCCGCATCCTCTCGAAAACTCCGGCAGAATTCGAAGGGAGTGACATCGTCGCTCACGCGCTGGATGTGCTGCGCAGCTCGAAGCTTGAAAAGATCACCATCCTTGGTCGGCGCGGGCCGCACCAGATCGCGATGACGCCGAAGGAACTGGGCGAACTGGCCAATCTTGACCGTGCCAGCCCGCGCGTCGATCCGGCGGACCTGCCGGACGAAGGGGAAGACGCGCTACTCGAACCGGGCATGCGCAAATCGGTCACCCATCTGCGCAGCTTTGCCGCCATCCCGGAAAGCGAGCGGGCCGACAAGTCGATCGAGATTGAATTCGATTTCTACGGTGTGCCCCGCGCGGTGCATGGCGACGGCCGGATAGAGGCGCTGGAAGTCGCCGAAACTGCACTGCAGGGCGGGCGGCTGGTAAAAACCGGCAAGACATACGAGATTCCGTGCGACCTCCTCGTCAGCTGCATCGGCTATCGCACATCGCCCATTCCCGGCGTGCCGTTCGACGATCGCATGGGCCGCTTCGCCAATGACGAAGGGCGCATCCTGCCCGGCCTTTACTGCGTGGGCTGGGCGCGGCGCGGGCCGACCGGCACCATCGGCACTAACCGGCCCGACGGGTTCGATGTGATCGAGAAAATCGCCGCTGACATGGACGCGGGCGTACTCGGCCCCGGCGGCAAGCAGGGGCGCGCGGCATTTGACCGTCTGGCCGAAGCGCGCAAGCTGGATATCGTGACCTTCCGCGACTGGAAGAAGATCGAGGAAGCGGAAGAACAGGCCGCCCGCGACGGCGCCCCGCGCGAAAAATTCGTGGACATCGGCAAGATGATCGAAGCGCGGGGGTGAAACCCGCGCCGAGGTGAGGTTGCGAAACCCCGCCTCAGACCCGCATCGGCATCAGCACATAGAGCGCCTGGCTCTTGTCATTCTGGCGGATGAGGGTGGGCGCGCCGGCATCGGCCAGGTGCAGTTCCACGCTGTCCCCGTCAATCTGGCTGAGGATATCCTTCAGGTAATTGGCGTTGAAGCCGATCTCCAGCCCTTCGGCACCATATTCGGCGGCCAGTTCTTCCGCTGCCGTGCCATTGTCAGGCGAGGTGACGGACAGCGTGACCTTGTCGCGTTCCAGCCCGATCTTCACCGCCCGGGTCTTTTCCGTGGCGATGGTGGCCACGCGGTCCACCCCTTCGAAGAAGGAACGCGGATCGAGCTTGAGCAGCTTGTCATTGCCGGTGGGGATGACCCGGCTGTAATCCGGAAAAGTGCCGTCAATCAGCTTGCTGGTCAGCACCACGCCGTTTTCGCCGCCCAGGGTGAAGCGGATCTTGCTGGCGGACAGGTCAATCTCGACATTGGTGTCGAGCGATTCTTCCAGCAGCTTGCGCAGTTCGGCCAACGCCTTGCGCGGCACGATCACGTCCGGCATCCCTTCCGCGCCATCGGGACGGGGAAGGGTGAAGCGGGCCAGGCGGTGCCCGTCCGTGGCCGCGGCCTTCAGCACCGGCTGCGCTTCATCAGAAACATGCAGGAAGATGCCGTTGAGGTAATATCGCGTTTCTTCCGTCGAGATGGCGAAGCGCGTGCGATCAATCAGTTCGGCCAGCACCCGGGCCGAGATTTCGAAGCTGGTCGGCAGATCGCCTTCCACGATCATCGGGAAATCGTCACGCGGCAGGGTCGGCAGCGAAAAGCGGCTACGGCCCGATTTCACCACCATGCGGTTATCCGCTGCTTCCAGGCTGACCTGGCTGCCATCGGGCAGCTTGCGCGCGATATCGAACAGCAGATGCGCGGACACGGTGATCGCGCCGGGGCTGTCAACGGATACGGCGGAAAGGCTTTCCACCACCTGCAGGTCAAGATCCGTCGCCATGACCTTCACCGTCCCGTCACCAGCGGCTTCGATCAGCACGTTGGACAGGATCGGGATGGTATTGCGCCGTTCCACCACGGACTGCACATGAGACAGGCAGCGCAGGAGATTCGCCCGTTCGATGGTTGCCTTCATCGTTCCTTCTGGTCCCCCTTGGGCGCGCGGGGGAATCGCCCACGCGCTTCACATGAAAATGGATCGCAATCCTTAACGCTGCAGTCTGGCGCGGCAAGCAGGAATGGCGGATGTACTTGAGAATCTGGGGATAAGAATCACCCCAGCATCGCCATCCCGCCATTCACATGCAGCGTCTGCCCGGTGATATAGCCTGCTTCCTTCGATGCAAGATAGGCCACCGCCGCGCCGATATCCGCGCCTTCGCCCATCCGGCCCATCGGGATCTTCGCATTCAGCGCGTCCTTCTGCGCATCGGGCAGCACATCAGTCATCGCGGTGCGAATAAATCCGGGGGCCACGCAATTGACAGTGATTCCGCGGCTGGCCAGTTCCTGTGCAAGGCTTTTCGACATGGCGGTGACCCCGCCCTTGGCCGCGCAGTAGTTCATCTGGCCCGGATTGCCGGTTGCGCCGACAATGCTGGTGATGTTGATGATCCGCCCGAATTTCGCCTTCATCATCGGCCGGGCCGCCGCGCGCACCAGACGGAAAGTGGATTCCAGATTGACCCGGATCACCTGATCCCATTCCTCATCCTTCATCCGCATGGCCAGGTTGTCGCGCGTGATCCCGGCATTGTTCACGAGGATATCGAGCTGGCCCAGCGTATCGATCGCGGCCGGAATCAGCTTTTCCACTTCAGCCGGGTCAGACAGGTCGCAGGTTACTTCGACATGATCATGGCCGAATTCGGCGTTCAGTTCATCCCTGAAAGCGCGCAGCTTGGCCCCGTTTGAACCGGACAGCGCCAGCCGCGCGCCCTGCCGCGCCAGCCCGCGGGCGATTTCCGAACCGATCCCCCCGGCGGCCCCGGTAACGAGGGCAGTCATACCGGTAAGGTCGAACAGTTTATGTTCCATGCTCATAACTCCTTTGCCAGCGCCTCGATATCGGCCATCGTGACCACGCTGGCCACCGTGACATCCTCGACCGTACGCCCGATCATCGGGCCGAGCACCTTTCCGCCCAGCTCCACGCAATGTTCGACCCCCGCGGCCTTCATCGCGATCACGCTTTCGCGCCAGCGGACCCGCCCGCACACCTGTTCGACCAGCAAGCGCTGCTCTTCCGCCGGATCGCTCACCATGGTGGCGGTGACATTGGCATAGACCGGCAGACGCAGCGCCTGGACCGGGGTCTTGCCCAGCGCTTCGGCCATCGCATCGGCAGCCGGTTGCATCAGGGGGCAGTGGAACGGGGCGGACACCGGTAGCAGCGCGCCGCGCTTGATCCCGTGATCCTTGACCATGGCGACCGCCCGTTCGATTGCCTCGCGGTGCCCGGACAGCACAACCTGCGTCGGATCATTGTCATTGGCGACCGTGCAAATCTGGCCTTCCGCCGCCGCATCGGCAAGCGCCTGCGCCTTCTCGACATCCGCGCCCAGCAGCGCACACATCGCGCCAATTCCCACCGGCACTGCGGCCTGCATGGCCTGCCCGCGCAGTTTCAGCAGCCGCGCCGTATCGGCCAGCGAAAAGCCGCCAACCGCGCACAGTGCGGTATATTCGCCCAGGCTGTGACCGGCCACGCAATCGCCCTTTTCAGCGATCGACAGCCCGCCTTCCTGTTCCAGCACCCGCAGCGTGGCAATGGCATTGGCCATGATCGCGGGCTGCGCATTTTCAGTCAGCGTCAGCTGATCTTCCGGTCCTTCAAACATCAGGGCGGACAGCTTCTGCGACAACGCCTCGTCCACTTCCTCGAAAACTTCGCGGGCGATCGGGCTGGCGTCGGCCAGTTCCCTGCCCATGCCAACCTTCTGGCTGCCCTGCCCCGGAAAAACGAATGCGCGCATGATCTCACTCCTTTTGCCGCGGGCGGTTATTGCCCTGCAGCGTCTCCCGCAAGCCCGAATGGCACAATCCTGTTGGCAGCATCATGGCCGATATCCGCCGCGCCAAGAAAGGCGATGCCCCGCCGTGCGCACCAGTAACGGGCGATTTCCTCCGGCTGCGCGCCGAACGGCCGGTCATTTTCCGGGACATCGCTGACCCGACCCAGCCGCAGCCCCGCAATTCCTTGCAGATGCGCGGTGACATGAAAGAACAGCCGATCAATCGCATAGAGATGTTCGGAAACCTCCTCCACCATCACCACATGGCCGGAAAGATCGGGCATCAGCTCCGTCCCGCACAGCATGGCCAGCGTCATCAGGTTGAAGGCGACAGCTGGGCGGTCATCGAGCGAGGGTTCCAGCCCTGCATTGTCCCCGTCGAACCAGCGCAGCACACGGCGCACGGCATCCTTCCCCGCATCGCTCTGCACGCTGACCGGCATGGGCGCATGCACCGGCCGGCCAATCCCCGCGCGATAAAGCGCGCCGAGCAGATACCCCATGTCCGAAAAGCCGGCCCAGGTCTTGGTGCGCGCCGCCGGGCCCATGCCCATGATCGCGCGTTCGGCGATCCGGTTGGAACCATACCCCCCCTTGGCAAACCACACCGCATCGAAGGCAGGATCGTTCGCGCAGTCCAGCAGTGCGGCCAGCCGCAGTTCATCAGGCCCGGCGAAATGCCCGTCCACGGCAAAGCACTGGTCGTGAATGAACAGCCGGTGCTGCGGGAATTCCGCCGCCGCCAGCGTTTGCAGCGCCTGTGCATGGTCGCGGGTGATGGGCGTTGCTGGCGCGCAGATGGCGATACGGCTCATACTGCTTCCTAACCGCCTTGTGTTGTCCGGCACAACTGCATACCGAAGCGCCATGACTGACGCCCCTTCTGCCCTCACCGCTCATCCCTGGTTCTTTTGCGGCATCGGCGGATCGGGCATGTTGCCGCTGGCGATGATCCTGAAAGGACAGGGTGCGGCCATCGGCGGATCGGACCGCAGCCGCGACCAGGGCCGCACGCCGGAAAAATTCGCCTGGCTCGAAGCGCAGGGGATCGAACTGTTCCCGCAGGATGGCAGCGGCATTACCTCGGCTGACCAGACCCTCGTCGCCTCGGCCGCAGTGGAAGATACGGTGCCCGAAGTGATCCGCGCGAAGGAACTGGGCTGCCTGCGCACCAGCCGCGCCGAACTGCTGTCCGCCCTGTTCAACCGCTCCGCCTGCGGCATCGCGGTGGGCGGGACCAGCGGCAAGAGCACCGTGACCGGAATGCTCGGCTGGATCATGCATCAGGCCGGGCGCGACCCCACGATCATGAATGGCGCGGTGATGAAGAATTTCGTTGCGCCGGGCACGCCCTTTGCCAGCGCGCGGGTGGGCGCGGGCGATGTCTTCGTCAGCGAAGTGGACGAAAGCGACGGGTCGATTGCGCTTTATCGCCCGCGCGTGGCGGTGCTGCTCAACGTCAGCCTCGATCACAAGGGCATGGACGAATTGCGCGCGCTGTTCGGCGGCTTTCTGGCGGCCAGCGCGATCGCCGCAATCAATGCCGACGATGTCGAAGCGCTGGCCCTGCTGCCGCACGCGCCGCAGGTGCTGACATTCGGTATCGAACAGGACAAGGCGCAGATCGGCATTGTGCCCGGCAGCATCGCCGACGGGCCAGTGCGTCAGGCCGCGCTGGTGGTGGACCGGCACGACGGCAGCACGCATCCGCTGCGGCTGGAACTGCCCGGGCGGCACAATCTTTCCAACGCGCTGGCGGCCATCGCGGGCGCAGTGGCTGCCGGGGTTGGGGTGAGCGATGCCGTGGCCGCACTGGCCAGCTTTCGCGGCCTCGCCCGCCGCTTCGACATTATCGGCACCAGCCCGTCAGGCATCACGGTGATTGACGATTTCGGACATAATCCGGAAAAATGCGCGGCCACGCTGCGCACGCTGAAAAGCCAGCCGGGCCGGGTGATCGCCTTCTTCCAGCCGCACGGATACGGCCCGCTGCGCCAGATGGGTCACGAACTGGCCGCAACCTTCGCGCGCGAACTGGGTGCGGACGATGTGACGGTGCTGTGCGACCCGGTCTATTTCGGCGGCACGGTGGACCGCAGCGAAGGGAGCGAACGGATCATCCATCTGATCGAACAGGCGGGCGAAACCGCGCAATACATCCCCGCGCGCGAGGGCTGCGGCGAATACATCATCTCCATCGCCCGCCCCGGCGACCGGATCGTGATCATGGGCGCGCGCGACGATACGCTGACGACGTTTGCGAAAGGGATTTTGACCAAACTCGGCTGATTCCCCCCTCAAACCAGCTGTATCCCGCCCTCCCCGTCCGTCGTTACCGAAAGCGCGCGCCATTTCAGGATTTCTTCAACGGATGCGCGGGCCTTCTCCTCCGCCCAGGTCGTCGAATCCGTGCCGGCTGCAATCCGCACCGGAGGCTCGTCCATCTCCACCAGCCTGACCATCAGTTGCCCCAGCCGGTCCGGATCGCCCACCTGCTGGTGATTCATGCCCTGGCGGAATTCGCGCCCTTCGCGCGCGGCGTCAGCATAATCGGCCACATCCAACTCATCATAGACGGCAGAGCTTTCGTCGAAGAAGTCCGTGCGGAAATAGCCGGGTTCGATCAGGATCGCATGAATGCCCAGCGGCAGCAGTTCCTGCTGCAAACCCTCCATCCAGCCTTCCACCGCGAATTTGCTGGAGCAATAGACTGATCCGCCGCCGCTGGAACGCAGGCCCCCGATCGAACTGATCGAAAAGACATGGCCACTGCGCTGCTGGCGCATGTGCGGCAGGATTGCGCGCGTCACCGCCATCGGGCAGAACACATTCACTTCAAACTGATGGCGGATCTGCTGATCGGTCATGTTCTCGAAAAAGCCGAGCAGGCCATAGCCCGCATTGTTGACCAGCACGTCAATCCGCCCGAAGGCGGCCAGCGCCCCGGCCACCGCGCCTTCGATCTGGTCCTGCTTCGTCACATCCAGCGCAACCGGTTTCAGCGCACTGCCCGCCCCGGCAAAGGCGGCCTCCAGTTCGGCCAGCCTGCGCCCGCAGGCCACCACATTGTCCCCTGCCGCCAGCGCGGCACGCGCCATCGCCGCGCCCAGCCCGCGATTGGCGCCGGTGATGAACCATGTCCGGGGTGTATTGCCAGCCATCTCGAATCCCTTCCCAAATGTTTTTCGGATAATGGATGGCATCAGCGGGCGGTGCAAGCCAGCCGGGAAATGGGCCTGATCCCGGGAATTCGCCTTGCAATCCCGCGCGAAACCGGTATGTGCGCCGCTTCCCAGCCTGTGGCCGGGAACTGAAGAAAGCCGGAGGGGCCCCTGCATGGTGCGGGATCAGCCAGCGATCGGCATGGAAATGAAAGGAAAGCGCACATGGCTCTTTACGAGCACGTGTTTCTCGCGCGCCAGGATCTGAGCCAGGCTCAGGTCGATGCACTGGCCGCCGCCGCCACTGAAATCGTGGAACAGAATCAGGGCAAGGTCACCAAGACGGAGACCTGGGGCCTCAAGAGCCTGGCCTACAAGATCCAGCGCAACCGCAAGGCGCATTTCGTTCTGCTCAACATCGAAGGCCCGGCCGGCGTTGTTGCCGAACTGGAACGCCAGACCCGCATTAACGAAGACGTGATCCGCTACCTGACCATCCGCGTGGATGAACATGAAGGCCGCCCTTCGGCCATGATGCGCAAACAGGATCGTGAGCGCCGTCCGCGCCGCGACCGCGACTTAGCCAGGGAGGAAGCATAATGTCTCGACCGTTTTTCCGTCGCCGCAAGAGCTGCCCCTTTGCCGCCAAGAATGCGCCAAAGATCGATTACAAGGACGTGCGTCTGCTGCAGGGCTTCATGTCCGAACGTGGCAAGATCGTTCCCAGCCGGATCACCGCCGTTTCCGCCAAGAAGCAGCGTGAACTTTCGCAGGCGATCAAGCGCGCGCGCCATCTGGGCCTGCTGCCCTACCTCGTGAAGTAAGGAGCGGACTCATGGATATCATTCTGCTCGAACGTATCGAGAAACTGGGCACCATCGGCGATGTCGTGACCGTCAAGGACGGCTACGCCCGCAACTTCCTGCTGCCCCAGAAGAAGGCGCTGCGCGCCAACGACGCCAACCGGAAGGTCTTCGAAGCCAATCGTGACCGTCTGGAAAAGGAAAACGCGGATCGCCGCAGCGACGCCGAAAAGGCCGGTGAGAAGGTTGCCGGCACGGAAATCGTGCTGATCCGCGCCTCTTCCAACTCCGGCCAGCTCTATGGCTCTGTCAACGTCCGTGACATCGTCACCGGGCTTGAAGAAAAAGGCCATCAGATTGACAAGCGCCAGGTCATCATGGGCAGCCCGATCAAGACGCTGGGCGTGTTCGACGTGACCGTGGCCCTGCACCCCGAAGTGCGCGTCACCGTGAAAGCCAATGTCGCCCGTTCGGACGACGAGGCCGAACTGCAGAGCAAGGGCGTGGACGTCATGGCCCAGATGTTCGAAGAAGAACGCGCCGAAAGCGAAGGCTTCACCGAAGCCGTCGACCCCAATGCGGAACCGGGCGAAATCCCCGAGGAACTGCTTCAGGGTGCGGAGGAAGACAGCGAGGCCTGAGCCGTTCGGCCAGTTTCGCCATTCCGGCATTACGAAGACCCCCGGCCCCACCGCCGGGGGTTTTCTTTGGCGTGGCCTATCCGCTCAGGAAATCGGCCAGCGCTACGCCCAGCGCCGTTTCGGTGATGCTACTCATATGCGTTCCGGCAACGAAGCGCAGGCGCGCATCGGGCAGAAGATCGGCCAGCGCCTGCGGGTCGCCATTGTCGCGGTCCAGATCGCCGCACAGGACCAGCGTGGGAATGTCGATTCTGGCCAGCGCGGCGCAATCGATATCCTCCACCGCCTTCAGCAGTAGCCGCGCCGCCACGCGGTCCACCTTCATCGTCTTCATGAACTGCACCGCCATGAAGGCGGGATCGGTGCGGCTGACCGTTTCAAACCTGTCAATCGCATCAATGAAGAAGGCCGCACGCTGCGGCCAGCCCGACAGCCCTTCCAGCCCCATCCCGGCGAGGATCAGCCGCCGGGGCCGCAATCCGCCGATCACCGCGCTGGCGGCCGTGCGCGCGCCCAGCGAGAAGCCGCCAAGGTCGAAGCCGGTCAGGCCCAGCGCGTCCACGATCGCGGCAACGTCGCGCCGCAGCACCCCCGGGGGATATGCCGCCGGGTCATGCGGGGCGGCGCTGGCGCCATGGGCGCGCAGATCGGGCATAATCGCCTCGCAGCCATGATCCGCCAGAATGCGGGCGTGCCCAAAGCGGATCCAGTTCATCTGCGCGGAAGAAAACAGGCCATGCAGCAGCAGCACCGGCCGCCCCTGCCCCATGCGATGCACCGCCAGTTCCTGCCCGTCGAAAGAGCGCACCAAATGGGTCTGGACAGCATCGGCGTTCATGGATCGATCATCGCCGCTGGCACCGGATAAGTCCAGATCGGTCAATATACGCGCATTAAAGGGATTGCCATCATGCTCCGGCTAGCCTTAAGCGCTTGATGGCGCAGCAATCGAAACGGCTACAGGACGGAATTTGACAGGGATGGCCGAAGCGGACCCGCAAATGGCAGACCGGATGGACGCCGCTCCGGCTTACGCCAGCGGTGCGCGCGACAAGCGCAAGCGCCTCTTGCTGATCGTTTCCGTCCCGCTGCTTCTGATCGTGGCGGCGCTCGGTTACTGGCTGCTCAATCTTGGCAAGGTCAGCACTGACAATGCCTATGTGCGTCAGGACAATGTGGGCGTGGCAAGCGAAGTCGGCGGCCATATCGTCGAAGTACGGGTCAAGGAAAACCAGCTGGTAGCCAAAGGTGCGCTGCTGTTCACGATCGATCCCGAACCATTTGAGGTGAAGCTGCGGCAATCGGACGCAAGCCTTGCCGAAGCGCAAAGTTCGGTCACCGCCTTGCAGAACGATGAGGCACTGTCAGGCGCGGATGCCGCCGCTGCCCGGTCGGATATCGCCTTTGCCGAGGCGCAATTGCGCCGCCAGGAAGCGCTGTGGACGCGCGGCTTCACCACCAAGGCCGATCTGGACGCGGCGCGCCATGCCGTCGAACAGGCACGCGCTGACCTGCTGGCGGCGAAGGCGCGGGCCACTGAAGCCAGCGCGAAACTGGCCCGCGGCGCAGCCGTTCCTGGCGAAAATGCCCAGATCGCGGCCGCACGGGCGCAGCGCGAACAGGCGGAACTGGACCTGCGACGCACACAGGTGCGCGCGCCCATCGCAGGCCGCATCGCCCAGTCAGAACGGTTGCAGAAAGGCCAGATGGCGATCACTGGCCTGCCTATGGTCACCATCATCGATGAAGACAGCAGCTATATCGAAGCCAATCTCAAGGAAACCCAACTAACAGACATGCGGGTCGGCCAGCCGGCGGAAATTGAAATTGATGCCTATCCCGGGGTGACGCTGAAAGGGCATGTCCTGTCAATCGGGGCAGGCACCGGTTCCGAATTTTCGGTGCTGCCGGCACAAAACGCCACTGGCAACTGGGTGAAAGTGACGCAGCGCGTTCCGGTGCGCATCGCCATTGATGAAAAGAGTCCGCGACAGCTCATCGCCGGGCTGTCCGTGCAAGTCACCGTGTTCACGAACAGGGCGCCGGTCAAACAAGGAAACTGAGCGTTGGCATCGCCCCCTGACAGCGACAAGCCAACCGTTCAGGTCGGCAGTGTGCCGCTGGTTTACATCGGCATTCTGCTGGCAGCCACCTTACAGGTTCTGGATACGACCATCGCCAATGTGGCGGTGCCGCACATGCAAAGCTCGCTCAATGCCACGCGCGAAAGCGTGCTGTGGGTGCTGACCTCCTACATCGTCGCCTCGGCCATCGCCCTGCCCTCGGCCGGCTGGCTGTCCAGCCGGTTCGGGTCGCGCCGCCTGCTGATAACCTCCACCGTGCTGTTCATCCTGTCATCGATGCTGTGCGGTATGGCCGCCAATCTGGAACAGATGGTGTTGTTCCGTTTCATCCAGGGTTTTGCAGGTGCTTATCTGATGCCGCTCAGCCAGACCATCATGCTCGATGTTACGCGCCCCTCGCGCCACGGGCAGGCCATGGCGCTGTTCGGGGCCGGGGTGATCATGGGCCCGATCATGGGGCCGGTGTTCGGCGGCTGGCTGACGGAGAACATGAACTGGCGGTGGGTCTTCTACGTCAATCTTCCGTTCGGCGCGATCGCACTGCTCCTGATGATCACGCAGCTTCCGCCCTGGCCAACGCGCAAGCAGCGGTTTGATATTACCGGCTATGCTCTGGTCGCACTTTGCGTCGGCAGCCTGCAATTGCTGATGGACCGCGGCGAACATATCGACTGGTTCGACGCCGCCGAGGCATGGGTCTATGCACTGCTGTTCTGCTGCACTGCCTGGATTGGTGTGATTCACCTCGCCACCAGCCGTAATCCCATTTTCAATCGTGCATTGTGGCATGACATGAATTTCACCATTTCCCTGGCGATCATGGCGGTGACGGGTCTCACCGCCTATGCCACGCTGGCGCTGATGCCGCCGATGCTGCAGCAGCTGTTCGGCTATTCGGTGTTGACCACCGGCCTGGTCATCGCACCGCGCGGCATCGGGGTCATGCTGTGCGCACTGGTGGCGGGGCGGCTGGTGCGCAAGGGTTTTGACCTGCGGATCATGGTCGCGCTGGGCTTCACTACCATTGCAATCTCGATGTTCGACATGGCCAGCTGGTCACTGACCATCGAGCGACATCATATCGTCACAGCCGGGATCATTCAGGGCGTCGGGCTGGGTCTGCTGTTTATTCCGCTCAACACGCTGGCCTTCAGCACGCTACCCGCGCCGCTCAGGGCCGATGGCTCAAGCCTGGTAAATCTGTTCCGCTCAATCGGCGCGTCGGTCGGCATTTCGGTTTCATCCGTCCTGCTGGCCCGCTCGATCCAGACCAATCATGCCGAACTGGCCCCTTATATTTCGACTGAAACCATTGGCATAACCGACCCGGAACGGGCGGGCATGTACGGGAAGTTCGGCGAAAGTATTCTGGCCATGGCCGACGCGGAGATCAACCGCCAGGCGGCGATGATCGGTTATATCAACGATTTCTGGTTCATGGGCTGGCTGTGCCTGGCCGCGGTTCCACTGGTGCTGCTTATCCGCAGGCCAGATCAGAGGATGGCCCCGGACACTGCCGAGGCCATTCACTGAACAGCAGCCGTCAGCCCTTCTTGAGATGGCGGCGGCCAAGCAGTTCGGCGATCTGCACGGCGTTGAGCGCGGCGCCCTTGCGCAGATTGTCCGATACGCACCACAGGGCAAGACCTGATTCAACTGTCGGGTCTTCACGCACGCGGCTGATATAGGTGGCGCTGTCGCCCGCGCATTCCACGGGGGTGACGTACCCGCCGTCCTCGCGCTTGTCGACCAGCATGATGCCCGGTGCCTCGCGCAGGATGTCTTGCGCCTGGCTGGCTGAAATTTCCTTTTCGAATTCGATATTGATCGATTCCGAATGGCCCACGAACACCGGCACGCGCACGCAGGTGGCGTTGACCTTGATCTTCGGGTCCAGGATTTTCTTGGTTTCGGCCACCATCTTCCATTCTTCCTTGGTCGATCCATCGTCCAGGAAGACATCGATATGCGGGATCACGTTGAAGGCGATCTGCTTGGTGAATTTGCGCGGTTCGACCGAATCGCCGACGAAGATCGCCCGGCTCTGTTCGAACAGCTCGTCCATTCCCGCCTTGCCCGCGCCCGAAACCGACTGATAGGTCGACACGACCACGCGCCTGATCGTCGCCGCATCGTGCAGCGGCTTCAACGCCACCACCATCTGCGCGGTGGAACAGTTGGGATTGGCGATGATGTTGCGCTTGGTATAGCCATCAATCGCATCCGGGTTCACTTCGGGCACTATCAGCGGCACGTCCGGGTCCATGCGATAGAGCGAGCTGTTGTCAATCACCACGCAGCCCTGCGACGCCGCTTTGGGCGCATAGATCTTCGTTGGTTCCGAACCGGCGGCGAACAGTGCGATATCCCAGCCGGTAAAATCGAAATGTTCGATATTCTTCACCTTGAGCATCTTGCCCGTATCGCCGAATTCCACCTCGGTCCCGGTCGAACGGGAACTGGCGACCGCGGCGATCTCGTCGCAGGGGAATTCCCGCTCTGCCAGAATAGCCAGCATTTCCCGTCCGACATTCCCGGTCGCACCGACAACAGCTACGCGATAACCCATCGAAACACCCTTTCATTCAACGCATGTTGCGCTGCGAAAGGCGCGCGTTAGACGCCCTTTCGCAGCAGCACAAGTTCAGACGATACCCAGCAAATGGTGAACCAGTACGGCTGCCGCCGTAAGGCTGCCAGCCAGGCCAAATCCCGCCACCAGGCGCGAGCCGGCGCGGCGGATGATAGCCAGCGCGTTGACCAGCGCAAACACCAGCAAAAAGACGAAACTTCCCCCCTCGACCAAGCTTTCGATACCGCCCACCAGCACGAGCACGATGGCCAGCCCGGAAATCAGCAGCGTTCCGACCCACGGAACGTCGCGCGCGCGGCGGCGAGCGAACATTGCCGGCAGTTCGCCGTCGCGCGCAGCCTTTTCGGCCAGCCGTGCGGTGGCAAAAACTGTGGCATTGATGGCGGAAGAGGCGGAAAACACCGCCGCCAGCGAAACGAGATAAAAACCCGGTTCGCCCAGCGCCGCCCGCCCGGCCAGCGCCAGCGCCACTTCCTTTTCGTGGACGATGGCAGGCGCGCCCGCCAGCATCCCGGCGCCAAGGGAAACGACAATATAGGCGATGGCCGTGACCACAATTGCCAGTGGCATTGCCACCGTGATCGTGCGCGCGGGATGGCGCATCTCGTCATAATCATAGCTCAGCAGCTGAAACCCCTCGTAAGCCATGAACACCACGCCCGTGCCCAGCAAGGCGCCATGCCAGCTGGCCGAATGGCCGGTATCCAGCAACAGCCGATCGGGTGCCCAGTGCCAAAGGCCGATCAGCGCCAGCCCGAACAGGATCGCCAGCTTGCCCCATACCGCGACCTGTTCCAGCACCGAACTTTCCGAAGCCCCCAGAAGGTTGACCCCGGCAAGAAGCATGATCGCGGCAATCCCGCACAGACTGGCCGTGGCGCCGTCGTGGCCCAGCGCATGCGCCGCATAAGCGCCAAAAGTCACCGCATAGACTGCAACCGTCAACGTATAGCCAAGAATCAGCAACCAGGCGACCGCGCGCGCCGTGCGGTTCCAGTTCAGCGCCCGCAAATAGGCATAGCTTCCTCCTGGCTCGCCAATCTGGCGGGTCAGCGCGGAATAGGACTGGCCTGACGCCAGCGCGATGAAACCGCCCACAAGGAAGCTGAGCCAGGCCCATTGCCCGGCCACCGAAATTACCACGCCAAGCGTAGAAAATATCCCGCCCCCGATCATGCCGCCAACCGCCATGGCCCAGGCCCCGCCAATGCCCAGCGCGGGCGTGTTGTGCGGTGATACCGGATTGTCATCCATGGGAGAATTGCACTCTTTCAGGTTGCGAATGGCAAGGCTTGCCAGCCTCAAAGCAAAAAGGCGCCCCGGCTGGTATGCCAGGACGCCCCTTTCGCTTGTTCGCTTGGGGTGGCGCTGGGGGCTTAGCCCTCCTGGCTCACATTGTCGCGGCGCTCCGCAATACGCGCCCGTTTACCCGTGCGGCCGCGCAGGTAATAGAGCTTCGCCCGGCGCACGACACCGCGGCGCACCACGGTAATGCTGTCGATGTTGGGCGAATAGAGCGGGAACACGCGTTCCACGCCTTCGCCAAAGCTCATCTTGCGCACGGTGAAATTGGAACCCATGCCGCGGTTCGAACGGGCGATGCACACGCCTTCATAATTCTGCACACGTTCACGCGTGCCTTCGATAACCTTGACGCCGACACGCAAGGTGTCGCCCGCGCGGAAATTCGGAATGTCCTTGGCGGCCTTGGCGATTTCCTCGGCCTCGATCTGCTGAATCAGGTTCATTGACCCTGTTCCTCATTGTCATGCCGCGCGCCAGAGGCAGGCTGGCCCCGAACGCCCCTGTGGCGTTCCCAAAGGTCCGGCCTGCGTAACCGTGTATCATCTTCCGCCCGTTGTTTCCGCCAGGCGGCGATTTTCGCGTGATCCCCCGATCGCAGCACTTCAGGGATCGTGCGCCCTTCCCATTCGACAGGTCGGGTGAAATGCGGATATTCGAGCAGACCTTCCTCGAAGCTCTCCTCGCACCCGCTTGAAGCCGCGCCCATTACGCCGGGAAGCAGGCGAATGCAAGCGTCAAGCAGCATGATCGCTGCCGGTTCCCCGCCCGACAGGACCATGTCGCTGACGGAGACTTCCTCAATGGCGCGCCCGGCGAAAATCCGCTCGTCAAATCCTTCGAACCGCCCGCACAGCACGATGACGCCCGGCCCAGCCGCCAGCTCGCGAATCCGGGCCTGTGTGATCGGGCGCCCGCGCGGCGTCATGGCTAGGACGGGTACCCCGGGATGAAGCGCACTGGCGTGATCCACCGCCGCCGCCAGCACATCCGCCTTGAGCACCATCCCCGCCCCGCCGCCTGCGGGCGTATCGTCCACGGTGCGGTGCTTGTCCGTGGCGAAATCGCGTATCTGAATGGCCTCGCAGCCCCACTTGCGCTCTTCAAGCGCGCGCCCGGCCAACGACACGCCAAGCGGGCCAGGAAACATCTCGGGATAGAGGGTGATGATGGTGGCGTGGAAGGTCATGCTTCGACAAAGGCCGCATCGACAACAACCCGCTCCTCATTCCATTCGGGAACGGCACCTGTGGTCATCGGAACCATGAAGCGTTTGCCGCTTTCCCGCTCGATTTCCAGCACGTCGCCCGCGCCGAAATTCTCGACCGCGACGACGGTGCCGAGCGGTTCGCCGGTGGTGGAAATCGCGGGGAGGCCGATCAGGTCCGCATGGTAATATTCGCCCTCGCCCAGCGGCGGCAGGGCAGAGCGCGGCACGGTCAGCGCGGTGCCGCGCAGGGCTTCGGCGGCATTGCGGTCCGCCACTTCGGCAAAGCGGGCAATCGCCCCGCCCTTGCCGTCATCCTTCAGCTTTTCCAGCGTCAGGCTGGAATCGTTGAAGGCGCGGTAGCGTCTGAGCGCCGCCACGCCTTCACCGAACAGTTTGAGACGAACCTCGCCCGTCACCCCGTGCGCGCCCGTGATGGCGGCGAGTGTGACGGGCCGGTCCTGCGCCAAAGGTCAGCCTTCGCTCTGCTCTTCAGCCGGGGCTTCTTCAGCGGGAGCTTCCTCGGCGGCGGGGCCGCCTTCGGCGATTTCCTCGGCGATCGCAGCAGCCTCAGAGGCGTCTGCCTCTGAAGGTACTTCTTCCGCAACCGCATCAGCCACCGCTTCGGCGGTTTCATCACTCTTCACCGAACCGGTCGCGTCATTTTCAGCTTCGACCGCAGCCTTGGCGGCTTCTTCAGCCTCGGCCAGCTTGGCAGCCTTTTCTTCAGCGCGTTCCCTGGCGGCTTCGCCCGGTTCGCCCTTCTTCGGGTTGTTGCGCGGGGCGCGTTCCACGACACCCGCCGCATCGAGGAAGCGCAGCACACGATCGCTCGGCTTCGCGCCAACGCCCAGCCAGTAGCGGGCGCGGTCTTCATTCAGGCTGACGCGGGCCGGATCGTCCTTGGCCAGCATCGGATTGTAAGTGCCGATCTGTTCCAGATACTTGCCGTCACGCGGGCTGCGCACGTCGGACACGACGATGCGATAGTAGGGACGCTTTTTCGCGCCACCGCGCGAGAGCCGGATTGCAACTGCCATTGAAAATTACCTTTCCTGTGTAAATGCCTGAAATTACTTTTTGTTCAACAAATTCTGAAGGTCCGGGGGCAGTTGTCCGCTGCCCAGGCCCGGCGGGCCGGCACCGCCGCCCATGCCGCCACTCATGCCGCCACCAAGCCCCGGCATGGCAGCGCCCAGCCCACCCTTGCCGAACAGGGCGCCCAGGCCCTTGAGCCCGCCCATCTTCTTGATCTGCTTCATCGCCTTGCCCATTTCCTGGTGCATCTTGATGAGCTTGTTCACATCCTGCACCTGCGTGCCGGAACCATTGGCGATGCGGATTTTCCGTTTCGCGTTGAGCAGCGCGGGATTGACGCGCTCCTTCGGGGTCATCGACGAGATGATCGCATCCATGCGCACCAGCACCCGGTCATCCATGCCGCTGGCCGCCATCGCCTGCTTGGCCTTCTTCATGCCCGGCATCATCCCGGCCAGCATGCCAAGCCCGCCCATATTCTGCATCTGGCGAAGCTGGGTGCGAAGGTCGTTCATGTCGAACAGCCCCTTCATCATCCGCTCGGCCATGCGTTCGGCATCTTCCTGTTCGACCGCCGCCGCCGCTTTTTCGACCAGCGAGACGACGTCACCCATGCCCAGGATGCGCCCGGCCACGCGCACGGGCTGGAATGCCTCGATCGCGTCGATCTTTTCGCCGGTCCCGGCGAATTTGATGGGTTTGCCGGTGACCGCGCGCATCGACAACGCCGCACCGCCGCGCGCATCGCCATCCATCCGGGTAATCACGACGCCGGTCAGATCGACCTGCCCGGCAAAGCTCTGCGCCACGTTGACCGCATCCTGACCGGTCAGCGAATCGACCACCAGCAGCGTTTCGCGCGGGCTGGTTGCGGCGGCGACCGCCCGCATTTCCGCCATCAGCGCATCGTCAACATGCAGCCGGCCCGCGATATCCAGCATGACCACGTCAATGGCCTGCAGCTTAGCCGCCTGCAGCGCGCGATTGGCGATATCGACCGGCGCCTGCCCGGCGATGATCGGCAGGGTCGCAACCCCCGTCTGTTCGCCCAGCACGGCCAGCTGTTCCTGCGCAGCGGGGCGATTGACGTCAAGCGACGCCATCAGCACCTTCTTGCCCTGCTTTTCCTTGAGGAATTTCGCGATCTTGGCGGTGCTGGTGGTCTTGCCCGAACCTTGCAGGCCGACCATCATGATGACGACGGGCGGCGCGGCAGCAAGGTCCAGATCGGCGGGCATTTCCCCGCCCAGCATCTCCACCAGTTCGTCATGAACGATCTTGACGACCTGCTGGCCCGGCGTGACCGAACGCAGCACCTCGTGCCCCACGGCCTTTTCCGTAACGGCATCGATGAAACGGCGGACCACCGGCAGCGCGACATCGGCTTCGAGCAGCGCGATGCGCACTTCGCGCATTGCGGCGCGGACGTCGTCTTCCTTCAGCGCGCCACGGCCGCGCAGCTTGTCGAATACGCCGCCGAGACGATCAGAGAGGCTGTCGAACATGCGCTCCGTCACTCCTTCACCCGCAGTGCTGCGGCCTAAACGCTAAAAACGCCGGCGGACGAAAACTCGTCAGCCAGCGTGGGTTTGAAACCACTGTCTTCGGTTGAATGGTGGAGCCTAGCGGGATCGAACCGCTGACCTCTACAATGCCATTGTAGCGCTCTCCCAGCTGAGCTAAGGCCCCGCGCCATTCAAATCTGCTGTTCCCGAAGGAACCTCCCACCCCGTTACCGGCTTGGGACGCCGCCCTCTAGTGGCGAGTCCCACGCTTGGCAAGAGCTTAGTTTTCGTCGTCGTCAGACGTCTTGGCAACGCCCAGATCGTCATCCCCGCCCAGATCGACATCATTGTCCGGCGAATCGGCGTCATCGTCGATATCTTCCAGATCGTCGTCAGCCAGATCCGAATCCGGTTCCGCGGCCGTCTTGGCCTTCTCTTCCTCGAACGGCATCGGCTGCTTGGATTTCAGCACCGGTTCGGGATACCACTGATTGCCGCATTCGACGCAGGCAACCGGTTCTTCCTTGCCCAGATCGTAGAAGCGGATGCCGCATTTCGGACAGCTGCGCTTTGTGCCCCATTCAGGCTTTACCATGGATAATCCTCAAATGACCGGCCAGCGATGGCGCGGCGGAAAGCTTCAGAAAATGCAATGATCGCATTGCCCCGCAAAGGAGCGCGGCGCGCGCCTTGCCATAGCGCGCAGGCGCTGTCAAAAGCCGCGCGCAATCCGGCCCCCTGGCCCGGCCTCCAGGCCCGGCCCCCAAGCAAGGTGCACCGCTTTGACTGCTGCCGATCCACACACGATGCGCCCGCGCCGATTCGAGGCTGCCCGGCCGCTGCGCGGGACCATTCGTGTCCCGGGCGACAAGTCGATCAGCCACCGCGCGCTGATGCTCTCTGCCCTGGCCGTGGGGGAAAGCCGCATTTCGGGCTTGCTCGAAGGGGAAGACGTGCTGGCCACCGCCGCCGCCCTGCACGCCATGGGCGTGCAGATCGAACGGCACGGCGCGGAATGGCGCGTGCATGGCGTCGGCGTGGGCGGCCTGCTGCAGCCTGCAAACGCGCTCGACATGGGTAACAGCGGCACTTCCACCCGCCTGCTGATGGGGCTGGTCGCCAGCCACCCGGTCACCGCGACCTTCACCGGCGATGCCAGCCTGTCGAAGCGCCCGATGGGCCGGGTGATCGAACCGCTCGGCCGGATGGGCGCGGACATCACCGCCAGCCCCGGCGGCACGCTGCCGTTGATGCTGCGCGGATTGTGCCCCGCTGTGCCGATCAGCTACCGCTTGCCGGTGGCGAGCGCGCAGGTGAAAAGCGCGATCCTGCTGGCCGGGCTGAACACGCCGGGAATCACCACCGTAATCGAACCGGTGCCGACCCGCGATCATTCCGAACGCATGCTGGCCGGATTCGGCGCGCGGCTAGAACTGGGCGACGAAGATGGCGCGCGAATCATCCGCATTCACGGCCAGGCGGAATTCTCGCCCCAGCAGATCGCGGTGCCGGGCGATCCATCTTCCGCCGCCTTCTTTGCGGTTGCCGCGCTGATCGTGCCGGGCAGCGAAGTGGTGATCGAGAATGTCGGCCTCAACCCCACCCGCGCCGCGCTGTTCACTGTGCTGCGCCAGATGGGCGGCCGGGTCGAGGAATTGAACCCGCGCGAAGTGGGCGGGGAACCGGTGGCCGACCTGCTGGTCCGCCATTCCGCGCTGGCCGGGGTGGAGGTCGATCCCGCCCTCGCCCCCAGCATGATCGATGAATTCCCGGTGCTGTTCGTGGCCGCAGCCATGGCGCAGGGCCGCACGACCACCAGCGGGCTGGAAGAATTACGGGTCAAGGAATCCGACCGGCTGGCAGTGATGGCCGCCGCGCTGGGCGCTGCGGGTGCGCAGGTGGCCGAACGGGAAGACGGGCTGGTGATCGACGGAACCGGGGGCGATCCGCTGCCCGGCACCACCGGTGGGCCGATCGCCACGCAGCTCGATCACCGCATCGCGATGAGCATGGCGGTGGCCGGCCTTGTTTCGCACGCCGGGGTGGAGGTGGACGACACCCGCCCGATCGCCACCAGCTTTCCTAATTTCGAAGCGCTGCTGGACGGGCTGGCGGGATGAGCGACTGGCTGGCCAACGCCATCGGCCTTGCCGGAAGCGCGCTGTTCATCGCCGCTTTCGCTTATACCAATATCACCGGGCGTCTGAACAAGCTGTGGTTCAACCTCGTCAATCTGGCGGGCGCGATCCTGCTGCTCATCTCGTTGAGCGTGAATTTCAACCTCGCTGCATTCGTCCTCGAACTGGCCTGGGGATCGATTGCGGCTTACGGGCTCTTGCGCGCATTGCGTGAATGGATGACGGGGACGCTACCATGATCATCGCCGTCGATGGCCCCACCGCATCGGGCAAGGGCACCATTGCCAAGGCGCTGGCGGCGCATTTCGGCGTGCCGCATCTCGACACCGGCCTGCTCTATCGCGCGGTCGGCTATCACTGCGCACGGACCGGAGGCGATGTGAACGACCCCGCCGCTGCAACGGCGGCCTGCGCCTTTCCCGAAAGCCTGCTGGCCGAACCGGAACTGCGCAGCGAGGCGACCGGCGGCCTCGCCAGCCGCGTCTCCGTTCACCCGGGGGTGCGCGCCGCCCTGCTGGAACGACAGCGAGCCTTTGCCCGCCAGCCCGGCGGCGCGGTGCTGGACGGGCGCGACATCGGCACGGTGATCGCGCCGGAAGCGGAGGTGAAGCTGTTCATCACCGCCAGCGTCGCGGCGCGGGCCATGCGCCGCTGGAACGAAATGCGCGAACGCGGCGAAGATCATACGCTGGCCGAGATCGAGGCGGATCTGCACCGGCGCGACCAACGCGACCGGACCCGGGCCGAAGCGCCGCTGGTGGCGGCGCCGGACGCGATTCTGCTCGACACGTCCGCACTGGGTCGTGAGGCAGCGATTGCCCGCGCCATCGCCCTTGCCGAACAGGCCATGCGGGCGCGCTGACTCATCCCGAATGGCCGGGTCAGGACAGCGGAAATGCTTGCATTCCGCAGCGCTTTAGCCTAATCGCGCGCCCGTTTGACGGGTCATGGCCCGGTCGGCGGCTCATCCAGGACAAGGCTGGCCAGCAGGCGGCGCATTGCCGCAAGCCCCCACCCCCGTTCCGGCGGCCATCGCCCGATCATGCCCCCGAGAATGCCTGTGGCGGCATTCGGCCCCATTGGCAGTTCGGCCAGAAAGACCAGCGGAACCAACCGCTTGGCCGGAAAATAGTTAGTCAGGATACCTCGATTTATGGCCACTTCGGCAAATCCCACCCGCGATGATTTCGCGAAACTCCTCGAAGAACAGCTCGGCGGCGCTGACGATCTCGGCTTTGAAGGCCGCGTCGTAAAGGGCACCGTTACCGCCATCGAAAATGACAAGGCCGTGATTGACGTCGGCCTGAAGAGCGAAGGCCGCGTCTCGCTGCGCGAATTCTCTCACGGCGATCAGGATGGCAACATCAAGGTTGGCGACGAGGTTGAAGTCTTCGTTGACCGCGTCGAAAACGCCGATGGCGAAGCCATGCTCAGCCGCGACCGCGCCCGCCGCGAAGCCGCCTGGGACAAGCTGGAAAACGAGTTCGGCGAAGGCAAGCGCGTGGAAGGCCGGATCTTCGGCCGCGTCAAGGGCGGCTTCACCGTCGATCTCGACGGCGCCGTGGCCTTCCTGCCCGGCAGCCAGGTCGATATCCGCCCGGTGCGCGATGTCGGCCCGCTGATGGACATTCCGCAGCCGTTCCAGATCCTCAAGATGGATCGCCGCCGTGGCAATATCGTCGTTTCTCGCCGCGCGGTGCTGGAAGAAACCCGCGCCGAACAGCGCAGCGAACTGATCGACAAGCTGGCTGAAGGCCAGGTGATCGATGGCGTGGTCAAGAACATCACCGATTACGGCGCCTTTGTGGACCTCGGCGGTATTGACGGCCTGCTGCATGTCACCGACATGAGCTACAAGCGCGTCAATCACCCCAGCGAATTCATCAATATCGGCGATACGGTGACCGTGCAGATCGTGCGCATCAATCAGGATACGCAGCGCATCAGCCTGGGCATGAAGCAGCTGGAAAGCGATCCGTGGGATGGCGTTGCCGCCAAGTACCCGGTCGGCGCGAAGCTGTCAGGCACCGTCACCAACATTACCGAATATGGCGCTTTCGTGGAACTGGAAGCGGGCATCGAAGGCCTGGTCCATGTTTCGGAAATGAGCTGGACCAAGAAGAACGTCCACCCCGGCAAGATCGTTTCGACCAGCCAGGAAGTCGATGTCATCGTTCTGGAAGTCGATTCCGACAAGCGCCGGATCAGCCTGGGCCTCAAGCAGGCCCAGCAGAACCCCTGGGAAGCGTTCGCGGAAAAGCACCCGGTGGGCAGCGAAGTGGAAGGCGAAGTCAAGAACGCCACCGAATTCGGCCTGTTCATCGGCCTGGATGGCGATGTGGACGGCATGGTCCACATGTCGGACATCGCCTGGGGCATTTCGGGCGAAGACGCGCTGGCCCTGCATCGCAAGGGCGAACAAGTCAAAGCCATCGTGCTTGACGTCGATGTCGAAAAGGAGCGCATCTCGCTCGGCATGAAGCAGCTGGAAAAGGGCGCACCTGCGGCCGGTGCAAGCAGCGCCAGCAGCGGCAAGCGTGGCCAGGTAGTCACCGTGACCGTGCTCGAAGTGCGCGATGGCGGGCTGGAAGTGCAGGCGGGCGAAGACGGGGCCACCGGCTTCATCAAGCGGTCGGACCTCGGCCGTGACCGCGACGAACAGCGTCCTGACCGGTTCCAGGTCGGCCAGAAGATCGACGCCATGATTACCGGCTTCGACCGTTCCAAGAAGCCCAACTTCTCGATCAAGGCCCGCCAGCTGGCAGAAGAAAAGGAAGCGGTGGAACAGTACGGTTCGTCCGATGCCGGTGCCTCGCTCGGCGACATTCTCGGCGCGGCCCTCAAGGCCAAGGACTGATCCCAACCGATATCCCGGCCCTTTCCTAACGGCGGGGCCCTGCGCTACACAAAGCCCGTCCGGAGCAATCCGGGCGGGCTTTTGCTTGCAAGGCTTTCAAAATCTGGGAGATTGTTCAATGGGCCGCATGCCGCACGATGTGATGATGAGCGAATTGAACCTGTTCTGGCAGGAGATATTCACATGGGGCAGCTGGACGATCGTGCTGATCATGACCCTGATCGCCATCCGCATGGGGATACGGCAGAAAACCCCGTTCTACATCCTCGCCTGCCTAGCCGCGGGCCTGGGTGCCTTTGCCGAACCGCTCTACGATGTGGCGTTTGATCTGTGGTTCTATGACGTCCATGACGGCAAACCCGGGGCGATGTATTCCCACTTCACCGCATTCGGCGTGGTCCAGCCCAACTGGTCACACAGCGGCTATATCATCCTTTACGCCACCGCCTGCCTGTACGCCGGCAGGGCGATCTATGAAGGCCGGATGACCCCGCGCCTGCTTGGCCTGATCTGGCTGGCGGAAATTGCAGCCTCCTGCGTGTTCGAAGTGATCGGCACCGGGGTGGGTGTGTATACCTATTACGGCCCCTATGTGCTGCGGATCTGGAATTACCCGCTCGTCATCGGGGTGCTAGAAGGCACGCAGGTCATCCTGTTCACCATACTGGCCGTGCAATACTGGCGCCGCGTGACGAGCGCGTTTGCCTTGTGCGGCCTGCTGCTGATCTTTCCGATCACCATGATGGGGGCGAATATGGGGCTTGGAGCGCCGGTGATCATCGCGATGCACCTTTCCCCGGCTGAATTCAGCTGGGCAATCGTGTGGATCACAAGCGGGTTGACCATCGCCATGTGTGCGCTGGTCGTTGCGGGAGCACGCCGGTTTCTGCCCGGCCCCCTACCCGCACCGCCGCAGGCCTGAACCGGACAATGCGTTTTGGTAACAACGTGTATAAGCCCCATACCGCGCCGGAAAAGCGCGTTATCACGGCGCCACCGCAATAACACACCCCCCCCGCGATCAGCGGTGGGCGCTGTGTCAGCGGCATGAAAAAGATCAGATGCCCGCGATCGCCTCGTCGACTAGCTTGCCGTCCGCGGCGGCATCATGCTTTTCAGCGATCAGAGCGCTGGCCGCAGCGGTTGCGGCGCTGGCCGCGCGCTGGCGCAATTCGTCCACCGCCGCGCGTTCCTCCGCGCCGATCTTGTCTTCAGCCATCTTCTTGCGCCGTTCGATCATCACCTTGGAGTCGGCTTCCGCCTTGGCGACGATAGCGTCCGCTTCCTGCCGGGCGTGGTCGATCATCGACGCCGCGTCTTTCTCGGCATTGGCGATCTTGTCAGCATATTCCTTGCGCAGCGCCTCAGCTTCGGCGCGCAGCGCCTTGGCTTCATCGAGCTGCTGCCTGATCGCGGCGATCTTGCCGTCGAGACCACCCGCAATCGCGCCCGGAACCTTCTTCCACAGAAGGATCACGATGAAGACCAGCATCGAAATGCCGACCCATGCGCTCGGCCCCAGACCCAGTGCTTCGGGTCCGGCATGATGCCCGGCGTCGACCCCGTGCTCGACGCTCGCATGAGTTTCTGCGCCATGTTCCGCAACGGCGGCTTCGCCAACCGGAGCCATGTGTGCGCTGTGATCGACCGCTTCGGCAGCGGCGTCTGAGGGATTAGCCATGGCTCAAAGCTTTCTTGACGGCTGCTGCTGCGGCGGTTTTTGCGACCGTCACCCCGGCAAGACGCTGCACGATATCCTGCGCCGCTTCGCTTGCGGCATTTTCAATCTCGTTCAGTGCTTCGCCCCGGGCTGCGGAAATCCGCTCCGCCGCTTCGGCCAGCTTCTTGTCCAGCCGCTTCTGTGCTACGGCCAGCTTCTTTTCATTCGCGGCGGCGGCTTCGGCCTTGGCCTGTGCAATGATCGCCTGGGCCTGCGCGCGGTTTTCGTTCTCGCGCAGCCGCCAGGCTTCTTCTTCCGCATCCGCCTGCTGGCGTGCAGCGCCCGCAGCAGCAAGATCGTCCGCAATCTGCCTGTCGCGCAGGGCGACCGTGTCCATCACGCGGGGGACCATGCCCCGGCCAATGACAAAGAAGACAAACCCGAAGAAAACCAGCAACCAGAAGACCTGGCTGGAATAGGTTTCGGCAAGTTGGGCTATCTGAGGCATCGGGCGTATCCGGAAAAATGCGGAAGAACGGTAGAGCGGGCCGGCCGGGCAAGCCCGACCGATCCAGTCACATCACTTTTCGTCAGGCAACGAAGATCAGGATCATCGCCACGACGAAGGAGAGCAGGCCGAGAAGTTCGGCGGCAGCAAAGCCGATGAACAGACGGCCCTGCTGGCCGTCGGCAGCACCGGGGTTGCGCAGCGCGCTTTCGAGGAACGAGCCGAACACGTTACCCACACCGATGGCGGCCAGACCGGCACCAATGGCAGCAAGACCGGCACCGATCAGCTTGGCAGCTTGAGGATCCATTAGATTAACTCCTTTTCCTTGAATTCCGTAAGGTTCGACAATTCGCTTAGTGAAGATTCTCGGCGTCGTTGATGTACAGCGAGGTCAACAGCGCAAAGACATAGGCCTGGATACCGGCAACCAGAATTTCGAGCGCACAGATACCGATCATCAACAGGAAGCTGGGCAGGCTGACGATCAGACCAAAAGTGGCGCCTGCGTTCAGCCCGTCAATCACGAAGCTGGAGAGCACTTCCAGCAGGACGTGACCGGCCATCATCGCCACGAACAGACGCAGGCCAAGGCTGAAGGGGCGGATCATGAAGCTGACCAGTTCGATCATGAAGATCAGCGGAATCATTACCAGCGGCGTGCCGTGCGGCACGAACAGCGAGAAGAAATGCAGCTTGTGCTTCCAGAAGCCGACCACCAGCACGATTGCAAAGGACAGGATCGCCAGCACGCCGGTGACGGTGAAATGGCTGGTGAAAGTAAAGGGATGCACCCCGGCCAGCGCCAGCGGCAGCGGGATCAGGCCCAGCAGATTGGCGAAGAGGATGAACATGAACAGTGAGAAGATGTAAGGCACATATTTGCGCCCGGCCTTGCCCACATTGGCTTCCAGCAGATCGTCAATGAAGCCGGTGAAGCTCTCCAACGCCATCTGCCAGCGGCCGGGCACGAGCTCGCGCTTCATGCCGCCGGCCACGAAAATCCACAGCGCGACGGTGGCGATCGCCATCCACAACGCACTGTTGGTGAAAGCAATGTTGTAGCCTGCGATTTCCCAGTGTGCCGAACCGAACAGCGGTTCGATCGCGAACTGGTGCATCGGGTCGACTTTGCCCTGTTCGGCTGCCACGCTCTTTACCGTCCCTCTATCATGCCAACAGCACCCCTCTGCCACCCCGCGTCGGGAGGATCAGTCAGGGCGCGTGTTCGCCATCCGGATAATATTCCTGAAGGAAACGCCTATTCCAAGGAAAAGCATTACCAACAGACCCCATGGTGTGGTCCCGGCAAAGTGATCGATCACCCAGCCAATTACCGCACCACCAAGAATCCCACCGAGCAGATCGGCAAGGACCCGGTTGCCGCTGCGATAATTCGCATCGACCCCCTGGACCTGCAGCCGGTTGCGTTCCTCTTCACGCTCGCGCGCGGCCTGAAGCCGCTTTTCGAGCGCGTCGATCCGCGCATCTTCGGCAATGGGTTCCCGTGCGGACGGTTCTTCATTCATGCCATGCCTCCTACTGGAAATGCGCAGCACACGCAAAGACTGCCCGCCAAGGGCGCCGCCCCCTTAGGCGCGGGTCATAGGCGAGTCAACCGGGGGATGGCATTGACAGGGAGGCTATGCGCCGCCGCCTTCAGGGGCAGCGCGGATCGCGGATCGGCGGCGCACTGGTGCGGGTCTGCCAGCTGCCGTCAGGCGCCTGGTATTTTTCACCCGGCGCGGTGCGCGCAATGGCCAGGCAGCCCGAGGTAAAGGCATATTCTTCCAGCGTTGCACTGGCGGCCTGGGCCTTCTCCGCATAAACCGCGCGGCGTTTGATGTTGAGATCCTTCACCATCCGATCAATATCGGGCGAGGCGCTGCCAACCGTCCCCAGATAGCCGTCCATCTTTTCCCCGATCTGGCCTGACTTGCGGGCGGCATCATAAGCGGGGTCACGCTGTGCGTAAGCGATGCCAGCCACACCCCCGATGGCGAGAGCCACAGCCGCAGCGCTCAGAGCAATCCGGCGCAGCTTGGTGCGAATAACCGGCATGTTCATCAGAAAATCTCCGCATTCTCGTCAATCGTGTTCCCGGCATCGGCGGCCAGGCGGTAAATCACTTCCTGCTTGATGTTGATGTTGAGCTCGATGACGATCGGCTTGTCAGGTGCGCTCACCGAAACGCATCCGCCAAGCGCCAGCGCGCTCCACACAACAGCCGCCAGGCCAAGACATGCCCGCATCGCGGCCCCCTCCGTTCCGGTTCTGCATCTGCGCATGGTGGCGCTTGTCGCAGCAAGGAACGGAGCGGTCAATTCGGGAAGGATCATGGCATGGTCTCTCTTGCCGGGGCCTGAACGGGCGATTCACCTGAAGGATTGCTGTTGCCGGCCGTGCGCGCGGAATGCTCTGCGGCCTCGCGACGCAAAGCCTCGCCCGTGCTGTCAATCAGGCCGATCTCGCGCGGGTCGCGGATGAAGGCGGGGTCGTACATCGCTTTGACCGAGGTAATCAGCTTGTAGAAGGGAGCGCGGACGTTGACATTGAAGCGCACGGGCAGCTTCGCCACCTGCCGCGTCAGGAAGTTCTGCCTGGTACCCGCGCCCTGCTTGACCCCTTCAAAACGCACGCGCGTGACCAGTTCGCCGGTCAGTTCGCCATCCATGCCGATCCGCATTTCCGAATAGTTGAGCGATTTGAGCGCATCGAACGCATAATTCGCCATGGGCGACAGGTCCTTGTAACTCAGCGCCCCGACATAGGCGACATTTCCGCCCGGCGGGCGCGAGACGAGCAATCCGCCCTGCAGATGGCCGCCATCCTTGTCGAACACCAGCGGCAGCGTCCCGTCGAAAGTCCCCGTCGCCGCAAGGTTGGACAGTTCCATGCGCTCGACAAAGCTGGCCGCATCCAGCCCCGAAATCTCCAGCGTGAAGCGCCTCTCTTCCGAAGCGCTGAGTGGAATGGTCACCGGCTGCATGCGCAACTGGCCACCCATGAACGGCCAGCTCGCCCCCTCCACCGCCATGCGGTTGCCCGGCACCAGGGCGAACAACAGCACACCGTCATTCACTTCGATGCCCGGATTGATCGACCGGACGGTCAGCCGCTGGCCAGGAGCGGTGACAAGACCCAGAAGGTCTGTGAACCGGATCGTTCCGGCGACCCCTTCGACCGGCCCGAACGCAGCCGCAAAATCGAGATCGTCGGTTGAAAATTGTCCGCTGCTGGTCACCCCTGACTCATTCCAGTCGATCCGCCCCCGGCCCGTCACTGTCCCCCTGGCATTGGCGACCACGCCAAGCGCCAGGCCGGTCAGCATGTCAGGCTGCAGCGCATTATCGAAGACGAGCCGGTCGACAGCGAGATCGGCATGGCCCGCGCCGCTGCCAAGATCATGCGCAATCGTTACGCCGGTTACCACGCGCCCGCTGACGGGTTCGCGCAGCAGCGTGTCAGCCGTAATCATATTATCCGCCAGCGTGAGCCGCGCATCGCTCGCCACCATCGGTTCGAACCGGTCAAGCGCCTCGCGATCTTCCACCCGCATGGTTACGCCCGACAATTCCAGCCTGCCGCCAGCGAAGCGCCATGCCCCTGCCGCATCAAGCAGGTCGAGCGGGACCGACGCCAGGCTGATATCGGCATCAGCAAAACGCCCTGCCACCTCCGCGCCCAGTTGCGCATGCACATCGTCAAGGCTGAAGCGCGTCCCCGTCTCTTCCGGGCCCAGCAGGACATTCAGCTTGCGCGCATAGATCGATCCGGGAAAGGCAAGGCCGAGCGGGCCGCTGGTGATCCGCACCGGGCTCTCGCCAAGGTGCCCGGCAAGGTCCAGCCCCGGCGAACCGGCGGCGATGCGCATGCCGCCCGCGTCGCTGCGCAGGATCGCGCCATTGCTGCCCGGGCACAGAGTCAGTCCACGCCGTTCCATCGCAATGCCGCCAATCTGGAGCACATCAAAGCTCATTCGCGTGCAGCTTCGCCACAGTGCCAGGCCGGACTGAGATGACCAGTTGCCGGACAGTGGCACAGTCAAACCGCGCGCCATCCCGCCGGGAAGCGGCCCGTCAGCGCGAATGCTGCCCGAAAACCCCAGCGCACCGGCATCGTTCTGCACCAGCAGCAGCTGCGGAATTGCGAGACGGCTTTCGCGCGCCGCAAATTCCGGCATGGTGAGCGAGAGAACCGCGCGCCCGGTCGCATCGCGCTCCATCCGCCCCGTGATCTGCGGCAGCCCCGCCCCACCGGTCGAGAAATTGCCAAGGAGACGAAGCGGATCGCCGTTTTTGGCTGTCGCCCGGACCCGCGACAACGCCAGCAAGGTCTGCCCGCTGCCCCCCCGCAGGCGGGCTGTGGGAATGACCAGATTGCGCTCGTCACCTTCCAGCCGCAGCACCGTGTTGGCGGCAAAGGTACTACCCCGCTCTTCCTTGCGCAGCGCCGTGCCGACCGCCTGCGCCAGGTCACCGACCAGACTGCCCTCGCCCGAGCGGACAAGCATTTCCAGCGTGGAACCAAGGCCGGAACCCAGCCGCAACCCGGTGCCATCCCAGTCCGCTTCCCATTCCAGCCGGGCCAACCCGTCACGCGCGCGCAGCCGACCGGTTCCGTTCAATCGCCCGATCACTGCCGGTGCAGTGACCAGGCCAAGCGCCGCCAGATCATAACGCGCGGTTACGCTGCTGCCCTCCCATTCGAGATGGCCTTTGCCCTGCACGCCAGACAGGCGATTCGCGCCGCTGTTCGCCGCACCGAGGCGCAGATCCGCATCGCCAGTCGCGCCGTCGAGCAGTTCAGCAAGAGTCACGGACAGGGATGCGCCACCGCCAGCGAACCGAGTTCCGTTCGCGCAGCTTGCCCCGCCGACCCGCAGCGGCCCCTTGAAGGCTGGTTTGCGGTCGCTGACACGGATCGAACCGAACAGCGTCACCTGGCGCGCCGTGCAATCGCCGTGCTGCAAGAGCGGCGCATTCACCGCAAGGAGGCCTTGAAAACCATCATGCAGCGAGCCCGCCCCTTCGGCCTTCGCGCCGAGGGCACCGTAATCGCTTTCAATCAGCGCACGGCCATCGACCAGCGCAAGCTCCATGTCCGGCAAGCCCTGTGGCGTATCACGCTTGGCAAAGATCACCTTGTCCAGCGAACCGAAGCTCAGCTTCCCGTCATGCAGGGTGCCATACAGGCGCGGACGCACCAGCCGCGCGCTACCGATGGCCGGCAGGCCGAATTGCGGATCGATCCGGATTTCCGCCCGTTCGATGGTCAAATCCGGTCGTTCCGGATCGCCCACAACAATATCGGTTAGCACCTGATGGCGCGGACCAATCGATTCAATCCGGTATGTGGCAGGAATTCCCAGCGAATCGAGCTGACTGGTCAGAAGCCGGTCGGCCAGATCGACGCGCGTGAACCAGCCATAGGCCAGCAACGCGACCAGCAGTGCGGCGGCAATTGCCAGCACGCTGCGCCGCCGCCGCCGCTGACGCGGGGCGGGCGCTTCCCAGTCGTGCTCTGCTTCGTCCCCGGTTTCTGCCATCGCTTCCTACACTTGCGCCTGAGCCTGCACAAAGGCAATGCACAGCAGATGAACGAGCGAGCGCAGGACGAATTGCTCGGTCTGGCGGTAAGCAAGCAGGCCCATGATGGCGCGGGCCATCGCGCGCGTCTGCGCAAGCGGCTGCTGGATGGCGGGGCAGAAGCCCTGGCGGACTACGAGGTCTTGGAATATCTGCTGTTTGCCGCGCAGGCGCGGGGCGATACCAAACCAGTCGCCAAGGCGCTGCTGAAACGTTTCGGCTCGCTTGCCGCCGTCCTTAACGCCGATCCCGGCGCGCTGCGCGATGTCAACGGCATGGGAGAGGCGAGCGCGGCCTCGCTCAAGATCGTGGCGCTGGCCGCGCGGCGCATGGCGCGCAGCGAAGTTGCACAGAAACCCGTGCTGGGCAGTTGGCAGGCGCTGCTCGATTATCTGACCATCGACATGGCGCATCTTACGGTGGAACGGGTGCGGGTGCTCTATCTCAACGCGCAGAACCGGCTGGTGCTGGATCATCACGTCGGTGACGGTTCGATTGACGAGGCGGCGATTCACCCGCGCGAGGTGATCCGCAAGGCGCTGGACATCGGGGCCACCGCGCTGATCCTCGTTCACAATCATCCATCAGGGTCGCCCGAACCCAGCCGGGCGGATATCCAGATCACCAATCGCATCGCAGAAGCCGGACGATTACTGGGAATCGTGGTCCACGATCATGTCATCATCGGGCGTGCCGCAGT